>ENA-UOIY01002886-UOIY01002886.1-human-gut-metagenome-genome-assembly--contig:-P114-NODE-2886-length-11924-cov-27.304912_pt1 | contig 11924 bp, 8 predicted proteins | sample MGYA00242335_ERZ723882 | MGnify/ENA metagenome assembly ERZ723882
TCTTCCTCTTCTCCTTTCTCTCTTTCCTTTGTTCAGTTTTTAGGGTGTAATTAAATATGCACCATTAGCTCAGTTGGTAGAGCACCTGACTCTTAATCAGGGTGTCCGGAGTTCGAGTCTCCGATGGTGTACCACCTGATTTAAACATGGCCCGTTGGTCAAGTGGCCTAAGACTCCGGCCTCTCACGCCGGCAACAGCGGTTCGAATCCGCTACGGGTCACCAGAGTGTATAACGGGGCAACCTGTTTATATAAATCCCACTTTTGTGGGCTAAATAGTTAGAAATCAGTTTTTGCTGATTTAGTCGGTGTTTATTACGATGAGGGTCCACCCGTTCCCATTCCGAACACGGTAGTTAAGCTCATTCGTGCCGAAAATACTTGGCTGGAAGCGGCCCGGGAAAATAGGTCGATGCCGACATAAATAACCGATTAAGCTTTGCTTAGTCGGTTTCAATATTCCTCCATAGCTCAGTCGGTAGAGCACGCGGCTGTTAACCGCGGTGTCGTTGGTTCGAGTCCAACTGGGGGAGCCAAAAATCCCGTTCACTTTAGTGGACGGGATTTTACTTTTTACTTCTTACCTCTTCACTCTTACTTCAAATAAAGTTTGATACGGGATTTTTGGGAAGTAATAAGTAAGAAGTAATAGGTAAAAAGTTAGGTGTGCCTACGGCACTAATTATAAACGCAAGGTTGATACCTTGCTCTTTTTATTTTATAGTGTTATAATCGTAATAGAAAAGGCGGTAATATTATGGCAGATAGTCCTTTGATTATAAAATCCAAAGAATTTGCTTTAAGGACAAAACATTGCTCAATAAATGCACGGAAGTCAAAAGAATTTTGATTTCTTCTATCAATACGGCAAAGGAGAACAAATGATAATCAAGGCTATTACCGCATCTAATGAAATGTGGAACAAAGTGAAAAATTATGCAGATAGTTGTTCGTGGAAAGCAGGAAAATCATTAGCGAGTGCTATGATGAACAATGGTTTTAAAGATTGGGAAAGAGTTATTGTCGCCCTTAATGATGATGAGATCTGTGGATATTGCACTGTTGCAATAACAGATTGTATTCCTGATGTACATTATACGCCTTATATTGGGTATTTGTTCGTTGACGAAAAGTGGCGTGGTAACAGGTTGAGTCAAAGGCTTATAATATATTCAATGTCATATTTAAAATCGGTTGGTTTTGATAAAGTATATCTAGTGAGTGATCACGAAAATTTATATGAGAAATATGGATTTGACATTATTGATAGGAAAATGTCTCCTTGGGGTTCGGAAGAAAAGATTTATTATCAAAAAATACAGTAGTACTTCATATATATTGGAATTGTAATTGTGCTATTCCGTCGCGTAATCACAAGAAAAAAGCACTTGCATTCGCAAGTGCTTTTTTCAGTTATATTTGCCTATGGCGAGCGGTATTGCTACGCAGTGGTATTATGCTGCGCATAGTGATATTGCCTGCGGCAGCTTAATGCGAATAAAATACCACTATGCCAACGGCGAATATCACTTTTGCGTTAGCAAAAATGTCACGCCGAGGGAGATTCGGCATATCACTCGTTTTTTCTCCTTGAATTTGAAAAATTTTTTCAAGATGAGTTTATAGATGCCAAACAGCAAATATTCCATTCCTGTTGGATTTGAACTCTCAAACAATTTAATATCAATAAAATCAGGCAGATAGAAATCGAAAAATCTATCTGCCTTTTTCATTCTTAAATCGGAGGGATGTAAGTACGCCCATTTTTACAGTTTTACATCACCGAATGTTATCTTTGCAGTCTTTAAATAGAGTAGTTGTATTTAGAATTATGCACTTTATTAGTCCGGTTCCTTTTTCTTACGAATAAGAGTGAAAATACATACTGCAAAAGGAATAAGGCTCGCTGCGCTGATACAGACGAGTTTATCGCCTGCAGTTTTCGGAATCTCGGGGCTCTGCATGTCTGCGGAAACGGACAAATTTTCAGCGACTGTAGGTTCAGTCGGTTTTACCGGGTCGCACGGCTCTGTCGGATTAGTTACAGGCGGTGCAACAGGTTTTAATTCTAAACCGTTTATTGCATCTGTAATTGCTTGTGTTTGTGCATCTACCTCTGCTTGCTCGGTGATGTTCTTACCGCTTACATCAACAGCAAGCGCTTCGTCAACTTTTGAAAAATCTACATAATGATCTCGATTAAGTGATTTAGCTTGTTCAACAGCTTTGTTGTACTCGGTGTAATCAGCTGATTTATACACAAGTGAATTTATTGCGTTGATGATTGCCACTGTTTGAGCATCAACAAGTGCTTGGTCTTTTACAGGCAAATTGCTGACATCTACGCTTAAAGCCTCATTTACTTTTGAGAAATCCACATAATTATCACGATTGAGGGCATTTGCCTGTTCAACTGCTTTGTTGTACTCGGTATAATCGGCTGCCTGATATGTGGTGTTCTCCGTTACATTTGTACGGATTTCAATGGGGTTGTAGCCAACATCTGTACTTGTTACAACACAATAATAGTATGGGTATGCAGGATAGTCGGCAGGGTTAAATTCTTTGCCTGTTGCCCCCGGAATAGGCGTACCCGCAGTATTGTTTTTCTCACTGCTTGCATACCATTGGTAGGTGCGATTGAAACCGATAACATCTGCTGTTAAAACTCCGTCTGCATCGGTATATTTTTCAGGCAGTGGAGTAAGCACGGCAGTGTCCTGCGAGATTTCAACAAATGTGTGTCCGTTTTCATTTGCCCACTGCTCCGCATAAGTACCTTTAGTGCCGTAAACCTTGTAATTTCTGCTTTTTGTGTCTTCGGTACATTCTCTAAATGTTGAGGGCATAGAAATTATACAGTCTTCCGTCTGTGGCAGGCTCTGTGCGGTTTCAAGGTGTGAAAGCTCTATGCGAGCAGTCGGATATTTTCCAAAAGCATCCTTTTCAATTTGAGTTATACTGTCAAAACGGAAAAAACGAGGTTTGGCAATTGGATTTACTCCGTATGAACCAAAAGCCTGTTTGGGAACGGTAAGAAGTGCCGGCATATTTACATACTTCAATTCAAAACAATTATAAAATGCTTTTTCTTCTATTGTTTTTATATAAGGAAAATCAGCTTTTAATATTGCTGTATCATTAAGTGCATAAGCGGTTAAATTTGTAATAAGCGGCATTTCTACACTTACTAATCGAGAACAGGAGTCGAATACACCATTATTTCCCCAAATTTCATTGATTATTGTGCATTGCGGGAAATATACCTTTTCCAATCTTGAACATTGTCCGAAAGCACTATCATCAATTCCTTGTACCTCTGGACCGTAGAAGGATATGATTCGTGAATACGAAAAGGCGTCCCCTTCAATGATTTTAACATTTGGGAAATAGCCTACGCAAAACTTTGCAGCAAGATTAAAAGCCTGATCTTGAATACATTCGGCGACAGGAAATTCGACATACATAATATTGGACTGTGAAAAAGCACCTGATTTGACAGTAACTATACCTTCACCACGAACAAATTCTATTGTGGAATTTTTTGCAAAAGCGCTTACGGGTATTTCCGTAACGGTTTCAGGAAGTGTTAGCCCGATTACAGTATTAAACGCACCTTTAACAAATCCCGTTACTGTAATTCCGTTTATTGTTTCAGGGACATATAAATCGGAGATATTCCCATTATATTTTGTAACGATACCGTCATTAGTGATTTCAAAATGCTCATCGCTGTCGGTATACTGAATGCGGGGTGTTGCCTCGATTTCATCGCTGTAATATCCCTCGCCCGCATAGTATGCAACTGCACGGATGCGTGTGCACTGTGTGATTTGAAACGGTTCTGTATATACATTGGCATTCTCTAAAGCAGGGTACATGCCGTCTGTTGTATACAAAATAATTGCATCTTCATCCGGGCAAGTGATTGTGCAGGTCTGCTCACCGACATAGACTTTATCCTTTAAATTAATCTCATTAGGTGCGACGAGTTTTTCCAGACCGAGAGCATTACAAAACTGAATCATCCCAACACCGTCCCACAGAGAATGGTAATTATTCATAAATCTGCCCTGTGAAGATTGGCTTTCGTTATACCGTTTAACATCAAAGGAGGTTCCTTTTAATCGGGTATCTATCTCGTCAACTGTTATTTCCGGGTTAGTTGATTTTAAAATCGCACCCAAAGCAGCGGCGCACGGAGCCGAATAAGATGTACCCGAAAATCTGGCGTAACGATTTCCGGGAATCGCCACGGCGATATGCTTTCCGGGTGCAGAAATATCAGAATTTAAAGTCAAGGTATTCATAAATGTAGTTGCATTATTAAAATCAGTAGCAGATACGGCGATGCATTCAGGTATATTCGCAGGTGCAGCATGCGTTTCAATGCGTCCTGAATTTCCCACGCACGCAAAGACAGGAATGTTTTTGGAATAAGCTTTCAAAACACATTTTCTGATTAGTGATACATCACTCAAAGATGTAAGACTTGTGTTGATAATATCACATTTTTCAATTGCCGCTAAAAGTCCGGCACTAATTGCAGTAACGGTCAAATTTTCGCCATCACCAACTTTATATACAGCTACCTTCACGTTTTTTGGCGAATTATTTACAATAATACTGCTGACAGTTGTTCCGTGATAAAATGCCTCGGAATCCATTTCATCGTCTGCGTTACCGGAAGAAGACACATTAAAATATGTTCGCTCTACCCGACCTTCAAAAATTTCATGGTTGTAGTCTATGCCTGTGTCCACAACACCGACAATAACTTCTTTCATAGGAATGTTTGACTTTGCAAGATATTCCTGCAATCTTTTTGACTGTGTTCTGTCACGGCTCCAATCGTTTAAAAATTCATCTTTTGGGATAATATCCGGGTCGTCAGGAGAACTTTCATATCCGCAATAGGTACAAACCAAATCAAGGTCAACTTCTAATATGTTTTTTTCTTTCTGCAACTGTCCATATGCTTCCATAGCCGCTTCGGGACTTTCATATTGCAAAATATGAAAGTCCTCAAAGCCGCTGACATCCTCTAACGCGCCGCATTTGTCAAAATTACCATCAGCACGAATAATCAATCGGGCTGTTTGAAAATCCTGTAAGGTATATTCAGTTTCAGTGCTGTCTGTGACTTCTTCTGAATTTTGAGCAGAAAAAGCTTGAATTTGTGCCGTTTCATCCTCTTCGGGGGTAACAAACTCTTTCCCCTTATCATACTCATGTGTCAGTTTAACAATGCCGTCAATGAAATTGTTTATTCCTTTTGACTCTTTTTCTTCCTCCGCATAAACGGCAAAGCCTGTAAGTGCAGATGACATTGCAATAACAAATGCAATTAAAATACTTATTGCCCTTTTCACAAATTCCAACCCGCCTCTCAACCTACTTTACATTTTGCTTGCAAGGTAATCATAACATAAATCCTATTTAATTTTCAACAATTCATTATTTGCAACTTGAAAATTTAATTTTATCTACTAATATGATTATTATCGTTAGTTCAAGTCCTCGTTACAATTTGCAAAAGGTATCTCTTTTATATCATCTTTACAAAAATCCTCATTCGAAAGAATGGGGATTTTTACTTTTTTGTTTTATGTTTTTGTGTTACAATAAATAAAACAAAGTTTGATATCGGAGTGTAGTAATGAACAGTACGGTAAAAAAAGTAATGACGCTGTTTATGGCGATAGGTGCACTGTTTTTTATTGTCGGCTGCGTTATAGGTTTCAGGTCGCTTAACCGCAAGAATATGACTGCTGCCGAGGCGGAAATTGTTAGGATAACGACCGAGAGAGGCGCCGATGATGAGACAAACCATCGAGTCTATATCGCATTTGATATTGACGGTGAAGAGCATATTACCGAAATAGGTACTTATATGAGCTCGTATCGTGTCGGAAAGATAATTAAGATTTACTATGACAACGATAACCCCGACAGAGTTGCTGTCGGCGACGATTACGGAATATCAATATTTATATGTGCTTTCGGTTTTATATTTATTGCGGTAGGCGGCTTAAGCCTTATAAAAGAACACCGTGCTTATAAGCGGTATCTTAAAAATTTAAGGACGGTTTACGCGACGTACACCGAAGTAAGCGTAAATGAAAATTATTCTGTCAACGGTCACAATCCGTATGTCGTGCTTTGTGAATGGACCGATCCCGTAGACGGAAAGGTTTACGTTTTTGTAAGCCCTAATCTCTGGTTTGACCCTACGGATTTAATTGCCCGCAGAAATATTACATCATTTCCCGTGCAGATAGATTCGGAGGACCCGTCCTATTATTATGTCGATATAAGCTGTCTGCAAAATCGCACCGACGAATAATGTGGCAGACGCAATAAATTCAATTTCAGTACAGAAAGAAGTATAGCCTATGGATATTATGGAATTATTAAAGACCAGGCGTACATACCGCAGATTTAAGCAGGACCCCGTGCCCGACAGCGTGGTAGAGGATATTTTGACTGCTGCGCGATATGCATCAAGCGCAGCTAACAAACAACCGCTCTCGTTTGTTGTGGTGAAATCACCGGAAGCGGTTAAAAAGACCTTTTCGTATACAAGATGGGCGGGCTATTTGCCGCCTGAGGTGGGACAGCCCAAAGAAGGAGAAGAGCCGACGCTGTTTATAGGAGTGGTTGAAAACCTCGATATAAATAAAAACTGCGATACGGACGCGGGACTTGCCATTTCCAATATGACGCTTGCGGCGTGGGATAAGGGCGTCGGAAGTTGTGTTATAGGCGCCTGTAACAAGGTAAAGCTGTCTGAGCTTTTCGGACTCACGGAAAATCAAACGCTCCATACTGTGGTCGCATTCGGTTATCCTACACATAAAAGCAAAATAAAAGACATAAATGACGAAGACGTGAAGTATTTCATCGACGGTAACGGCGATTACGTTGTCCCGAAACGAAAAACCGAAGATGTAACAAAATATTTGTGATTTGGGTCGCATATACGGCTTGATACGCAGTATATACAAAACGGGAGGTGAAAATTTTTCACCTCCCGTTTTTTGCTTTCAGCAAGTGCCCTTGTTTTTTATACCGCGCATAATATGCGTAAATATCGGCGAGACTGCACTCTCGTAAGTCTTTCCGCCGAGAAGAAGCTCCGTAACTTTGATTTCTCCGAGTCTTTCCTTGGGGATAGTATAGGGATTTTCGGAGAGAATTGCCATATCGGCGATTTTACCCGTTTCCAGAGAACCGCGGTCCTTTTCGTCAAATGCGGCAAGGTACCCGTTGTAGGTGCACATTCGCAGGGCGTCTTTTACGGACAACGCTTCTTCGGCGCAGGAGTGGTTGCAGGCTTTGTACATCCAGTTAATGGGGTCGGGCGTTGTGCAGGGCGCGTCCGAGCCCGCCGAAAGCCTTATACCGTTTTCGGAGAAAGTCTTAATCGGATTTAGTCTTTTTGAGCGCGCGCCGAGTATCTCTTTGAGATATTCATCCGGCTCTTGTCGCCAGTCGATGAATGCGGTTTGCACCGATAATGAGATGTTGTATTTTTTGCATATTTCAATGCCCTCTTCGGTGGGCAAACACGCGTGAATTATTGTGTGACGATGATCTTTTCTCGGATAATCGTCAAGGGCTGCTTTCAAGGCTCTTGTCGCCTGATTAAAAGCCCTGTCACCTATTGCGTGCATCTCTATCTGTAAGCCCGCGCGGTTTGCTTTTTTACAAAATTCCGTCACCTTTTCATCGGAATAATATAAAACTCCGCAGTCGTTACTGTTTTCATACGGCGTGAGAAGAGATGCGTCTTTTGAGCCGAAGCAACCGTCGAGAGCTGTTTCAAAGCATCCGCCGATTCTTGTAAGACCGCGTTTGATTACCTTTTCGGTATCCATGGTTTGGAAAAATACACGATATTGCATACCGTTTTTCAATCCCGCACCGAAATAGCGTTCCATATCGACGTCCAAATCGTGAGAAAATCCGACGCCGCTGACGCTGTGTATCATTCCTATGCCGACAGAGGCCATATAGTCGGCTGCCTTTTGCATATTCTTTATAAGGTGCAACGGTGAAACAGAATTTGTAACATAATCCGAAACGGCAAAAAACGCTTCTTGATTCATTTCGCCTGTATCCTCGTGAAAGCCGCGAAGACCTTTTATTTTATCACGGATTTTATTTAAAAGAGCGGTGTTTATAACGCAGGCGTGACCGTCGTATTTAACTATAAACACAGGCTTGTCGGGGCAGACGCGGTCAAGCTCGGTGCGCCTGACAAGATGACCGTCGGACACCGAATACGGAGAGGCTCCGAAGCCTATAATTATTTTTTCCTTACTTTTTCGGACGTGAGACTGCAGCATTTCAAGTATTTCCGAGTTGCTTTTTGCCTCCATAACGTTAAGACCGGCATAAAAAGTGGCAAAGCTCGCAAAATGTATATGAGTATCGGTAAATGACGGTACCAACGCCTTTTCACGAAGCTCTATCGTCTTTGCGTCTTTAAAAGCCTCCGGCAGACTGTCACCGACATAAACTATCCTGCCGCAATTTTCAACAAGATATTCGGCGACGGTATCGTTTTTATCTACCGTAAGTATGTTTCCGTGATAAACTTTCATATTTTTCACTCCTAAATAAAAAAAGAAGCGAGCTGTACAACTCGCTTCTTTGCTTTAAATCATTATATTATCGCAAACTGTATTTGTCAACAATTATTCTGTTTTGCACACAATACCGCTTTGGTGTTTATCACTTTTCGGGGAATTGTTCATTGCCGATTTCGTGTTTGTGTGATATTATTAACTTGATGATGTATCCGATTTGTCGCTGAGAAAACCGGGTGCAATTTATAAGTGTATTATGGGAGTTGGAACAAATGTTAAAGCAAAAAGAAATGCCGGCTGTCGGCGAAAAAATAGCAGTTATCAAGACCGACAAGGGCGATATTAAGGTGAGACTTTTCCCGGAGGAAGCACCCAAAGCGGTTGAAAACTTTGTTACGCACGCTGAAAACGGGTACTATGACGGACTTATATTTCACAGAGTAATAAAGGATTTTATGATTCAGGGCGGTGACCCCAAGGGTACCGGAACGGGCGGCGAGAGCATTTGGGGCAAGCCGTTTGCCGATGAATTTTCAAGCGAGCTGCACAATTTCAGAGGCGCGCTTTCCATGGCTAATGCAGGCCCCAATACAAACGGCAGTCAGTTCTTTATAGTTCAGGCGGATTCCGTTTCCGACGACCTTGTTGATCAGCTTGAAACCGCTTCGGAAAAGCTTTTCCCGCTCGAGGCTGTGCGCGAATACGAGAATAACGGCGGCACTCCGTGGCTCGATTATCATCACACGGTATTCGGCCAGGTATTTGAGGGAATGGATGTCGTTGACGATATAGCAAATGTCAAGGTGGATTTCTTCCAAAACAAGCCGTTAGAGGATGTAAAAATACAGACAATAGAAATAGTCGAGAATTAAGGGCGCAAAACGCCCTTTTTTCGTAATATGCAAAGAGGAGCTTTTATGTTATTTAAAAATATCGGTATTGTTGATGAAAACTTTGATTATGTAAAATCAATGTTCGTGGAGACAAAGGACGACAGAATTGTTTATGTGAGCAGCGTCCGCCCTGAAAATTATGAAGGCGAAGAATACGACGGTACCGGCAAGGTGCTGATGCCCGGCTTTGTAAACGCACATTCGCATTCGCCGATGACGCTTTTGCGCGGCTATGCCGAAAATCTGCCGCTTCAGCGTTGGCTGAATGAAAAGGTCTTTCCGTTTGAGGACAGAATAAAGGGCGAGGACGCATATTATTCGTCAATGCTTGCGATAGCCGAAATGCTCCGATACGGAACCGTATCTTTTTCCGATATGTATTTCTTTTCCGAAAATGTCGCGAAAGCCGTAACGGACAGTGGCATTAAATGCAATTTCAGCCGCGCAATAACGAGTTTTGAGGATACCGATATTGAAAATCTGCAAAGCTTCCGCGAAAGTGAAGATATAGTAAAGCGGTTTCACAATGCCGCAGACGGCAGACTTAAAATTGATATGAGTCTGCATGCCGAATATACAAACAGAAGAACAATAATTGAGCAGTTCGCCGAAAAGGTCCGCGAGAGGGGGCTTAGGGCGCACATACACCTGTCTGAAACGAAGAAAGAACACGAAGAATGTAAGGCGAAGTACTCGTTAACTCCGACGCAGCTCTTTTATAAATGCGGAGTTTTTGACGTGCCGACAACTGCGGCTCATTGTGTTTGGGTTGAGGACGGAGATATTGAGCTTTTACGCGAAAAGGGCGTGACGGCAGCCACGTGCCCGGCGAGTAACCTGAAGCTCGGCAGCGGTATATGCGATGTCTACAAGCTCTTAAAAAGCGGCGTCAATGTGGCAATAGGTACAGACAGCGTCGCCTCAAACAACAATCTTAATATGATAAAGGAAATGTTCCTTTGCGCGCTTTTGCCGAAAGGCCTTCATAACGACGCCTCGGTGGTTTCCGAACGCGATATTTTAAAAATGGCTACCGTAAACGGTTACAAGGCACAGGGCAGAGAGGACAGCGGCACAATAAAAGCGGGATACAAAGCTGACCTTTGTGTTTTAAACATCGAAAGCGAGCATATGTATCCGCAAACCGATATGATAAATAACCTTGTATATGCCGCAGACGGTGCCGATGTTGTGCTGACTATGGCGGACGGAAGAGTGCTTTATAAGGACGGAGAATTCACAACGATTGATATCGAAAAGGTCAAAAGCACCGTAAATGCCGCAGCGAGCAGAATTATAAGCGAGGTAAAGAAAAATGGCTGACATCATAGAGCGAAACGCAGAATATATAAGGTCGAAAATAACCGAAATACCGAAAACAGCCATAGTTTTGGGATCGGGGCTCGGCGACATGGGCGAAAAAATCGAAAACCCCGTGTATATAGATTACGGCGAGCTTGAAGGCTTTGCCGTATCTACCGCTCCCGGTCACAAGGGCAGGTTTATCGTAGGCAGGCTTTCGGGAAAAACCGTTATTTGTATGCAGGGCAGGCTTCACTGCTATGAGGGTTGGGAGCTTGATAAAGTCGTATTGCCGATAAGAGTTATGCGTGCCCTCGGAGCGGAAAATCTGATACTTACCAATGCCGCCGGCGGTGTTAATCTCGACTTTAAACCCGGGGATATTATGCTTATAACCGACCATATCAATTTTATGGGCAGAAATCCGCTTGTGGGAAAAAATGACGACAGCGTAGGCACACGTTTCCCGGATATGTCGTTTGCATATAATCCGTCACTTCGTGAAATTGCCGAATCGTGCGCCGCAAAAACGGGTACCGACCTTAAAAAGGGCGTATATCTCGGCTGTCTCGGGCCATCGTATGAAACACCGGCGGAAATTCGTGCATTTCGTATACTCGGAGCGGACGCAGTCGGTATGTCCACCGTTCCGGAGGTAATAGCCGCCAATCATTGCGGATTTAAAGTGCTCGCTTTTTCTCTTATCACAAATATGGCGGCAGGAGTTTTAAAACAGCCGTTAAGCGAGGAAGAGGTGCTGACCACGGGTAAACTCAAGGCTCGCGAAATGCAAAAGCTCATTTCGGAGATACTTCTGAATTTGTGATTTTACGGTGCAAATCTTCTTCCGAAAGCTCGTTATAAAGCAAAAAAACATTGACACAAAGCGAAAACTATGATATTATAGTTTTCGCCTAATACGGAGAGATACCGAAGTGGTTATAACGGAACGGTCTTGAAAACCGTCGTACGGCAACGTACCGTGGGTTCGAATCCCACTCTCTCCGCCACTTAAAAGAGAAAGCGGTTTTTCCGCTCTCTCTTTTAACAATCGAATAGTGTCATAGACGCTACCAATGCAGAAGTACTCAAGTTGGTGACGAGGCGCCCCTGCTAAGGGCGTAGGTCGGGTAAC
>ENA-UOIY01002888-UOIY01002888.1-human-gut-metagenome-genome-assembly--contig:-P114-NODE-2888-length-11902-cov-21.277032_pt1 | contig 11902 bp, 3 predicted proteins | sample MGYA00242335_ERZ723882 | MGnify/ENA metagenome assembly ERZ723882
GAAGCTCCCAGTTCCTTGCTCCGCCGGACTGTCTGAACAGGTGGTACTGGTTGAGCCACTTATCCATCTGCACCTGATCTCCCGTTACATCAAGCTTTTGGAATTCTCCTGTCGGATTTCCATTCTCGTCCTTGATTTCCTCGGCTACATGATAGTCGATAATTATCGTTACTGTCTTTTTCGTCGAGCCTGTGAAGTCCTTGCCGCTGTTCTTGCCTGCCGAGAGACTTGCTGTTGTTGCGTAGTTTCCGCCGAGCGTTGCGCTTGCACTGTTGTAGCTGTCATCCGTTGATGTAAGCACATACTCTGCGGCTCCGTTCTTGTTCTCGGTAAATACGGGTGAAAGCTCCACTGTTGACTTCTGCTTGTAATAGCTCAGTCCTGTGAATTTCTTTCCGTTTACCGTTCCCGTAAACGTATTTCCGAGTCCCTCGTTGATATACGTTGTATATGTGCTGTTATTTACTTCCTTTGTGCCGGGCGTAAAGTTTGCATTTACATCCGACGTTGTCGGTTTGAGTACCGGTTCAACTACTCTTGACGTTACTTCCGATCTTGTCGGATAGCAAAGACGATTCTGTGTTGTCATTTCGTCCTCTACCTCAAGGTAGATTTTCGGATTCGTAGAATTTGCATAGCAGTAATATACCGCATTGCCATCATCCGTGCGCACATAGTTTACACCGCTGATTCCCTCTGATAAGGACAGTATGTTCTTTATTTCCTCACTGTTCTCATATACCTTGTAGGTCGGTGTTGTGCTAACCTTAACCTTATTTGCATAATTCTTTGCGATTTTCTTTACCGCTTCATTGATTATACTCTGGCTGCTTATGCTTGTTACTGCTTCTGCGAGCTTAACCTGCTTTAGAATTGAATCCTCATTTTCACTGAGTATTTCCTTCGTGTAGTGATTAAGATTAAGGTCACTGAGCTTATGTGTTCCTGCACCGACTGCTCCCGTTACTCCCGATGCATATTCAATCTCGAACTCTCGAATGAAATTCTTTATCGGCGCATCATACTTGAAGTCTCCCGCCTGATAGCTTCCGACTGCCTTTACCGCTTCCACAAGCTTCTTGGCGTTATCGAGCGTCTTTGACTTATTGAAGTTGTCAAGTGCTTTTTCGTATGCTATGCAAATATTTGTGTACTCCTCATTATTTAGGAATAAGTACTTCTTCTGAGTCTTTACTATCGGTTCAACACTGAGGTCATTGCTCTTTATCGTTATTCCCGATACTACATCTATGCTCTTTACTCTTTCCTGTGCGGTTGCGGTTTCTACCCAGACCGCAAAGAACGTTGTATTCTTTGTAAAGTTCACGCTCTGATTTACGGTGTAGGTCGGTACCTCAGCATTATCCGTAAGCGCCCAGCCGAGGAAGACATAGCCTGTTCTCTCTGCTGTTTTCAGATTCAGGTTGCCATCCTTCCACTGTGCATACAGTGTTGCGCTTGACCCATTCTCGATAAGTCCGCACGGATTTGTTACGGATTTCATATCATCGTAAGAATATCCGCCTGTTCCGTCAGCCTTATTGTTCCAGCCGTTGGGATTCCATACCGCGGTATCCGTTACTTCCGTCTTTCCGTCAATCGTTCCTCCGTTGCCGTTGAACGTTATTGTGTACTTCTTCTCAAAGGTATTTTTATTGAGCTTCTGTGCAACATTGTACGTAAATGTCTGATCCGGTACACTGGTTCCTGCATTTGATCCGTTACCGTTATACTTGATCGTGAACGTATTGATGTTCCAGATCGCCGTAACAGTTCCGCTGCCGGCTCCGCACGTATATGTTGAATTCTTTGTTATATCTGCCGTTGAATTCAATGTTCCGTTTCCGTCGAGCTTCCATCCGCCGAAGGTATATCCTGTCTTTTTCGGTGCGGTCATCGTTACCGTTGAACCGTACGTCATTGTGACTGACGTTGTTTTGGTTACCGTCTGTACAGGTGCCGGCGTGCTCTTATGATCACCGTAATCATACCAGCCGGAAATATTCGATCCTGTTGTCGGACCGTTAGGATCTATTGTTATCGTGTATGTTCTTACGTTGAACTTCGCATAGTACTCTATATTTGCCGCTCCGAGTGTCGTCGTATATGTTTCAGATGTGCTTACCAGTGTTCCGAAATCGTTACCGTCTTTCGGCGTATACCAGCCCTCAAACTTATATCCCGTCTTTTCCGTTGCGGTTATACTGTACTCTGTACCGTAGTTCAGCGTCGTTGATGTGCTCGCAGGCGTTGTGTTGATCTGTACCGTTCCGCCCACCGTATCCTTCGTGTACGCCGTTACATTGTTGTACTTGTTCGACTTCGAATATACGTTTATGTTGTATGGATTGACTGTCCACTGGGCATAAAGCGTTACTGTTCCGTTCGGGGCTGCTGTCAGATTATTGACCAAAGCCTTATCGTCGTATGATGTACCGCTTCCGTTTTTCGCCGTGTTCCAGCCTTGGAAAGTATATCCTTCTCTGCTGAATTTGTTTTCACTAAGATTCTTTGCAACGTCATATACCATGTCCATATCAGCCATTGAACCGTTTGCATCAGTTGCATTCTTATCAAAATGAATTTTATACTTGTTTGCCGTCCAAGTTGTATAAATATTGTACGTTCCGCCATTGCAGTCTTTATACATCCGGCTTACGGTCGAAGCGGAAAGAGTCTGACCCTTATCATACACCTTTGCTCCACCGTAGGTCTCTGACCAGCCGCTGAACGTATAACCCGTAAGAGTAGGTGCTGTCAGGCTGATTGAAGATTCCACACCGAACTTAAGTACCTGAGGATTCGGTGTCGGGAGATTGCCGACCGTGCCTGCGGTTACCGCTCCTGCGCTGTCGTTCGGTCTGAAAGCATTGTATTTGAGATTGAATGTCTTAGGCGTCCAACGTGAATAGAGCTTAAATCCGTCCGTTGTACAAACATGATTGCCGACAGCGTTGCCGTTTGCGTCGGTATACGGTGTACCATCTGCGTCATACCAGCCGAGGAAGGTGAAGCCCTCACGGGTCGGTACATAAAGCTCGTCGTACTGTGCACCGTAGTCAATATCCTGATAATGAGAAACGATTTTCTCATTTCTTGAATTAAGGTCATTGACATAAACCGCCGTTGCGCTTGCCGAGCCTGTTACCTTGCTGACCCAGCCAAGGTATGTGCTTGAATCGGTTACATATGCTCCGTCGGAGAATATCTCTGTTCTTTGAAGCGAGATATTACCCAAGGTCAATGTGCCCGGAACGGTTGATCCGTCAACGCTGTTTTCGCTGAACCTTATCTGGTAATAGTTATTTGCCGGAACAGTGAATTGCATTGCAACCGTACCTGAGCCTGCCGGGACCTGGATATAAGCCGCTGCGAATGAAGTATAACTCGTTGAGGTTGCGTTCGGGTAGAAGAAGATAAACGGTGAAATTTTTGTGGCCGTTGTTGCCTGATAATCCATCAAAAGAGTGTACTTTTTGCCTGCCTCAAGCGTTGAGCGATAGCTTGACAAATTATCATAAGTATTTGTGTAGCAATCTGTTCCCGTCGGCTTGAGAGTAATCGTTCTTGCATCGGAGTCAAATGATGATGTGCCGTTAACCGTATTCATGCCGTTTGAAGAAAGAACGATATTCCCGTTCGGGTCTTTAAGAACAATATTCTTGATATCCATATCCGCACGAAGTTCATTATAATTATTATAATATGCGAAATAGAATATCATGTTAAAGAAATATTGAGTTCCCGCTGTGAACGTGCGCTTCAACTCAACAGATTCATAACCGTCGGTAGTTTTTCTGTTTTCGGTATAGGAAACGCCCTGACCGCCGTTGTACCAATAGCCGTCATTAGTGCTGAATCCGAGAACAATCGAGTCATACTCGCTCTTTCCGGTAGTATCCTTTATATATGAATAGTAATCATTGATTCTGTATTCATATGTGAGTGTATATTCGCCTTCCACCGAAGCGGTGTAGGTGTCCGACTTAAAGGTATCAAAGACCTCATCTACACCGGCATCGACAATATGCTTTCGGTCGTACTTTACATTCAGAGCGGTATCTCCCTCAGTGTCCTTTGCAATTGAATATGAGAAATAATCATTCTCCTGATAGCTGAGAGGATTCTTCATTCCCGGAAGCTTACATGCCTTGTACGAATTCATAAAAGTATCAAATGCATTGTTGTTGCTTGCCTTCCTTACAAAATCGTCAAAGTTAAAATCGTTATCAAGAAGAAGCACCTTATCCGTCAGCGCCCAGTGCGCATAAACAGTCATGTCGCTGCTGCCCATTACAGATGAAGCCGTTACACGGTCGCCGCCGTCGGGAGCTGTGAACCAGCCGAGGAAGCGATGGTTTTCACGAACGGGCACAGGCATTGTGCCGATGCTGTGACCGTAGAACTGTTGAATTGCATTCGGTGAATAGGTTTGATTTGCCGAACCGCTTTCAACAAGCTCAATCTTAACCTTATAGTTATTGTATCTGACCGTGCCGTAGCTCGGGCTGTAGGTAAACACCTGAACAAATTCCGCATTCGCCGCCTGGTACGCATCGGGAGCAAGCGTCCTTGACGTTGTTGCCTGGTTTGCGGTTTGGTCAAAAACAAATCTGTCGCTGTAGGTTTCACCGCTTGCCTTGTAGCATCTGTTACCGTTCTTGTCGCAGATATCAAGTGTCAATGTAAGCGTGCCGCCGTCAAGTGTCTTTGAGCCGCTGACATAAACAACTCTGTATGTATAATTGGTATTTGCCTTGAGCTTGCCTGCAATCGGGAATCGGAAATATTCCGCACCCGTTGTCGGTGTTCCGTTGAATGTAAACGTGCTGTCTGTTTGGTCGAACGTTGCCGTTACTCCGTTGCCGGGGCTTGAAGTAAATGTCGGAGAATAGAAATTATTGCCCGATTTATATGTTGTAGGCTGAGTGAGAAGGTTAACTCCGCTTGATCCGTCATTCGGGTCAAAATATATCTTGTTTTGATCAATGAAGTAGAAATTAACCATCGTCAGCGAAGTATCGTCGACTGCGGCAACCCACTCATAAGCTGTGGTATCCCCGTCAAACTTTGGAACAGTTGTTGTCTTAACTGTTGTTGTTCCGATAGTTACGGTTGACCCGGAATAGCTCATCGAATTGCTGTACAAATTGCTTGCCGAGAAAAATGTCGGAAGAGAAGCAAGCGTTTTGCCGTAATAATCCGACGGAGTTATTGACTCGTTCGTCAACGCACACTTGCCGACATATGTATATCCCTCGTATGTATCGGGAGTGAAATATACATTATCACGGGCGTCGTATGTTATTTCATACTGCTCGCCGCCCATGATCTCAACAATCTTGTACTGACCGTTATCAAGCTTTTCAAGTCCGAGGTTGTATTCACGGGCTGTGCATTTCGTTTTAAGAGATTTGCCGGCTATCAAATTGTCTATTGCCGAATTCAATTCATTAGCGATTGCGGCAATGGTTTTACTCGAATAAAAGCGTCCATCAAGCTTAACAAGTTCTTTATAAGCCCTTTCGTAATTGGTGCAAAACGTTGTAAATTCTGTTCCGCTATAGAAATAGCTGCTAAATGACGAGCCGTTATAAGTAATTCCGAGGTTTGGGAAATTGTTTTGCGCTCTCATTACCGCTTTGCGAAGATCGCCCTTATCGTTCTGATAAACTTTAATCGGCATAACTCCGGCGTTGGTGATTTTATCTGTGCTCTGAGAGTTGAAATATGTTGCTTTAACTTTATATACCTTTTCTGAACCGGCAGCCTTCATCAGTTCAATATCGACCGGGCCGTTATACTTTACGCCTTCGGCCTTATAGTCGCCTGGGGAATCAAATGAGCCCTCATTGGCTATTATTTTTTTATAATTGTAGTACAAAGTCCTTGCGCTGCCGAAATTGTTTTTACCTCTTTGATTTTCTGTTTGACTGACCGTTTCTTCCTTATCCGTTGCATCAGCTACATACCATGCACCTTTATCGGAACTTTTATCACTTGTGACAAATAGTCCTGCTGAAAGATTGGGTATATATTTCAGATTTGAATAACGGCTGGTATCAACATAAAGATAGGTTGTCGGAGCCGTCAGCCAAGTGTGGTTAGAGTTGGGATTTGTACCGCCCCAAAAACCTCCGTTGCCCTCAAAGTATTTTAAATATACAAAAGTCTTTCTCGGGAGATATGTGCTCGAACTTGTATTAAACCAATCATTAGGACTATTATTGGAAGCTGATGTACCGAACCAGTCCGGGAACTGGGCGTATAATTGGGTTCCCTTAACGCCAAGCGGTTTACTCGACTTAGCTGTTGACGAAAACGGAACCATACTTTTGTTTCCGCCGGAAACGCTGTTAGGATAACGGTCGCCGCCGGCTGCGTCACTGTGAACACCTGATACCCATGTAATGTTACCTGCATCATGGTTATCACCCGCTTCATTTCGGCTATCCATAGCTGTACCGGAAGGCTGAATATACGGTTTATACACATATGTATAGGCAACTGCCTGCTTTTCATATCCGTCAACCGCATCGGTATATTTAACCGTCCAGCGGATATAGTATCCCGTTGTTGCAGCCGTAAGAGATGGGCTGGTTGATTCTTGAGTAATGGTGGCTTTTTTATATACTCCGTCATCGCTAAAAGTCAGGCTTTTTATCGAGCCGCCCGAAATAACACTGCCGCTTGCGTTTAATGCTGTTGCGCTGAGCGAAACATTTTGGGCCGTATCAAGGTTTGCATATGAGAAATACACATAACCATTTGTATCATAGCTTTGCTTTGTTGTTGCCGCACCTGCGGTTGCTGTATTAACCGTATTCTGGATAAACCACTGGAAATTAGCTGATGATGATTTGTGGGAAGAATCAATGTTAGGAGCAAGGTAAATTGCTTCCGGAACATAAAAATACAAGGGAGCCGACAACGGTGTTGTTGTCTTCATGCTTTCTTTGAGGTTTGTCTGTGCCGTTGAGATTGCAGATGCAGGGTCGGTATATGAGCCTGCCGCCGCAGTTGGTACGCAAAGCGTCTTGACATATGACTTAACATATCCCTCGATTGTCGACCAGTTGCTTGCCGATGTGTTGACGCCTGAGTTGAGGAACCGGCTGTAATATTTACGAGCCGTAGCTTTGCTGGTGAGGGTTGCATTGAGCCTTACTGTCGAAATACCGGAACAATACTCATCAAAACCGATAAGCGGATTAAAACGAAGAGAATATTCAAAACGGATATAAGTTGAATAAACATTATTGCTGAAGGAAGCAATCTGAAGCTCTGTTCCGCCCGATGTCGTCTTTTTAAGATTGTTCTTCGCTGTTGTAATATTACCGTCGAGCTTGTAAAGTCCACGAACCCATGAACGGTCGTTCTTTTCATTTCCACGGTCAACATCCGGGCAGTAGATCGTCGGAGCTGTGTTCTGACTGCCGGCATTGTTGTCAACGGTTTTGTTCTTTCTGAAATAATTTGCGGCATCGGAGGATGTGTAAGAAACATTTCTGATTGAGTTCAGGTAGTTCTGGTTTGCACCGCCGTCGGAATCGAACTCTACAAATCCGGCTCTGAGATTCGGAACCTGTTTGAAATTCGTATATCTCGACGTGTCGATCATGATATCTGCCGCCGCATATCCGTAGCCGTCACCGTCAGTGCCCGGCTTACCGCCGAAATAGCCTTTGCTGACCATATCGTCGGTTATCAGATTTATGGGGTTGTATGACTGTGAACTGTCCCACGGAGTATTATATATTCTCGAACCTTCGCCGAGATAGGTTCCGTTGGTTTTATGTTTTGCAAACGCGAGAAGCACACCCGAACCGTCCGGGTTGAAATAATTATTATCAATCGGCATATCAAGTCCTCTGGGGTAAAGGCTTGCATTGAAATTGATAAGCGGAGCTGTGAGAGTTGAGCCGGTGCTGACCCACTTGGATCCGACATTGCCGCCCTTTACGGCATCCACACCTGTTACAAACGAATAAGTCGTTGACTCAGCAGGGTTACCGTTTATGCCGCCGTAGGTTCCGTAATAATACTGTCTTGTTGTCATACCCGCCTGAGCGAGCAGCGGGAATTTAATACCCGTATAGGCATAGGTCGTGTACGAACCCGAAGCAGTCGTATACTCGATATTCCAGCGGATAATATACTGCTTGTTCTCCTCGAAATTTGCCATGGAAATGCTCTTGATTGTCTTTGTAACGGTTGACGAAGAAGCCGACAGCGACTTATCCGACGACATATATGAACCGTCAGTAAAAGCAACATTTGTTACCCTGTTTGCACTTGATGCATTGAGGTTTGCATCAAGAACGGTTATTGAAATAGTTAAACTTCTCGCCGTTGCACAGGAAAAGCTGAACACGCCGGTTTCGGAAGTCGGCTCGCTGACCGTGCCGCTCGACGTTGCATTCAGAAAATATTCCGAGTCCTTTCCGCCTGCCTTGATATAGACAAGCTCCGGCATAGAAATATTGTACTTTGCAAAGGTGCTGGAATCGTTTCCTGCCTCTGTAAGTGCATGGTCACTCTTGCTGACCAACGCTTCCGATATCACAGAACCGATATCGAAGAAGCAGAAGGTAGTCAAAAGCATAACAAGGCAGAGCAGTACGCTTACCGTACTCCTTCCGAGTTTTGAAGGCTTTCTTTTCATAATATTTACCTCCCATGGTTCATAAACGCGCCGATACCCCATTGCACACAGCGCATTTTTATTCAAAAAAGTTTTGCTGAAATTAGATTGCGGCTCTTTTTAAGCCAATAACCTATTTTTCCAGTATATACATTATTATAATACCATAATTCAACACAAAATTCAACTATAATTTTACTGTTATATAGGTAAATTTAGTATAAAAAATGCACATAATTTATTAAACTGAGCTTTAAAATACATAATTCTATAAAGTTATTTTAATAGTGAATTATATTTTAAAGACATCAACCTCACAAGTATTACTATGGATTGATTTGCACTTTTGGTCTTTTTAATATCGGTGACAAAAAGAGAGGCAGAAAGATCGAAAACGTGTTTCAAGTTTGAATATCGGTCGGTATTAACACAAAAAAGTTAAAAAATAGCCGCAGCAAGGTTGTCTTGCCACGGCTTAAGCCCTTTGATTATTTTCGCTGCAAAGGGAATATATTTAATTAAGAACCTATATGTTAATCTTTCCGCTCATGTCCATAACAAACAATATAGCTATAATTCTCTAAATCAAACTTATATTTCACGTTATTTATATCTACGCCATAGTTTTCTAGACTGTTCAAATCAAACATTGGATCATCTACCCATACGAAATGTGTCTTATCAAACCTAGTTATAAGTGTATTACATCCAAAGGCAATCACATTTACTCAAGGTAATATACTCCCGGGATACACAATACTTTCAATGGCTTCTTGCTAAACAAAATTCCATTTACGGATAAATAATAAGGGTTTTCTTTACTTACCTTTATTGATTTCAAAGAATTTTTTTCAGAAATATAAAATGAATACATAACAATTTCTTTAAGACCGCTCGGCAAATAGATAGATTTAACTCCGGTTTCATAAAAAGCATTTCTTTGAAAATATATCGAACCATCGATACCATCCGAAGTATCATCCCATGATCTTTCAAAATATAGTCCGATTTTTATTACATTCTTTCCATCTATTTTTTCGGGAATTACAACATCCTTTTCATTGCCAACATATCTATTTATACATATTCCACCATTATAATCGGAAACCAAAAAATCTCCTGATTTGTACATTTTGCTAATATATTCTTCAATCTTTTTATCTACATCGGGAATCAGGAGACTATAATTATTCAATATGTTTCCACACCCGTCAGAATAATAATAATATGGAATATTTGAAAAAACAAGATCGTCTCCGTTTCGAGCCACCACTTTCTCATAACGAGGAACGTAAAATAAATATGCCGCCATGGATGTCAACATAAGAACTATTATTATGCATACAACAATTATCTTCTTTTTCATATGGCTTCTCCTACTTTAAGTATAGTTTATGATTGTATTTACATTCGAAAACAACCACATTTACTCAAGGTAATATACTCCCGGAATACACAATACTTTCAACGGCTTCTTACTAAACAAAATTCTATTTACGGATAAATAATATGGGTTTTCTTTACTTACATTTATCGACTTTAAAGAATTCTTTTCAGAAATATAAAATGAATACATAACGCCATTAACAAACCTCTTAACCGCCGGGTCATAGTAACGGGAGCGGAGGTAATAGAGGCCTGTTTCAAAATCGTAGAAATAGCCACGGTAGCCGACATTAACTGCCACCATAATCATAGCTTTCACAAATGCTGCTCCAAGCGATGATTCTTCAAAAATCGGCTTACCCCATGCGTCATACTCCATGTTGACTTCGACATTGCTTTCGGAGTCGAGCGGAACAATCGAAACAAATCGCCTTGCAGATTCTTAATGAAGCCGAAATATCCGTTTCCGTTATAATCCATTCCGTAAAGCTCACCGCTGTCGTCATAGAGATATCTTATTGTAATTGGTTCGTCGGCATCCGTAACTTCCATTCTGCCGCCGAGAAGAACATCGCCATCCCAAATGTAGATATATGTGTAGACAAGTTCGTTGTTTTCATATACCTTTTTGACGGTTCTCATTCCGTCCGAGTTGTACGAATACTCATAGCGTCGGTCGTCCTTGGTGAACGACGTCATAAGTCTGCCGTTCCACGTTACCGTCTCTCCCCTATATGACGTCGGGTTTCCGCTTGCGTCATAGCTTATCGTCTGTCCGTCATATGATGTCAGCTTATCAGACCAGTTGCCGTCGCCGTAACCGTATACGATAGCCGTACCCTGAGTTGCGGTTGAAAGGTCAGAGCTTGTGACATTTGTGTACGGTGTTTTGGAAACTATGTTTCCGTTCGAGTCGTAAACATAGGTCATTGCCGTTTTTTCGGCGTAGTTATATTCCGCCTTGACCTGGCTTGCCTCGTCATAGACATACTGCTGGAACAACACGCCCGACTTGCTGACGGTAAGGATATTTCCCCTGTTGTCGTAATTATACACTTCTGTGCAATTATTATCAATATCATAAACACAAATAAGTATAATTCGTTTTAAACAATCCACACATATATGACTTTTTTATCATTTTGTGACAAAAAATGAATAAGATTTTTGATATTCTCCGATATGAACAATTTTTAAGCTGATTATTTGTATGATATTACAATTTATAATTATCTCAATTATTTTCTAACAAATTCAAAGTAAAAAACCAATATAAAAAGCAAAAACGCACGAAAAAAAAGCAAAAATGCACAAATGTGATTTTATAATCAAAAATTCAAATTAATAGCATAATAAAAAAGACCGATAATCTAAATGCATAGAATATCAGTCTAAAATAACCATTGTATATTAAATTGTCTTAAGTTCGAGTCCTGTTAGTCTTAAAAAAGTTTGACTAAAACTCAACCTAAAAATTGCCTATAAAAAGCACGAAAGCCCTTGACAATTCAAGGACTTTCAGCCGGGTTTGATTATTGTTACCCAAAGATGGCGCCTCAAACAGAGATTCCCCTAACAGGGGAAATGTCACGGAGTGACAAAAGGGTGACTGCGAGGTACGAGCAGCTCGAACCTGTGACTTTAAATATGTTGTCGGCAACTGCCGTTGCCTCATTGTATCGCAACGCCAAAACAATTCACCGGATTGTTTTGTCTGCGACAGATAACAGCCGCGTTCCGTTACTGCAATACGGTGTCGCAGGCGAGAGAACTGTGCAGAGGTGCCCGCAGAAACAAAAAGACCGCACATCGTGCAATCTTTTTTGGCGCCTCAAACAGCGATTCCCCTAACAGGGGAAATGTCACGGAGTG
>ENA-UOIY01002901-UOIY01002901.1-human-gut-metagenome-genome-assembly--contig:-P114-NODE-2901-length-11839-cov-5.897573_pt1 | contig 11839 bp, 11 predicted proteins | sample MGYA00242335_ERZ723882 | MGnify/ENA metagenome assembly ERZ723882
GGGATCGGCTCTATCATAGCGCGCCCACGCCCCATTTGCAAGAAAAACTTTTCCGTCCTTCGCCATTTCTCCCATTTATCCAATCGCGATGCTGGATTTCATTGAATAATCTGCGAATTTGCAGCATTGACCGCCGGGACTTGCAGCGGTATAATCAATGCTGTTTTTTAGTGCGTGTGAAGAAATACGAGAGGAGCGAAGCAGCATGAAGTATATTTTCGTCACCGGCGGCGTGGTGTCCGGCCTCGGCAAGGGCATCTGTGCGGCGTCCTTGGGGCGCCTTTTGAAGCAATGCGGCCTGCGGGTCAAAAACCAGAAATTCGACCCCTACCTGAATGTGGACCCCGGTACCATGAGCCCCTACCAGCACGGCGAGGTCTTCGTCACCGAGGACGGCGCCGAAACCGATCTTGACCTCGGCCACTACGAACGCTTTGTGGACGTCTCGCTGGACGGCAACGCTTCGGTCTCCTCCGGCAAGATCTTCTGGAGCGTCCTCAATCGGGAGCGGCAGGGCGGCTATCTCGGCGGCACGGTACAGATCATCCCCCACATCACCGATGAGATCAAGCGCCGCATCTACGCCATGGAGGACGGCAGCACCGATATCATCATCAGCGAGATCGGCGGCACGGTGGGGGATATCGAAAGCCGGCCGTTTCTGGAGGCCATCCGGCAGGTGGCGGTGGAAAAGGGCCGGGAAAACGTCCTCTTTATCCACGTCCCGCTTATCGTCTCTATCCCCGGCAGCGGGGAATTAAAAAGCAAGCCCACCCAGCATTCCGTCAAGGAGCTTTTGTCGGTCGGCATCCAGCCGGATATCCTGGTCTGTCGCACCGATGCCCCCATCAGCGAGGACATCCGCCGCAAAATCGCCCTGTTCTGCAACGTCCCGGAAAACTGTGTCATCCCCAATGTGACCGCCCACACCCTGTATGAGGTCCCGCTGCTGCTGCAAAAGGAGGGTCTGTGCGATGCCGTCTGCCGGCGGCTGGGGCTGGGGGAGAGAACCCCCGACCTGACCGAATGGACGGCAATGGTGCAAAGGATAAAGGGCGTCCACCGCCATGTGGAAATCGCCTTGGTGGGCAAATATACCGGCCTGCGGGATGCCTACATCAGCGTGGCGGAGGCGCTGTTTCATGCCGGCACCGCCTGTGATGCCGAGGTGACCATCCGCTGGGTGGACAGCGAGACCCTCACCCCGCAGAACATCGCCCAAGCGCTTTGCGGCTGCGGCGGCATCCTGGTGCCCGGCGGCTTCGGCGACCGCGGCATCGAGGGCATGATTTTGGCAGCGCAGTTTGCCCGGGAAAAGAACATCCCCTACCTCGGCATCTGCCTGGGAATGCAGATCGCCGTTATTGAATTTGCCCGCCATGCGGCAGGCTGGGCGGATGCCGACAGCGCCGAATTCAGCAGCACCACCGCCCACCCCGTTATCGCCCTGCTGCCGGAGCAGGTGGGCGTGACCCAAAAGGGCGGCACCATGCGGCTGGGACGCTATCCCTGCCTGCTTTCCGAGGGCACCAAATCCTTTGCCCTGTACGGCCGGCGGGAGATCAGCGAACGCCACCGCCACCGCTACGAATTCAATAACGCCTTCCGGGAGGAGCTGCAAAAGGCCGGTCTGGTGCTTGCGGGCAATTCCCCGGATGGCGCCCTTGTGGAGATCATCGAGCTGCCCGACCATCCGTGGTTCGTGGGCTGCCAGTTCCACCCGGAATTCAAAAGCCGCCCCGACCGCCCGCACCCGCTGTTTTACGGCTTCGTTCAGGCGTCGCTCGCCATATAAGTACACCCCCGGAGAACCACACTCCGGGGGCTTTTTCCTGCTATGCGGCGGCATCCCGTGCGGCTGTTGCCGCTTTTTCGGCGGTGCGCACCGTTTCGGCAAAAACGGCATACCCGCGATTCGGCTCATCCACAAAAACATGGGTCACCGCCCCCGCCAGCATCCCGTTCTGCACCAGCGGGGAACCGCTCATCCCCTGCACGATGCCGCCGGTTTTTTGCAGCAGCGCTTGGTCCGTCACCCGGATGACCATATTCTGCCCCGCATGGCCGCTGCCCCGCAGCACCTTTTCTATCACCACATCGTATTCCTTCGGGGTGCTGCCCGCTATGGTGGTCAGTATTTTGGCGGGGCCGGGCTGTACCTCATGCCGGAAGGCCACCGCCATCCGCATCCCCTGCGGGGTAAAATCGGGGGAAAGCCCGCCGCAGATGCCGCAGGTGCTGTTGGCGGTCAGCCGGGCAAAGGGCCGCCCCGTGACAAACTGTCCCTTCAATTCGCCGGGAGCGCCGCTTTTTCCGGGGGTCACCCCGGTGATGACGGCGTCCACGCCCTCCCCGGTGGAAAGGGTCATGATCTCCCCGGTATCCACATCGCAGATGGGATGCCCAAGCCCCGAAAAGGTGCGGGCGTTCTCATCAAAATAGGTCACCGTCCCAATCCCGGCGGAGCTGTCCCGTACCCACAGCCCCAGATGCCACCGGTTATCGGTCACGCTTTTCTGCGGGGTGATAACGGCGGTATATTCCCGGCCCTCCCGCTGGTAAACCAGCCGAACCGGCCGCCCGCCGCCGCCCTGCACCAGTGCGCCCATCTGCTCATTGGAGGTCAGCGAAATGCCGTCAATACTCAAAAGAATATCCCCGGTGGAAAGCCCGGCGCTGCGGGCCGGGTTCATGCGCCTGCCGTCGGTGGAAAAATCGGTAAAGCCGACCACCATCAGCCCCTCGGTGAACATTTTTATGCCAAAGGGCCGCCCGGATACCAGCACTGTTTCCCGCTGTGCATACCGCACCCGGACGGTCTTTACCGCCACCCCCAGCGGCAAACGAAGCACTGCTTCCGTCATCGTGTCCCCGCTGCGGGCCGCGGCGCTTTCCCTGCCATATACGGCGGTGATATTGCCGGGCAGAGATAGGCTGCTGCCCCGTGTTACGGTATATTCATCCGGCAGGGCAGCCTGCCAGTAGAGTGCTGCCGCCAGCATCACCAGTACCGCCATCCCGAAAAACCAAAACCCCGTCCTGACTGTTTTTCGCATCCTTTTCACCCCCTTTTTGCGGTCGGGCGGCGCCGCTTTATGCGCTGCCCATGGCTTACTTTGCGCCCGAATCCCCCAAAGATGCGATGTAAAATTAAGCGCCGGATGCAGCGATCCCCCGCCCTGCCAGAAACTGTGCCCGTTAGCAGCCCATACCATCCGCACCGCTTTTCGATGATGAAAAACCATCCCGGCGTTTTTACTGAAAATGGCTGCCAATCCGAAATGCAGGCTTATGGGAATGGGTGAAGCCATTAGCACAGCTTATCAATATGACGATGATCGGGCTGCTTTTTGATCCTAAAATGCGCTCGATCCAAAAGTAATTCTAATGGTAAACCATAAAGACATAATCTGTACTTATGGCAAATACGCCCGATTTTACGCTTCCGTTATCCAGAAAAGCTATTTCCTGCCAAAAACTGCATCCTATTCCAGTAGTCCGCAGGGGTCCCGCAGCACCGTCCGCAGCCTGTATTCCATCCCGGCAAAATCGATCGGTGCATCCTCCCGGCCGGCCAGCGCCGCCCGTGTCCCCATCCCCAAAAGGTCGCTTTCGGTGCTGCGCATCCGGTCGTTCATTTGCAGCAGCTGCCGCCGCAGGGCATCCTCCAGTGCCTGCTCCAGCATTTGCCTGCTTACGGGCCCGCCGTTTACCGTCCGCACCGTTGCCTCCGCAGTGATGGTCACCACAGCCCCCTTTGCGGTAAAATGCACCCCCGCTACCGCCATTCTTCGCAGCAGGATGGTCGCTTCTCCTGCGGCTACCGGCACCGTCAGCCGCATTTCCGGGGCGCGCCGCAGCAGCATGAGGCATAGCTTGTCCGGCTGCCACGGGTCACGGTAGTTCCGCTGCCCGGTCGCAACCACGCCGGTCGCCCGCAGGGTGCCGTCCTCCGCCGTGAGCCACGAGAGCAGCCCATCCCGCCCCGCACCGTCCAACAGGTTTACCAGTTCCTTCAGCCCGTTTTGGCGGGTGGCGGTATATTGGCGGGTCAAAAGCGCCGTTATATCGTCCCCGGTGACCGTTTCCCCCAAAATGGACAGGGCATTTTCGCACAGGGCGACCTGGGTGTTGGGACTGATGCGCCCGTCACGGAGCAGCTGCATCAGCAGCGCCCGCAGCTCGTCGGCATCTGCCACGCCGGAAAAAATGATGCTTTGCATCGCACCGAGATAAAGCTGCTTGCCGGTCTGCCGTTCGGCATCCGTAAAAATGGCGTTCAAATCCCGCCCCTCTGCGGTGATGCGCACAGTTTCCTCTCCCCGGATGATCTCAAGGACGGCAGTCAGCCCATTGTTGCCGCCCGCCACCCCCATTGAGGAGACCACCAGCCGGTGGGAGACGGAGCACCTGCCGCAGCCGGGCAGCAGCAAAAGCAAAAATATCACAGCGGCTAAACGGCGCAAACGCATGGGCCGACCCTCCTGTTTTTTATTCCGGGGCGGCGACCATAAGCGGGGCTCGGCTTCGTCTGCATCCCCATCATGGAAAGCAACGGCCGGTGGGAAATGGAGCGCCCGCCGCAGCCGAGCAGCAGCAAAAGCAAAAATATCACAGCGGCTAAACGGCGCAAACGCATAGGTCAGCCCTCCTGTTTTTTATTCCGGGGCGACGACCATAAGCGGGGCTCGGCTGTGTTGCGGCTCGTCGGGCGGCGGCCTGCCTTCACCGCTGCCTTGCCGGTTCCCGCTTCTGCCCGCCGCCCCTGCCTGCCGCCACCACCGGGAGCCCCCACAACAACCCCATGACGCCTAAAGCGGCATAGGCCCGCTGCGGCTCCCAGCCGGTGTAGTGCAGGGTAATTGTTCCGGCGAGCGTGAGCCCCGCCGCTGCCCAAAGCGCCGCCCCCTGTGCAATTCCCGCCTGCTTCCCCAGCCGAAGCGCCCCCGCCGCCAGCCCCGAAAGCCGGAAAAACGCCGCCGTGATGAGCAAAAAGCAGTAGACCGGCACCATCCCGGAAAGGCCCGCCGACCTTGCCAGCAGCATGACGGGATAGGGCAGCAGGCTGCCGTAATGCCCCAGCACCGGCGCCGCCGTCAGCAGCAGCGCGGCATTAAGGAGAAACCCCACGGGTGCCCAAAGCAGCAGGGCAGGGGAGTGCGGCCGATCGGTCTGCGGGGCAAGCAGCAGCAGTAAAAACGGCTCGATCTGCTGCGGAAGGATGAATAAAATCTCCCGCGAAAGCAGGGAGCTGTCCCGTTCCGGCATCCGCAGATTGAGAAAGGTCGCCTGCGGCAGCACCCCGGCGATCAGCAAGACCACCCCCAACAGGAACACCCCCGCAAGGAGGAAGGCCGCCCGCCCCAAGGGCTCCTGCCCGGCGGCAGCCGCCGCCCATACCGCCGCCAGCAGCACCGCCAGCAGTAAAAACGGCGAAAATGCTTCATCGAACAGAACCCGGCAGGCGGTAAGCAGCTGCCCGGCCGTCACCGAAAAATACCCCGCCGCCAGGAGCATCCCCGCCGCAGCGGAGCCCTTGGAGAGGGATTTTTTCTTTGCGGCAGCCCGGCGGCACAGCACCGCAAGAAAAAACACCACCCCGTAGGCCGCAGCCCCGGCCGCAGCGGTCAGCAGGCCGTTTGCCAGCGGCGGACGGCTGCACAGCAGCCAGAAGCTTTGCGAAAGCGCCAGCAGCGAAAAAACCTGCCCCGCCCCGCTGATTTGTTCAGTCCGCATCCTGCTCCTCCTTTTGCCGGGCGGAGGAGATACGGTAGTCCCGCCGGCCCAGCCGCCGCCACCCGCTTCGCCAGAACAGATCCCGCAGCGCACCGGGCTGCCACGGCGCCACCGGGGCGGTCAGCGGCGTTCCCAGCGTGTGCAGGCTGCACAGGTTTACCGCCAGCAGCAAAATGCCCAGCACCATGCCGTACAGCCCAAGCCATCCGCCGATGATGATAAACAGAAAGCGCAGGATGGTCACCGGTTCATAGAGGCCGGGCACCGCAAAGGCGCTTACCGCCGTCAATGCGATAATGATGATCATCGGCAGACCCACCAGCCCGGCGGTCACGATGGCATCCCCGATGACGATGCCGCCCACCACGCTCAAGGTATGCCCGATGGCATCCGGCAGGCGCAGCCCGGCCTCCCGCAGAAGCTCATACAAAAGGAACAAAACCAGTGCTTCCCCCGCGGCGGAAAGCGGCGTTGCCGCCACCGAGCCGAGAAAATCCGGCAAAAGGCTGCGGGGGATGCGCTCCGGGTGAAAGGTGACCACCGCCACATAATACCCCGGCAGCAGAATGGTAATAAAAAACGCCGCCAGCCGCAAAGCCCTAACGAAAGCCGTAAAATAGGGCCGCTGGGTGTAGTCATCCAGCGTGTGAAAATGCTCGGTGAAAAGGTAGGGCACGATCATCACATTGGGGCTGCCGTCCACCATCACCCCCACCCGTCCCTCGGTCAGTTTGGCGCAGAGGGTATCGGGGCGCTGGGTCATCCCCGTGCCGGTGAATAGTGACGCCGCCCCTTTGCCGAAAAACGCCTGCAAAAAGGCGCTGTCCAGCACAAGGGAAAGCCCGGCGCTTTGCAGCTTTTGCCGCACGGCGTCCACCGTTTCCTTTTCGGCTGCGTCGCTTAAATAGACCAGCCGCACATTGGTACGGCTCTGCCGCCCCAGACACAGCGTTTCCACCGTCAGGCAGGGGGATTTCAGCCTTCGGCGCACCATGGCGGTATTGGTATTGTTGCTTTCGGTGAAGCCCTCCCGGGTGCCGCGCAGGTTCTTTTCCATGGCGGGCTCCCCGGCGCTGCGGGTCACAAAGCCCTGATACCCCAGCGAAAGCGCCTTCGGCACGCCGTCCAGCAGCACCAGCACAAAGCCGCTCATCGCCCGGGTGAACAGGTCATCGTAGTTATCCACCACGCCCTGCTCGCTGCTGAATAGAAATTCCCGCTGCAAAATATCCCACAGCCCCTCGGGGGTGATCTCCGAGGGCTGGATACGGGACAGGGGGCGCAGCAAAAAATCGCTGACCTGACTGTTGGAAACCAGCCCGTCAAACATAAACGCCAGCCCCTTGACGCCCGCGATCTGAAACTCATCCAAAATGAGATCGGCCGAGCCGCGCATCCCTTTTTCGATGCGCTCCCGCACCAGCACAAGGCTGCGATCCAGTTTTTCCGGCATTTTACCACCTCCCGCCGCACCGCCGAAAATCTCTTTTCATTATTTGCGCCCGCCGCCGGAATATGTACGGGAATATGCTGCCGAAAGCCGTAAATAATACCCTGTGTAGCGAGGTGATTTTTTTGCTGGTCACATTTTTGCGCACTTTCATTTTGTATCTTGTGGTGGTGTTCGGCCTGCGGCTGATGGGCAAGCGGCAGATCGGAGAATTGCAGCCATCGGAGCTGGTCATCACCATCCTTATTTCCAATATCGCCACCCTTACCATCGAGGAGACCGACAGCCCCATGTTTGCGGGGCTTTTGCCCATACTGGCGCTGATGTGCTTCGAGGTGCTGACCTCCTTTTTCTGCCTGAAAAGCGCCCGGCTGCGGCGGATCATTTCCGGGCGGCCCATGATCATCATCCACAATGGGAAAATAGACCAGAAGGAGATGCGGGAGCTGCGGTTTTCCGCCGATGACCTGATGACCCAGCTTCGGCAGAACGGCATCTTCCGGGTGGAGGAGGTGGAATTTGCGGTGGTGGAAACCAACGGGAAGCTCTCGGTCTATCAGAAATACCAAAGCCGCACCGTCACGCCGCAGGCGCTTTCTTTGCCCGACCGCCCCGAGGACAACGCCCCGCCCCTTGCGGTGGTGTGTGAGGGGACCATCATGAATGAGGCGCTGCGCCGCAGCGGCAGGGATCTCAATTGGGTGAAAAAGCAGGCCGCCGCCCGAAAACTCCCGGTGGAGGAGGTCTATCTTATGGTCGCCTGTCCGGACGGCAGCTGCGATATCATAGCAAAGGAGCGTGACCGATGAAACGGGTTTTGGCAGCGGTGGGGATTTTGCTGCTCATCATCGGCATCAGCGTTTATACGCTGGTGGATATGCAAAGGAGCATCGATAAGATCAGCGGGGATACCGCAGCGGTACGCACCCTTGCAGAGCGGGAGGGGGCGGCTGCGGTCCGGCAAAGCTGCGAGCAGCTGATGGAGGAGTGGAACGGCATGGAGCCGAGGTTTTTGCTCTATGTCCGCCACGACCACCTGGATAATATCATGGAGCATCTTTCGGAGCTGCCGGCCTACTGCCAGGAGGATGACCGTTCGGGACTGTTCAGCACCCTGGATGCCGCCCTGCGGATGATGGAGCATCTCAAGGAGTCCATCACCCCGAGCTTTCGCACCCTGCTGTAAACAAAAAAGCCTGCGGGGGAAAACCACAGGCTTAAATTCCGTCCTTGCGGCGGGCGGAGATCGGATGAGGGCAAGGAGGCGGGGCGAAGGAAGGCTCATGCCCGGCGGAGACGGGCTGTTGCCTTTCGAGGCACGCGACGCAGCCATCGCCGATATACGTCCGCTGCAAAAATACCCGCAGGAGCAACCCCCCTGCGGGCATTATATTTGTTGTCAGAATCCCGGTTCCTCCGGTGTGGCCGACTTCACCGTTACCGTTACGGTATCGGCTTCGGTGGCAGTTTTGGGGCGTACCGTGCTGCCCGGCGTGATGCTCAACCCCACCACCGTGCCCGGAGCGCCGCCCGTTTCGGGGTCGGTATCATAGGAAATGGTGTAGTTGATCTGATGGTCGTTCAGGATGCGGACGGCGTAGGCTTCATTGGCACCGTACAGGTCGGGCATCTCCACATTCTGCGTCCCCTTGCTGATGTAAAGCGTTACGCTGCCGTCCTCCGGCAGGACCTGGCCCACCGCCAAGGACTGCTTATAGATCACCCCGGCGGGGTAGGTGTCGCTGTATTCATACCGGTAGGTAAAATTGACCCCGGTCATATGCTCCAGCTCGTTTTCTACGGCGGGGAGGTAGTACCCCTCCAGACTGCGCTCCATCACCGGGGCGGCCGGGTCGTCGGCTCCGTTCATGCTGCCACCGCGCCATATTGCAAGGAAAATATTCCCCAGTACGCTTAAAACCAGCAGCGCCGCCAGCAGCGTCATCGTCGGGGAAAGCTGCCGCCCCTGCCCGGTTACGGGCTTTTCGATGGGGCGGGTGGGTGCTTCCGGCCGGAATACCGCCGTATTGGCGCCGGATTCCTCCAAAAGCGCTGCGGAAAAGGCTTCCATCGAGCGATAGCGCTGCTTGTGGTCGATGTTGAGCGCCCGCATAATGCCGTCGCAGACGTTTTCGGGCAGGTCGGGGCGCAGCTTTGCCAGCGGGGAGAGAAAATCCTTCTCCCCGCGCAGCTCGGCACTGACGGGGGCCTGTCCCGCCAGCATACGGTACAGCACCGCCCCCAGGGAATAGATATCGGTCCATTCGCCCTGCCACAGCGCCTTGGAATACTGCTCCGGGGCGCTGTACCCGGCGTAAAGCTCGGCGTGCAGGCCATTGCCCACCGTGCGCAGCTCCGGCAGCGCAAAGCCATCCAGCACCACCCGCTTGCGGCTGTCCACATAGATGTTCTGCGGCGAGATGCCGCAATGGGTGAGCCCCATATTGTGCAGCTGGGAAAGCAGCGAGATCAGCGGGCTAATGAGCTGCCGGGCGTCGGTCAGGCTCATTTCGCCCTGACGCTCCAGATAGCTTTCCAGCGGCTCCATCCGCAGGTATTCGGTCACCCGGTACAGGGTGTCGTTTTCGGAAAAAAGCACCAGCGTTTTCAGCATGGCCTTGTGGTTGATCTCCGTCAGCCGCTTCCAGCGGTCGTGCAGGTCGCTGGCCATGGTGCGGAACAGCGTTTTGCTTTCGGCGGAAATGAGCATAATGCCCCGGCCATCCTCGGCACGCTTCAATATGCCGGGGAAGAATTCCTCCACCTGCACCTTGCGGTCTTTTTCGGTATCCCACCCAAGATAGGTGGTGAGCAGGTCATTGTGGTGCAGCACCGTTCCTATGCGGTACCGCCCGGAAAGCACCGTTCCCGGCGGCAGGGCCTGCTCCGGGTTTTCGGCCTCCGGCTTTTTGCCGCATACGGGGCATACCGTTTCTCCCTCCTCCATCGCGCAAAAGCAATGGCGGCAAAGGTTTGGCTCCGGCATAGGCTCTCCTCCTTTCGGTTTGGCAGTTCATTCGTTATCCTCCGGGTCGTCCTCCTCCCGGACGGGATGGGTAAAGAGATACAGGGCAATACACAAGGCGGCGGCCAGCAGCGCCCCGATGAGGATATACCGCACGGGACTGGCGGGCTTTGGCTGCCGTACCGGCAAAACCAGCTCGGTCGGGGCGTCATCCCCGGTGCCGTTCCCGGCGGAGGGCTGCTTTTTTGCATCCTCATCCTCCCCGGGCGGTTCGGTGGTCACCTGCTCCGCCTCCCGGAAGGCCTCCTCCCGCTGCATTTGGTTTTCCTCCCATGCGCGCCGGGCCTCCTCCAGCTCCTGCTGCTTTTCGGATGGCGCCTCGATATTGGGCCTGTCGTCATGGGTGCCGTAGCTCCCCCAAAGGGAGTCGTCCATTTGACTGCTGCTCTCATCGGGGATGCGGTTTTCGACGGCATCCGGCACCGCAGGCGCTGCCCCACCGGGGGAAGGCTCGGATTGCTCCGGCTGTTGTATTACGGGGGAAGAGGAGGTCGTATCCCCGTCAAAGCTGCCGGTACTGTCCCATTCGGCCGCCGCAACGGTGCAGAGCATCAGCACGGCGCAAAGCACCAAAGCGGCTCTTCGCAGTCCCTCCATAGTCTGCCCTCCTTCTGTGAGAAAAAGCGGCGCTTTGGGGGCGCCGCCTGGATTTTTTGTATTTGCGGGGGATTTATTACATTTCCCAGTTGTGCCAGAAGCCCTGAACGTCATCGCAGTCGTCCAGAAGGTCCATCAGCCGGGTCATCTTATCGGCAGCATCCTCATCGGGCAGGGTGGTATAGGTGGAGGGGATATAGGCAGGCTCGGCGGAAAGGAAGGTATAGCCCTTCTTCTCCAGCGCCTCACGCACCTCACGCAGCTCGTTCACGCCGGTGAATATCTCGATGGTCTCCTCATCGAAATCCACATCCTCGGCGCCGGCGTCAAAGCAGTCCTCCATCACCTTTTCCTCGTCCAGTTCGCCCTCGCTGTTATCGATGACGATCTGGCCCTTTTTGGTGAACAGATAGCCCACGCAGCCGTTCTGACCCAGATTGCCGCCGCACTTATCAAAGTAGTGGCGCAGGTCACCGGCGGTGCGGTTGCGGTTGTCGGTCAGCGATTCGATGATGACGGCGACGCCGTTGGGGCCGTAGCCCTCGTATACCATCTCCTCGTAGCTGTTCTTATCCTCGCTGCCGGCGGCCTTCTTTATGCAGCGCTCGATGTTTTCATTGGGCATATTGGCGGCCTTGGCCTTGGCGATGCAGTCACGCAGCTTGCCGTTGGTCTCGGGGTCGGGGCCGCCCTCCTTTACCGCTACCGACATCTCACGGGCCACCTTGGTAAAGACCTTGGCCTTTGCGGCGTCGGATGCGCCCTTTTTGCGTTTGATATTATTCCATTTGGAATGTCCAGACATAGGAAAAATCGTCCTTTCATGAAATAGTGCATACTACATTAAGATTTTAGCACATCCGCCGGTCGGTGACAACCTTTTTCGCAAATTAATTCTTGTAAATTGAGAAAAACGGTTGACAAAAGCCCCCTCTTTTGGTATGATAACTGATGTCGCCAAAGACCGCCTTTGGACCTGCGGGTGTAGTTCAATGGTAGAATTCCAGCCTTCCAAGCTGGTTACGTGGGTT
>ENA-UOIY01002911-UOIY01002911.1-human-gut-metagenome-genome-assembly--contig:-P114-NODE-2911-length-11809-cov-9.359622_pt1 | contig 11809 bp, 10 predicted proteins | sample MGYA00242335_ERZ723882 | MGnify/ENA metagenome assembly ERZ723882
AAAAACTTTCTTTTTGCGATCTTTTTTATTCTTTTTTTTATTATTTTTGCATCTAACAGCAAAAAAACAACCCAAAAAGCAATCCATGAAAACATCAATCCCCCGGACATTGCTTACGGCAATTCCCGCACTGGCCGCAGCCGGATGTACGGAAAATCCGGCTCCGCGTCCCAACGTGATCTTCATCCTAATGGACGACGCAGGCTACGGCGACTTCGGTTGCTACGGGCAGCAAAAGATCGAGACTCCCAACATCGACGCGTTGAGCGAATGCGGCGTCCGCTTCACGGACATGTACTCTGCGGCACCGCTCTCTTCGCCGGCACGCTGCGGCCTGCTGACGGGGCGGCACGCCGGCCATGCGCAGATCCGCGCCAACGACGAGATGGAATGGCGGGGCGACGTCTGGAACCACGAGGCGATGCTGCGCGATTCGACGCTCGAAGGACAGGCCCCGCTCGAAGCCGGCACCCCGACGCTCGGCTCGGTCATGCAGCAGGCCGGATACGCCACGGCCATGATCGGCAAATGGGGCGTCGGAGGCCCCGCGACGGAGGGGAGGCCCAATAAAATGGGCTTCGGCACCTATTACGGCTGCATTTGCCAGCGGCAGGCGCACACCTACTACCCGCCCTTCCTGTGGCAGAACGACCGGCGCATCTACCTCGACAACGAACTGCTGCCGCCGGGCACGCCGCTCGACGCAGGAGCCGACCCCTACGACCCGCGCAGCTACGACAAATACAAGCAGCGCACATACAGCCCCGATGCCATGTACGACCAGGTGCTCGGGTTCGTGAATGCCAACAAGGAGCGGCCGTTCTTCCTGATGTGGACGACGCCGATCCCCCACAGCCCGATGCAGGCGCCCGATGCCGACGTACAATACTACGTGCGTAAATTCGGCGACGAACAGCCCATCGAGGGCAAGGGCTATTTCCCCTCGCGGTGGCCGCGGGCGACCTATGCAGCGATGATCACCTACTTCGACCGCCAGATAGGCGGGCTGGTCGCCGAACTCAAACGGCTCGGCATCTGGGAAAATACGGTAATCGTCATTACGAGCGACAACGGCCCGGCGTCGAACTCCTGCTCGTCGAGCGAGTGGTTCGACAGCGCCCACCCGTTCCGCAGCGGCAAGGGCTGGGGCAAGTCGTCGTTGCGCGAGGGCGGCATCCGAATGCCCTTCATCGTGGCGTGGGGCGGCAAACTCCGCCCGCAGGTAAGCGACCATATCGGCTATTTCCCCGATGTAATGCCGACTCTCTGCGAATTGGCCGGCGTCGAGCCCCCCGCGACCGACGGCATTTCGTTCCTGCCGACCCTCGAAGGGCGCAAGCAACCACAGCACGAATATCTCTATTGGGAGTTCCCCGGCAGCAAAGGCTGGGTAGCCGTCCGCTGGGGCGAATGGAAAGGTTTACTGCGCCGTGTGAAGGAAGGCAACGACCGCTTTGAATTATTCAACCTGAGAGACGACCCGCGCGAAGAGCACGATCTTGCCGCACAGCATCCCGAGATTATCGACCGGATGTGGCAGTTCGTTTCGGCCTCGCATACCGAACCCGCCAATCCGAAATTCAGGATGGAGATCGGCCGCAAATAAGAGCGGTATAGAAGCTCCGGGAATACGGGCAGAGCCACGTGAAAAAGCACCGTCGAGGTGCTTTTTTCATCCGTAGCGGACACGAACCATCGCCCGGACGGAACCGCCATGCCCGCCACCCGTGATCCGCAGGCTTCCAAGGCAGGAAGACACCGTCTACCGGCCGCTGCCCGGGCAGGGTGAAACCCGCATTACGAGTAGCGGGCGTTTGTAACCTCCTCCGCAGCCGTAGCGTGCGCGAGGTATTCCTGCAGGATCAGCGCATGGTTTCCGGCCGCACTCTTCGAAGCATACAACAGCGTAACCGTACCCTTACCGGCGATCCGGCGGACGAAGTCGCGCACGGCCGGCGAGGAGCGCAGTTCCGCGGTATACCTGCGGCGGAATTCCTCCCACCGCTCCCCGGGGGCGGCATGGAACCATGTACGCAGCCCGGGGGTCGGAGCGATCTCCTTCGCCCACAGGTCATAGCGGAGCGCCTCCTTGCGGATGCCCCGGGGCCACAACTTATCGACCAGCACCCGGTAGCCGTCCTCCGGGGCCTCGGGTTCGTAAACCCGCTTGATACGTATCCGTGTCATAACGATCGGTTTTTATCAGGATGCAGCAAAAAATATTCCGGGATCGGTGAGGGGAGGGCAAAATGAAGGGCGCCTCCCGGCGCCCTTCCCCATCAAAAATTAACCCTTAAAAATTATCTCCATTTCGGAAAACCTCCGAGAGGTAGTGGTGTAAAAAGCAAAGATCTGCGTCACCCTGGACAACCTCCCGCATCATAAGATCTTCGTCTTCAGAGATGCCTTCGTCTGAAACCTCGTTTTTGTCAATATCCTCCATAGGCATCTATTTATTAATTTTGCTTTGTACTAACTAAACGCCGGCCCCATGGAAATATTGTGCGGAGGTCAGCACAAAACCATATTTTTTTCTTTGATCATCCGTCGCAGGTTGATAAGCGCATAGCGCATACGCCCCAGCGCGGTATTTATACTCACGTCGGTTTGTTCCGCGATATCCTTGAAACTCAGACCGGCAAAGTACCGCATCATCACCACCTCGCGCTGTTCCGAAGGCAGCAGTTCGACCAGAGCGCGCACATCGCGCTCGATCTGCTCGCTGACCATCGCGTCCTCCACGTTCCGTTCGGCGAAACGCAGCGACCCCAGCACGTCATAACCCGCCTCGGCTTCGGTGACGGTCTTGTTCTGCCGCTGGGCGCGGAAGTGGTCGATCACCTGGTTATGCGCAATACGGAGTATCCACGAGAGGAATTTCCCGTTGTCCGTATAACGGCCGTCGTCGATAACCCGCACGGCTTTGATGAATGTTTCCTGAAAGATGTCCTCGGCAACGTCACGGTCTTTGACCATCATATTGATGTAGTCCCGCACACGGCGGCTGTGGCGCTCGATGAGCTTGGATATGGCACTCTGGTCACCTGAAAGGTAGTGATTAAGCAATACCTGGTCACTTAATGCTTGTACGTTCATACTCTTTTCTCCTAATTACAGTTATAAAGAGTAGAATTTTTCCCGATAGGCTATCCTTTTAATGTTGTATGCGTCGTCAGTTTCGTTTGTTCGGGCTTTTGAAACGATGGTTTCCGGAGCCTTCACGATGGCAAGATAAGTACTTTTTTCCGAAAAACCAAATTTCTTTCTACTCCGCCGGGGAAATCCCGGCTGTTTTTCCGGTTGCTGAACATGCAAATTCCGTGCCGGAATCGGCCGCCGGCGCATCCCGTTCGTTATCAACGGCAAAAGCGGAATGACAAGGTAAACCCGCAGGCAGGAGAGGTGTTTTTCCGGTGCCGTCAGGGGCAGGAAGGCGGATCGACGCCCGGGATTTCGGCCCCGGAGGGACATTTAGCGGGTTCCACATGGATCGAGATGATCGTCCCCTCGCCGAAACGCGCCCGCAGGCGGCGTTCGATATCGACCGTCAGTTCGTGCGAACGGGCGACACTCATCGCCCCGTCCACACGGACATGCACTTCGACGGCAATCGCGGCTCCGATGCGGCGCGTCCGCAGGTTGTGCGGCTCCCCGACCCGGGGATCGGCCGTGACGATCCCCAGTATCTCCCGCTCCGTCTCGTCGGGCAACGAACGCTCGAGCAGTTCCCCGAGCCCCGTGCGGATCAGGTCGAAAGCAATCTTGAAAATAAAGACCGCCACGACCAATGCTGCGATGGGATCGGCGATGCGCCACCGCTGCCCGAGGAAATAGGCACATCCGATGCCCGCCAGCGTCCCCAGCGACGAAAGGGCGTCGCTGCGGTGATGCCAGGCATTGGCGACCATGCTCGGGCTTTCGACCCGGCGCCCTTCGCGCACCGTATATCGGTATAATATCTCTTTGACGACGATCGACACAGCCGCGGCGGCCAGAGCCACGGCGCCCGGGCGGGGCAACTCCCCGCCATCGACGACGATGCGGATGGCCCGGATGCTGCTGAGCAGGATACCGGCGCCCACGGCCGCCAGCGCCAGGCTGATGATGATCGTGGCCAGCGTCTCGTATTTCCCGTGCCCGTAGTCGTGCCCGTCATCCCTGGGTTTGGCGGAGACCTTTGCGAAGGCGATCACCACTATGTCGGTAAGCATGTCGGAACAGGAGTGCACCGCATCGGCGACCATCGCCCCGCTTCGGCCCGCAATGCCCGCCGCGAACTTCATCGCCGTAAGGACGAGGTTGACCACGAACCCGACGAAGGTCACGCGGTAAATCACGCGCTTGCGTGCTTCGGCTTCACAGGACATGGCACTATTCGAAATTTGCAGGATAAGACGACAACTGGTATGCCAGCGCCTTCGCCATCCGGTAATGCCCCTCGGCATTGGGATGGAGACGGTCGCTCTGCGCGTCATGGAAATAGCGGGTATGGGAATCCGCATTGGGATAAAGCCCGCAGATGCTGTTCAGGTCGATGACGGGGACGGCCCAGACGTTCGCAGCTTCCTTGACCGCATCCACATAGGCATCCGCATAGAGGCCGAGGCTGTTGGGATAGGATTCGTCGGGCTGGATGTTGTTGTCCCCGAAACGGGCGTATCCCCGGTGGATCGGGGTCAGCAGGATCACCTGCTTGTCCGGGAAATTCGCCTTCAGGTAGGACATCGCGATATTGATACGGCCGCGGAAAGTATCCCCGTCCATCGACAACGTCCTCCTCGTCCGGATCTCCGACCGGGAGCCGGACACCTCGACAGGCACCTCACCGGTCGTATACCACTCCCCCAGAGGCGTCCCGGAATTGTAATCGTTCGTCCCGGCAAAGATCAGGATCGCATCGATATCGCCGCCGCGCTCGGCCCTGAGTCTTTCGCACTGCTCCGGCACGTCCCGCCACTGCTGGCCGTTGATCCCGTAAACGAACGGCACGAGGCCGAGCATCTCCTGCAAATACTGCCAATAGTTCTTCGTCGTGCCGACATGCGCCTTGTCGGTGATCGAATCGCCCATGAAAGCGACTTTCCGTCCCTTCCACTGGGTACCCGCAACCGGCAGCGGATGATCCCCGTCCCCGGCATAGGCCGGGCATACGGCGGCACAGACGCCCAGCAGCCATACCGCGCACAAACATACAGAATATCGCATACGTCCAATCATTTATAATATTACCCGGGGCACGCCCCACAAAATAACGGAAGCCCGCCCGCTTCGGGGGAAGGCACAAAAAAGGGCGAACGGACTGCCTCGGCACCCATTCGCCCGTTACCGGCGGAGACGCCCGTCCGAATCCGGCCCTAATAGCTGCGGGCGAAGAGCACCCGGCGGTGCGACGGCTTGCCCGAGAAGATACATTTACCCTCCTCATCGGGCGCATCGAACGGGATGCAACGGATCGTAGCCTTCGTGGCATCCTTGATCGCCACCTCGGTTTCGACCGTCCCGTCCCAATGCGCAAGCACGAAACCGCCCTTCTTGTCGAGCACCTCCTTGAACTCCTCCCACGTGTCGACCCTGGTAATCATCGACTCGCGGTAAGCCAGCGCCTTGCTGAAAATATTTTGCTGGATTTCGGCCATCAGTCCTTCGATGCGCTCCACGAGCCCCTCCTGCGGGACGGTCTCCTTCTCGAGCGTGTCCCGGCGCACCAATTCGATCGTACCGTTCTCCATATCGCGCGGCCCCATCGCCAGACGCACGGGGACGCCCTTCAGTTCGTACTCCGCGAACTTGAAACCCGAGCGCACGTTGTCGCGGTCATCGACCTTCACGCTGATACCCCTGGCCTTGAGTTGCTCCGCAATGGCCCCGAAGCGCGTACGGATTTCGGCCAGCTGGTCTTCGCCCTTGTAGATGGGCACCATCACCACCTGGATCGGCGCCAGCTTCGGCGGCAGCACCAGACCGTTATTGTCCGAATGGGCCATGATGAGCGCCCCCATCAGCCGGGTCGAAACGCCCCACGAGGTGGCCCACACATATTCGAGCTTGCCCTCCTTGTTGACATACTGCACGTCGAACGCCTTGGCGAAATTCTGCCCCAGGAAATGCGACGTACCGCTCTGCAACGCCTTGCCGTCCTGCATCAGCGCCTCGATGGTCAGCGTATCCTCGGCACCCGCGAAACGCTCGTTGGGCGACTTGTGGCCGACGATGACGGGAACCGACATCCACTCTTCGGCGAATTTCTGATATACGTGGATCATCTTTTCGGCCTCCTCGACGGCCTCCTCGCGCGTGGCATGCGCCGTATGGCCCTCCTGCCACAGGAACTCGGCGGTACGCAGGAACAGGCGCGTACGCATCTCCCAGCGCACGACGTTCGCCCACTGGTTGCAGAGGATCGGCAGGTCGCGGTACGACTGGATCCAGTTTTTATAGGTGTTCCAGATGATGGTCTCCGACGTGGGACGCACGATCAGCTCCTCTTCGAGCTTGGCATCGGGGTCTACCACGACGCCTTTGCCTTCGGGATCGTTCTTCAGGCGGTAGTGCGTCACCACGGCGCACTCCTTGGCAAAGCCCTCGACATGGTGCGCCTCCTTCGAGAAGAAGGACTTGGGGATGAACAGCGGGAAATAGGCGTTCTGATGCCCCGTATCCTTGAACATCTTGTCCAGCGCGTCGTGCATCTTCTCCCAAATGGCATAGCCGTAGGGTTTGATGACCATACATCCGCGTACGGCCGAGTTTTCGGCCAGCCCGGCCTTCACGACCAGGTCGTTGTACCATTGCGAGTAGTTCTCGTCCGACTTCGTGAGGTCTTTGAGTTCCTTTGCCATATATCTTTGTTTTTTATTTTGTATCAGCCTGCAAATATAATAAAAAAATAAAGGTTCGTCACACGGACGAACCTTTATATTGGCAGGCAAAGCCTCAGAAGCGGAAGCCGAGCGTCATCGAGATATAATGACGCGTCTGTTTGGTATCGTACAGGCCGCTGTAAGTCTTCATCTCGCCGCCGTTCTGGTATTTGCTGAAGAAAAGCTCGTAGGGCGTCTGTTTCTCGGTCACGTTCTGGTAGGCCACGTCCAGCACCGTATTGCGCCCGAGGTTGATCCCGAGGCCGCCCGTAATGTAGTAGCTCTCGTAGACGCTCGGCGAATTGTAATACTGCTGCCTGTCCTTGAACATCGAATCGGTATAACCGCCGCCCAGGCGCACGGCAAAGATCGGCAGGGGACGCACTTCGACGCCTGCCCGCAGGGTATTCGTACCTTTGTAATTATTCTTGAACTCAGCCTTGTACGCTTCGGGGTGGAAATCGGCGCCTTCGGGCACGTTCTTCACACGGATGCCGTTGTACCACTCGCGTTCGTAGTCGACCGACACGATGGCGAAGTTGCCGAACGTGTACGAAGCGCCGAACAACAGCCGCGAAGGCGACACGAAATCCCAGCTGTTGCCGCCGATATCGTCCTGCCGCGGCGTAGAATCGAAATTATACTGGTCGTCTTCCGTTTTATTATTGATCAGGTGCGATTCGATGTCGGCACGGTAACTGCGGTCGAGCCAGTAGTAGGTCGGCGTATGGAACGCCACACCCACACGCAGGCCGGCCACGGGGCGCACAATGACACCCAGTTTGAAATCCACGCCGCTGCCGTCGATCTTCGATTCCTGATAGAGGCTCATGTAATCGAGCTGCGCATTGAGCGGAGTACCGTTCTTGTCGACCGCATTCGCGGAATTTCCGGCGGCATCGAAATAACCGTACTCTTCCTGATAGGTCATGCCCACCTTCTTGTAGACGCTGCGTATGCCGATCGTGGCTCCGACATAGACGATATTGTTGAAATTGGCCCCCATCGAAACGGCGAATTCGTTGATCGAGCCCTGGCTCACGACATCCATCGAGTGCCGTACCGAAGCGTTGCGGCCGATGCAGTCGGGCACCCACTGCCCGCCTACGTCGCTGATCAGGTAGCCGTTATAGCCGAGGATGGCCGGCCAGTACCAGGGATTGTAATTGTAGCCCAGATTACCGTCCTTATCCGGGAAAATCCCGTCCTGCCCGAGCTGCTGCCCGAAGACATCGGCGATGGTCGGCATCAGCTGGTCGGGCTTCGAAGGGTCGTAACGCGACTCCGAGGAGAACGAATAGCGGGTATTGAAATCCGCGATACGGTTCATGCCGATACCGAGCGTAAGGCTCGTGAGCGGGCTGGCCGGACTCTCGAAAACATTGAGCGCCACACCGACGTTGGCAAAAGCGAAGCGGGTCTTGTTATTGCCCACCCACGACGGCGCGCCCTGCGTTTGGCCATGGGCGACCGACAGCAGCGGCGTGAGTGAGAACTCGTTGCGGCGGAACATACCCAACCCGGCCGGATTGATCGACATCGACGAAAGGTCGGCGCCCAGCGAAGTGAAAGCCCCGCCCATCCCCATCACGCGCGCCGTACCGAACGGATGCGACCGGGAAAGCGCGGCGAAATCGGTGGACATCATCAGGTCATTGTTGTACGTCAGGCCCCCGAATTCGAGGTTCTGAGCCTGCAACGGCGCTGCGGCCACACAGGCCGCAAGCCATATCATGATCTTACGTTTCATAGACTATCTCTGTTTTATCGTTGACTAACGCCCGCCGTAACCGCGGCTTCCACCCGACGAACTGCCGCCGCGCGACCCGCCGCCACCGCTGTAACCGCCCCCCGACGAACCGCCGCGCGACCCGCCGAAGCTGCTGCCGCTGTTGTAACTGCTGCTGCGCGACCCGCTGTCGTAGGACGAACGCCCCGAGTTGCTGTTGTTGCGGTTGTTATTCCACGAGTTGTTGTTCCAGGAGTTATTCTTGTTATTGCGGTTGCTGCCGCCGTTGTAAACCGAACTGTTGCGGTTGTTGCGTCCGCCGCTCTGGTAATACGTCCTGCCGCTGCCCGAGTTGCCCCCGCGCGAAGTGGTCGTACCGTTCCTGTAACCCGAATTGGCGGTTCCGCGGTACCGGCTTCCGGAAGCCACGCTCCCCGGCACGTAGCGCGAAGGGCGCCCGCCGCCGTCGAGGCGGTAATTATGCGGCCTGTATGCCCAGTGGTGTCCGCCGTGCCATCCGGGCCCCCAGCCCGGCCCCCACCACGGGTCGTACCAGGGATTGTACCAGCCGTTGAAGCCGAAGCTCCAGCCCCAGCTGCCGAACGAGAACGACGGGCCCCACGCACCCCAGTAGGGACGTGTCCAGCCGTAATACCACGGGTCAACGTAAACCGATCCGCCCCATGTCCCGAACATCGAAGTGATGTACTTGGGTTCCACCCAGACCTGGTCACCGGAAATGATGATGTTGTAGAATGCCGGGTCGTAGGCCGTAGCATAGGTGAAACTGCCGCCATAGCGGAAGTTATAGTAACTCGACGGCATCCTGTATGTCGGCGATTCGAAGCCCCGCAGGCGCCGTGCATAGGCGCTTTCGTACGTATCGGCTACGATATCCTCGTAGGGGTTCGAATTGTATTCGTAATATTGGTTCTCCGCAGCGGCGGCCTGCGCCTCCGCGATACGCGCCTCCCATTCGGCCCGGCGGGCCTCGGCGGCGGCCTTTTCGGCTTCGGCCTTTGCCTGTTGTTTCCGGGCGATGGCAGTCTTATCGTGCAGCGAATACAAATCGTCGTTGGCGTATCCCGCCGATGCGTAGTAGGCCGACGAACAGCCGGCCAGCCCCGCAGCCAGGACAAGGGTTCCGATTAAAATTTTCAACTTTTTCATAGCGCACAGTGTGTTTGCGTTAGTTCCTCTTACATTAGTAAACGAAAACCGTACCGAATTTAGTATCGTTTCTCATCTATATAAACGGACAGGCGGGGCCGATACTGCATTCCTCCTCCAGATACAAAGATAGGAATTATTTGGGAAAAGCACGAAAAGAGCCGGATATAGCCGCTTTTTCCCTACCGGAAGAAAAAATTTTCGCACGAAAATGCCGAGAAACAAAAAATATGTCTATATTTGCAGTCCCAAACGGAAGGTTTTTCCGTGCGGAATATACTGGAGAGATGCCGGAGTGGTCGATCGGGCCGCACTCGAAATGCGGTGTACGGGCAACTGTACCGGGGGTTCGAATCCCTCTCTCTCCGCCAGAGCACGACGAATAAAACAGCAAAACCCTGCAAATTAGATATTTGCGGGGTTTTGTATATTTAGTCCACAGGCATTAAAAAGCAATGTAACGCAGGTCGACGGTGGCCTATTCGGTGTACCTGATTTGCGATTGAAAAAGTACACCGAATTATATGTAATTCGCTCTATTGCATCGTTTTACACCTTGACAAGCGGCACTTGGGATAGTATCTTTGTACCCCTTAAAAAAGTGTCTATGGAAAGGACAACATTCAGCCTGCTTTTTTATATCCGCAGGACAAAACTCAACAAAGCGGGCGAAGCCCCGATTTTCATGCGCGTAACCATAAACGGACAGCGTGCAGACGCATCTACTCGGCGTTATATTGCACCCCGGTTGTGGAACACGACCAAAGGAAAGGCCATTGAAAACGGTCGCGGGTGTCGGGAATTAAATCTGTACCTCGACGCAATATCGGCCAATGTACTCCGCATCCAGCGAAAAATGGAGTTGGAGGGTGCGCCGGTTTCCGCGCACTCCGTATTCAATCGCTATTTGGGTAAAGACCGTCCGGAGCGGCATACCCTGTTAGAGGTGTTCCGCGAACACAACGAAAAGTGCCGGAAATTAACGGGCATCGACATCGCCGCAGCAACCGTCGAGCGTTACGAAACCTGCCTGCGGCTGACCGAAGAATTTATCCGCAACACCTACAAAAAAGACGACCTCTATTTAGACGAGCTTTCGCATCAATTCGTAGAGGACTACGAATTTTACCTGAAGACCGTTCGAAAATGTTGTCATAACACGACGACCAAGTACCTCAAAAATTTCAAGAAAATCACGCGCATTGCAATCTCCAAAGGGTGGATGAAAGACGATCCATTCGCCGACATCCGTTTTCATCTGGAAAATGTGGAGCGTGACTTTCTCGAAAAATCCGAATTGAAAACACTGCTCGACAAACGGATCGACATCCCGCGTATGGCACAGGTTCGGGACATCTTCGCATTTTGCTGTCTGACAGGGCTGGCATTTTCGGACGTAAAACAACTACGTGCCGAACATATCGTCACGGATATAAATGGTATGCAGTGGCTTCGCAAGACACGGCAGAAAACCGGAAATATGTGCAATATCCCCATAATGGCCACCGCACAAGAAATTCTATCCCGGTACACCGCCAACGCTTATTGCCAAACGCATGGTGTATTACTGCCTGTGTGCAGCAATCAGAAAATGAATGTCTATTTGAAAGAGTTGGCCGATATATGCGGTATTCGCAAACACCTTTCGACTCATACCGCGCGACACACGTTCGCCACCCTGACACTCGCAAGCGGCGCGACCATCGAAAACGTTGCCAAAATGCTCGGACATTCTGATACGAAAATGACCCGCCACTATGCCCGAATTCTCGATTCGTCGATCCTGCGAGATATGCAGATCGTCGCCAAAAACATGGCCCTGTAAAACCGTCCGCCCCAATGCGCCCTGCGAGATTAGACGAGATCTCTCCGGGCGCAAAGGGGCGGCGGTCAACCGGGCGTCATCGCTCTTTTCACCGTTCATCCTGCCGCCGAATATCAGTTGGTCGTAATTGTAGACGGACAAGTCGCCGGCACCGTTGCCCACAGATCGGTCGCTTCGCGCCCGCGCCTTTTTACAAAAGGCATAGCCTATTAGGGCATTTTCTTT
>ENA-UOIY01002924-UOIY01002924.1-human-gut-metagenome-genome-assembly--contig:-P114-NODE-2924-length-11754-cov-3.800838_pt1 | contig 11754 bp, 8 predicted proteins | sample MGYA00242335_ERZ723882 | MGnify/ENA metagenome assembly ERZ723882
AATTCCGCCCGCACAGGCCGGTCTTCGGCGGGGGAGAAGATGTCCAGAATGCCGCCCCGGACGGCGAACTGACCCGGTCCCTCCACCATGCCGCAGCGGTTGTATCCGGCGGCGGTGAGACGGAAGATCAGGTCTTCCACGGCGTATTCCCGGCCAACTTCCAAAGAAAAGGCGGCGGCGAGAAGCGCGGCCTTCGGCATGGTGCGCAGGCTGAGAGATTCCCACGTCATGATTTGCAGCGAGGTTTTTCCAACGGCAAGGTCATACAGCTGCCGCAGGCGCTTCTGCTCCCAGCTTCTGGACACCACGGCGGCGTCGTAAAGGGTCAGATCCCGGCCGGGGAGAATGGGGGCGGTGTCCGAAAGGAAGCCCTTCAATTCCTCCTGAAGCCGCCGCGCCGCAAGATCGTCCTGACACAGCACCACCATGGGACGGTTTATGCTGCGGCAAAGCCCCGCGATCATGTGACTGCGGTTGATCTGGCCGATGCCGGTGACGGCGACGCTCTCGCCGTCCTGCAGAGAGGCGTATTCGGGAATGGTTTTCAATAGAGACAGAAGCTGTTCCATAAGTTTTACCTCAAGAAGAAAAGTGCGCAACGCGGCAACGCGGAAAGGGGGATATATCCCCCTTTCCGTGATTTTGTGACAATATTTTTATGGGTGGCTGCCGTTGAACCGGTTGGCGGTCTCCGGTACGCCATTATCGATGATGCTCAGGGCGGCGTCGGCGGCGTTTTTCAGGGATACAGCCAGCGCCTTTTCCTCACTTGCCGAGAAGGTGGACAGCACCCATGCGGCAAGGTCGTATTCCGGGTTCGGTTTTGCGCCAACCCCAATCTTGACCCGGGGGAAATCCTGACTGCCCAGCTCCTGAATGATGGACTTGATGCCGTTGTGCCCGCCGGCGGAACCCTCGGCGCGGACCCGCAGCCGTCCCGGCTCCAGAGAAATGTCATCAAACATCACGATGATCCGCTGGGGTGGAATGCCGAAGTAGGCGGAAAGCTGCAATACGGAACGCCCGGACAGGTTCATATAGGTCTGGGGCTTGAGCAGAAACAGCTTTTTCCCGCCGTAATTCACCTGCGTGTACAGACCCTGAAATTTCAGCCTGTCCACTTTGGCGTTCAGCTTTTCGGCCAGAATGTCCATTGCCCGGAAGCCGGTATTGTGCCGGGTCTTCTCGTATTCCCGTCCGGGATTGCCCAGCCCGACGATCAGCCAGCTGTCGCTGCTTTGTTTCAGAAACACGGCTTTAGAACAGGTCGGCGATGGAGGTGGCACCGTGGATGTGACCGATGGCACGGGCAAACACGGGGGCGACGTCCAGGAATTTGATCTTGTGGCTGGGGGTGTTGGCGACCTCAGGGATGGTGTTCAGCAGCACCATTTCCTTGATGGGGCTGGCCTCAATGCGGTCGTAGGCGGGACCGGAGAGGACGCCGTGGGTGGCGCAGGCATAGATTTCCTTCGCACCGCCGACCTCAACCAGAGCCTTGGCGGCGTTGCACAGGGAACCAGCGGTATCCACCAGATCGTCGTACAGGATGCAGCTCTTGCCCCGGACATCGCCGATGATGTTCATGACCTCGGAAACGTTGGCCTTGGGGCGGCGCTTGTCCACGATGGCAAGACCCATATGCACCTTGGCAGCGAAGTTCCGGGCGCGGCCGACGGAGCCGACGTCGGGAGAGACGACCACGAAGTCCTCGTGGTTGTATTCACTTGCGGGGAACTTGTTCATGAAGTATTCAACGAAGGTAACGTTGCCCAGCAGGTGATCCAGCGGAATGTCGAAGAAGCCCTGGATCTGGGCGGCATGGAGGTCCATGGTCAGAATGCGGTCAGCACCGGCGGCGGTGAGCATGTTGGCCACCAGCTTGGCGGAAATGGGGTCACGGGACTTGGCCTTGCGATCCTGACGGGCGTAGCCAAAGTAGGGGATGACGGCGGTGATGCGGCCGGCGGACGCGCGGCGGCAGGCGTCGATCATGACCAGCAGCTCCATGAGATTGTCATTGACGGGTTTGCAGGTGGACTGGATGAGGAACACGTCGGCACCGCGGACGGTTTCCTCCAGGGTGACGGAAGCCTCTCCGTCGGCAAAGTGGGTCACAATGGCCTTACCCATGGGTACGCCCAGCTCTTTGCAGATGGTCTGCGCAAACTGGGGATTGGAATTGCCGCAGAAAACCTGAATGTTTTCACCGTAAGCAATCATCGGATGAATACCTCACTTTTTCTTTTTTTCTGCCCCCCGGCAACAGCCCGGACGCAAATCTACGCATCCATTATATCATCCCGGCACCGGAAAAAGCAATATGAATAAATGTGAAATAACGCCGAAAAAACAAACAAAAATCCGGGCGTTTCTGGCGAAGAAAACAGAATATTGAGATGGTGTGGAAAACGAATTTTTGTTTGAAAAATATCTTGAGAGATTTCTGGATTTGTGATATACTAACGAGTACAGATTTTTACGCATTTGGGAGCATCATCAGATATGAACGACAAGATCATCATTCAGGGCGCGCGGGAGAACAATCTGAAAAACGTGAACCTGACCATCCCCAGAGACAAGCTGGTGGTTTTCACCGGGCTTTCCGGCTCCGGCAAGTCCAGTCTGGCCTTCGATACCATTTACGCCGAGGGACAGAGACGGTATGTGGAGAGCTTAAGCTCTTACGCCCGCCAGTTCCTTGGGCAGATGGACAAGCCGGACGTGGACTCCATCGACGGCCTGTCCCCGGCCATTTCCATTGACCAGAAGACCACCTCGAAAAACCCCCGCTCCACCGTGGGAACGGTGACGGAAATCTACGATTATCTCCGCCTCCTGTGGGCGCGGGTGGGCGTTCCACACTGCCCGAAGTGCGGCAAGGAGATCCGCCGCCAGACCATTGACCAGATCGTGGACCGGGTGGAAGCGCTGGGAGAGGGGACGCGCTTTATCGTCCTGTCCCCGGTCATCCGGGGGAAAAAGGGCGAGCACAGGAAGGTGTTCGAGGATGCCCGGAAGTCCGGCTTCGCCCGGGTGCGGGTGGACGGCATTCTCTATGATTTGACCGAGGACATCCCCTGCGAGAAGAACAAAAAGCACAACATCGAGGTCGTGGTTGACCGGCTGGTGCTGAAGGACGGCCTGCGCCGCCGCCTGACGGACTCCATTGAGACGGCGTGCAGCCACTCCGGCGGCCTTGTGACCATCGAGCTGACCGCCACCGGGGAGGAGCTGAGCTTTTCCCAGAACTACGCCTGCGAGGACTGCGGCATCAGCCTGACGGAACTGGAGCCGCGAATGTTCTCCTTCAACAACCCGGCGGGTGCCTGCCCCAGCTGCACCGGTCTGGGCTTCCAGCTCATCGCCGACGCCGATCTGGTGATTCCGGACAGGAACAAGTCCATTTTCGACGGCGCGATTCAGGCGTCCGGCTGGCAGAGCGCCCGGACGGATTCCATCTTCCGTATGTATTTTGAGGCGTTGGCGCAGAAATATCATTTTTCCCTGACGGAACCGGTGAAGAACCTGCCCGAGGACGTGATGGACGTGATCCTCTATGGCACCAAGGGGGAAAAGCTGCGCATGAGCTACAACCGGGGCAACGGTATGGGCGTGCTGGAGCAGCCCTTTGAGGGCATTCTCAACAACATTTCCCGCCGCTTCCGGGAAACGCAATCGGACGCCGCCCGGAAGGAGCTGGAGGAGTGCATGGCCACCGCGCCCTGCCCCCAGTGCCACGGCGACCGCTTATCGGAGATCGCCCGGGCGGTGACGGTGGGCGGCATCGGCATTATGGACTTTTGCCGCATGAGCGTCCGGGACGAGCTGGAATTTATGAAAAATCTTCGTCTGGAGGGCAGTATGGCCATGGTGGCCGAGCAGATCGTCAAGGAGATCAAGTCCCGCCTGCAATTCCTGACGGATGTGGGACTGAGCTATCTGACGCTCTCCCGCTCGGCGGGAACCCTTTCCGGCGGCGAGAGCCAGCGTATCCGGCTGGCCACCCAGATCGGTTCGTCCCTGATGGGCGTGCTGTATATTCTGGACGAGCCGTCCATCGGTCTGCACCAGCGGGACAACGATAAGCTGCTGGGGACGCTGAAGCACCTGCGGGATTTGGGCAACACCCTGATCGTTGTCGAGCACGACGAGGACACCATGCGCGCCGCCGATTTCATCGTCGATGTCGGTCCCGGCGCGGGCAGTCACGGCGGCGAGATCGTGGCGGCGGGAACGCTGGAGGATATCATAAACTGCCCCCGTTCCATAACGGGACAGTACCTCTCCGGCGTGAAGAAAATCCCCGTTCCCACCACCCGGCGGGCGGGGAACGGCAATTTCCTGCGCATTCGCGGCGCACGGGAGAACAATCTGAAAAATGTGGATGTGTCAATTCCGCTGGGAACCTTCGTCTGCGTCACCGGCGTGTCCGGTTCGGGAAAGTCCAGTCTGGTCAATGAAATTCTGAACAAGACCCTGCTTGCCACGCTGAACCATGCCCGTACCCGTCCCGGCCTCTGTGACGGCATTGACGGCATGGAGTATCTGGACAAGGTCATCGACATCGACCAAAGCCCCATCGGCAGGACTCCCCGAAGCAACCCCGCCACCTACACGGGGCTGTTCAACGATATCCGAGACCTGTTCGCGTCCACCAACGAGGCGAAGATCCGGGGCTATGGGCCGGGACGGTTCAGCTTCAACGTCAAGGGCGGCCGGTGCGAAGCCTGCTGCGGCGACGGCCTTGTGAAGATCGAGATGCACTTTCTGGCGGACGTTTACGTTCCATGTGAGGTCTGTCACGGCGCACGGTACAACCGGGAGACGCTGGAAGTCCACTACAAGGGGAAAAACATCGCTCAGGTGCTGGACATGACCGCGGAGGAAGCGGTGGATTTTTTCGAGAATCTGCCCAAAATCCGCAGAAAAGCCCAGACGCTGGTGGAGGTCGGTCTTGGCTATGTGAAGCTGGGCCAGTCCAGCACGACCCTCTCCGGCGGCGAAGCCCAGCGGGTGAAGCTGGCGACGGAGCTGGCGCGGGTCTCCACGGGAAAGACCATCTATATTCTGGACGAGCCGACCACCGGCCTTCACGCCGCCGACGTGCATAAGCTCATTGAGGTTTTGCAGCGGTTGGTGGAGGCGGGGAACACCGTTCTGGTCATTGAGCACAATCTGGACGTCATCAAGACGGCGGACTATCTGATCGACCTCGGCCCCGAGGGCGGCGACGGCGGCGGAACGCTGGTCGCGTCCGGCACGCCGGAGGAAGTGGCGCAGATTCCCGAAAGCTATACGGGACAGTATCTCAAGTCTTATTTGTAAAAATATTGTCCGGTCTGCTCAGCAGACCGGACGGGGAAATCATTCATACAGCTCTGTGGGAAGGCACTCGGAAAGCTCGATCAGCCCGTGATCCCGCTCTCCGGCGTAGTCCACCCGCAGGACGTTGGAGCGAAGCGTTGCCTGCTTGCTCTGACGGATGGACATGGTCATGGTGATTCTGGTACCCGCGCCCTCAGGCTGGTCGATGAGGACGGCGCCCCCGTGGTGGGCGGCGGCGGTGCGGATGAGCACCATGCCAAGGCCGATGCCGTACCGGCTGTCCTCCAGAGCGGGCTGGCGGAGATACCGGGAGAAGACGCTGCTGCGGACGCTCTGGGCAATGCCGGAGCCGCTGTCCGTCACGCTCAGGCGGAGCATCCGGCCGCTGCGGGTCAGCTTGGCCGTGACAGTCCCGCCCTTCGGGGTGAATTTGATGGCGTTGGACAGGATGTTCAGAACCGCCCGTTCCAGCTGTTCCCGGTCGGCAAGACCGTAGATTGGCTGGTCAGGCCCCTCGTAGGTCAGGGTGATGCCGGTGTGAGAGACAAGGGTCTCCGCCTTTTCAAAGAATTCGGCGAACAGCGCCGGAATGTCCACCGTTTCCTGGTGGGAGACGGCGGCGCAGCGCTCGGCGTCGGACATATTCCCGATGATCCGGAGAATCTGGAACAGCCCCCGGTTCAGACGGGCGACCTGCTCTGCCGTCCGGGGACTTTCTTCCGTGGCGCAGAGGGGGAACAGGCTGTCGGCGGTGATCATCACGTTGGTCAGCGGCTCCCGCAGCTCCCGGGCGGCCAGCGCCATGGAGCGAAGCTCGCCGTTGTCCGATTCCTGTTCCAGCAGGAATACATCAATGTCGTCCACCCGTGTGACCGACGCGCCGCAGCTGTGGGAGGACAGGTTCAGCGTCAGATACAGACACCCGCCGGTGAACGCGGCGTACTCCTCCGAGCCTGTCAGAAGCAACGGGCGGACATCCGTGCCGGGGGTGATGAAAAGACTCTCGGCGGCCTGATTGACCTTGATGATCTGATTTTCTTTTACGCAGAAGCCGGGGCGGATCACCAGATCCAGCATTCCCAGCGTATCTTTCTTTTCTTCCATGACGATCCTCCTAGCAGTCCTATCATGCGCAGAATGGGTGAAAACTTTCCCGGCAAGATTCGACGTTTTTTTCATTTCTCATTCTAGCGGAAACGGGACAAAATAGCAAGGGGTAAGAACTACGAGGTGAAAAATATGTCGATTCATGACGGACACCGCCAGCGGCTGAAGCAGCGCTTTCTGGAGGAAGGGCTGGAGAGCTTCACGGACATTCAGGTGCTGGAGCTGCTGCTGTTTTTCAGCGTTCCCCGGCAGGATACCAACCCCATCGCCCATGCGCTGCTCGACCATTTCGGCAGCCTGTATCAGGTATTGGAAGCACCGGTGGAGGAACTGCGGAAGGTCAAGGGCGTGGGCGAACAGTCGGCACTGCTGCTCAGCCTCATGAATGACGTGGCGCGGTACTATCAGGTGGACAGAACCATGCGGGAGAAAATTCTGCCCACGGTGCAGGCCTGCGGGGAATATCTGGTGCCGTTCTTCTTCGGACGGAACGTGGAAACGGTGTTTCTGCTGTGCTTAGACGCCAAATGCAAGGTGCTGTGCTGCAAGGAGGTCGGGCAGGGGAGCGTGAACTCAGCGGGGATATCCGTGCGGAAGATCGTGGAGACGGCCTTGGCTGCCAACGCTACCACGGTGGTTCTGGCGCACAACCATCCCAGCGGCATCGCGGTGCCCTCCAGCGAGGACGTGCAGACCACATGCCGGGTGGCCATGGCCTTAAACGCGGTGGAAATTCAGCTGGCCGACCACATCGTGGTGGCGGACGGGGACTATGTCTCCATGGTGCAGTCGGGCTACCGGCTGGATGAAGGGAGTTATTATGGACAAATTCAAGCTGGTATCGGACTATAAGCCCTCCGGCGATCAGCCGGAGGCCATCGAAGCGCTGACAAACGGCGTGAACTGGGGACTGCGGGAGCAGACGCTGCTGGGCGTCACCGGCTCCGGCAAGACCTTTACCATGGCCTCGGTCATTGAAAAGCTGAACCGCCCGACGCTGGTGCTGGCGCACAATAAGACGCTGGCCGCTCAGCTCTGTTCGGAATTCCGGGAGTTTTTCCCGGAAAACGCGGTGGAATACTTCATTTCCTACTATGATTACTATCAGCCCGAGGCGTACATCGCCCACACGGACACCTACATTGAAAAGGACGCTTCCGTAAACGAGGAGATCGACCGTCTCCGTCACTCGGCGACTTCCGCGCTGTTTGAGCGGCGGGACGTGATCGTGGTCTCCTCGGTCAGCTGCCTGTACGGTCTGGGCGACCCCATCGATTATAAGAGCATGGTCATTTCCCTGCGGGTGGGACAGGAGTACCCCCTGGACAATGTGCTGAAAAAGCTGACGGAGATCCGCTATGAGCGGAACGATCTGGACTTCTCTCGGAACAAGTTCCGCCTTCGGGGGGACACGCTGGAAATCTATCCCGCCTACTGGTCGGGACGTGCCATCCGGGTGGAATTTTTCGGAGACGAGGTGGACAGGATCAGCGAGATCAACGCCGTTTCCGGCATTGCGGAGCGGTATGTTGACCACGTGGCCATCTATCCCGCCAGCCATTACGTTGCTTCCAAGGAAAAATTGCAGCGGGCAATGGTGGAAATTCAGCGGGAGTGCGACGATCAGGTGGCCTTTTTCCGCGCCCACGACAAGCTCATCGAAGCCCAGCGCATCGCCCAGCGGACGGCCTATGACCTGGAAATGCTGACGGAGATCGGCTTCTGCAACGGCATCGAGAACTATTCCCGTGTAATTCAGGGGCGGGCGCCGGGGACACCCCCCACCACGCTGCTGGATTATTTCCCCAAGGACTACCTGATGTTCATCGACGAGAGCCACGTGACCCTGCCCCAGTGCCGCGCCATGTATGCCGGAGACCGGAGCCGGAAGGATGCGCTGGTGAATTACGGCTTCCGTCTGCCCTCGGCTTACGACAACCGCCCCCTGAACTTTCCGGAATTCGATCAGAAGATCAATCAGGTGATTTACGTCTCCGCCACTCCCGGCGATTATGAGCGCACCCGTTCCGGCCAGACGGTGGAGCAGGTCATCCGTCCCACCGGACTGCTGGACCCGGAGGTGGAGGTGCGTCCCATTGAAGGGCAGATCGACGACCTGATCGGGGAGATCAACGCCCGCACCGCCAGAAACGAGCGTGTTCTGGTGACGACCCTGACCAAGAAGATGGCGGAGGACTTGACGGTATACCTGCAAAAGGCGGGTATCAAGGTGCGCTACATGCACTCGGACATCGGCGCGATGGAGCGGATGGAGATCATCCGGGACATGCGGATGGGAAAATTCGATGTGCTGGTGGGCATCAACCTGCTGCGTGAGGGACTCGATTTGCCGGAGGTCAGTCTGGTGGCCATTCTGGACGCGGACAAGGAGGGCTTCCTGCGCAGCGAGACCAGTCTCATTCAGACCATCGGCCGCGCCGCCCGGAACGCGGGGGGCAGGGTCATCATGTACGCCGACTCGGTCACCCCCGCCATGCGTGCGGCCATCGACGAGACAGCCCGCCGCCGGGAGATTCAGGATGCCTACAACAAAGCCCATGGGATCGTCCCGAAGACCATCATCAAGTCTGTGCGGGATCTGATCGAGATTTCGTCTCCCACCGCCGAACGCAAGGGCAGAACCGGCGTGAAGATGACCAAGGTGGAGAAGGAAAAGGAAATCGCCCGTCTGGAAAAGCAGATGAAGGAAGCGGCGAAGATGATGGAATACGAGTACGCCGCCGTACTGCGTGACCAGATCATCGAGCTTCGCGGAAACGGAACGTAAATAATGAGAGGTTGAAAAGCCGCCGTTTTGCAAAAAAACGGCGGCTTTTGCAGTATCGCAAAAACAGTAATATTTTGGTAAACACACGAACACGGTACTGTGCTATAATGACGAAAACGCCAGATGGAGGGGATTCCATGAGCAATAAAATCCTGATTATCGAAGACGACGCGGCCATCGCCCAGGTGCTGCGGCTGAATCTGGAATGCGCGGACTACACCGTGACCGCTTTTGATAACGGCCTTGCCACGTGGAACGCGCTGGCAGCAGACCACGACTACGATCTTGCGCTGCTGGACATGATGCTGCCCGGGGTGGACGGCTTTACCTTGCTGCCGAAGCTTCAGGAATACGGAATCCCCGTCATCTGCCTGACCGCCATGAACGACGCCCAACATGAGGTGCAGGGACTGCGGGGCGGCGCGGAGGATTACATCGCCAAGCCCTTCGATATGCTCGCCCTGATGGTGCGCATGGAAAAGGTACTCATGCGCAGCGGGAAATTCAATGAAATCTACCATTTCCGGGACCTGACGCTGGACAACGGCAACCGCCGCTTAAGCAGGAGTGGGGAGGAAATCCCCCTGCCGCCGCTGGAATTTGACGTACTGGCGATGCTGATGAAGAATAAGAACCGCACGGTTTCCCGGGAGCGCATCCTGAACGAGATCTGGGGGCAGGACTACTTCGGGGACATCCGCACCGTGGACGTCCGCATTGCCAATCTCAGGAAAAAGCTGAACCTGTCCGAGGAAATCCGCACCATCTCAAAGGCCGGTTACCGGTTGGAGGAACGATGAAGCTGAAAACAAAACTGACAATTCTCTGCGCGGCGCTGCTGTTTGCCGTGGCGGTGAGCCTGACGGCGGCCATGCTCTGGCAGGTGCGGGAGCAGTCCTATGAAGCCCTTCTGCAAAGCACGGAGGAAACCCTGAATGATCTGGTGGACGATTTCGGGACAGCCGTCTACCGCAGTTCCACCGACGGCCTTGACTCGCTTTCCCGGAAAGTGCTGCTGACCTACTGCTTCCGTTCCTGCAGCGTGCCGGGAAGCGCCCTCGTTGTCAATGGAGAGTGCCTGAGCGCGTCCGCCCGGATCGACCCGGAACGCTATCTGGATGTCCATTACGGCGGTACGCAATCAGCCAGAGCCTGCGCGGGCGGCAGGCATTTTCTGATTCTGGGCAGGGTCACGGATGTCTGGGGGATGGATTGCAGCGTGTATCTGGCGGCGGACGCCACCTACATATATTCCCAGCTCTGGCAGCTCAGCGGACGGTTTGCGCTTCTGGCGCTGTCCATTGGCCTTTTGGGGCTTGCGGCGGTTTACTGGATGATCTCCCGGACGCTTCGCCCGCTGTCCCGGCTTTCGGAAGCCGCCGGCAGCATCGCGGACGGGAATTACAGCCAGCGCGTCCCTGTCGTTTCTCAGGACGAAGTGGGCACTCTGGCGGGGAATTTCAACCGGATGGCGCTGGCGGTGGAGACCCACGTGGACACTCTTCGGGAACAGAACGAGCGGCAGAAGCTCTTTGTCGGCGCGGTCACCCACGAGCTGAAAACGCCCCTGACGTCTTTGCTTCTGAACGTGAACACCCTGCGAGATGTCTATCTCCCCGAAGAAAAGCAGGAAGCGCTGCTCACCAGTATGGACGCCCAGCTCCACTGGCTGGAAACCATGGTCAGAAAGCTGCTGACGCTGCTTTCCATGAAAAAGAACGCGAAGATAGCGCCGGTGTCCGTGCCGGAACTGCTGACACAGGTGCGGGAGCTGACCCGACCCATCATGGAAAAGTACGGAACTTCTCTGGAAATCACCTGCAACGGGGACATTCTGCCCGTGGACAAGGATTTGATGTGCATTGCCCTTGTCAATCTCGTGGAAAACAGCGCCAAGGCATCCGCACCGGGGCAGACCATCCGGATTCAGGCGTCGGAGATGGGCTTCACCGTCACCGACCATGGCCGGGGCATCCCCGAAAAAGATCTGCAAAGAGTGACCGACCCCTTCTACATGGGCGACCCCTCCCGGAGCAAGGCAAACGGCGGCTTCGGTCTGGGGCTGGCGCTGGTGCGGGAGATTGCCGCCGTCCACGGCGGAACGCTGACGCTGGAAAGCACTCTCGGAGAAGGAACGACCGCCAGAATCGTCATCGGTAATCAAACGGTAACGTGCCGGTAAACTCTTTTGATTCTGGCTATGGTATTCTGGAACCATCCAAAGAAAGGAAGTGTTACCATGAAAAAGAAAATAGTTCGTTTTGCCGCCTTCACGCTGGCGCTTGCCATGCTGCCCGGCTGCGGCAAAGGCCGGACGCCCGCCGAACCCACCACCGTCAATCAGGCGATGCTGCTTGAGCAGAGTGCCAAAGAGCAGACAGAGTACACCTTCCCGGAGAAATTCACCGGGGACTGGGTCAGTCAGGAGGGAAGACTTACCATTCACGCCGACGCACAGGTGGTGGCGGAGCTGGGGACGGCGCTTCCCACCGCCACCGTGACGCCCCGGGATTTTACGCAGGAGGATGTGG
>ENA-UOIY01002930-UOIY01002930.1-human-gut-metagenome-genome-assembly--contig:-P114-NODE-2930-length-11714-cov-5.236470_pt1 | contig 11714 bp, 9 predicted proteins | sample MGYA00242335_ERZ723882 | MGnify/ENA metagenome assembly ERZ723882
GCGGTGGGGGATTGTGACCTTGCCAGAAAATCGACCTGCCCCCGTAATATTACAATCCCTCCGTCACGGCTCCGCCGTGCCACCTCCCTTTACACAAGGGAGGCATTCCCCCCCCATAAAACCAACGATACCACGCAAAACGCTAAGGAGCGATCGCCCATGAACTGGCAGCAAGCCTGTGAACTGCCTTATTATAACGGCACCGACCTGGGTGCCAACTACACGCCTGCGGCTACCACCTTCAAGCTGTGGGCACCTACCGCAGCGGCGGTCTCGGTGGAGCTGTTTGCCACCGGCACCGACGCCGAGCCCGGCGCGCATCAACTCGGGGTGCACCACCTCGCGTGGGAGCGCGACGGTGTGTGGAGCCTACAACTTCCCGGCGACTGGAAAAACACCTACTACCTCTACCACCTGCAATTTCACGATGGCCGCACCACCGATGCTGTCGACCCCTACGCGCGCAGCGCCGGGGCCAACGGCCAGCGCGCCATGGTGCTGGACCTGGACGCCGCCGCGCCCGAGGGCTGGGCCGAGGATAAGCGCCCGGTCATCCCGGCGCACGCGCGCAGCGTGTGGGAGGTACACGTCGCGGATTTTTCCGCCGACGAGCACAGCGGTGTGCCCGCCGCGTGGCGCGGCAAATTCATGGGCTTTGTGCCCGCCGATACCACGCTGGACGGCGACGGCGTACACCCGACCTGCCTGAACTACCTCAAGGGCCTGGGCATCAGCCACGTGCAATTGCAGCCCATTTTTGATTACGAGACTGTCGACGAGACCCGCCCCGACGGCGGCTACAACTGGGGCTACGACCCGCAGAACTACAACGTGCCCGAGGGCAGCTTTGCCACCGACCCGTTCCACGGCGAGGTGCGCGTGCGCGAGTGCCGCGCCATGGTGGCCGCGCTGCACCGCGCCGGGCTGGGTGTCGTCATGGACGTGGTGTACAACCACACCTATCACAGCGACAGCAATCTGGAGCGCACCGTGCCCGGCTACTGGAACCGCCGCTGGCCCAACGGCCAGATGACCAACGGCTCCGGCTGCGGCTGCGATTTGGCCAGCGAGCGCCCGATGGTGCGGAAATATCTCGTAGATTCGGTGCTTTATTGGGCAACGACCTACCACATCGACGGCTTCCGCTTTGATTTGATGGCGCTGGAGGATGCCGACACGATGAACGCCATCCGCGCCGCGCTGGACGCCTTGCCCGGCGGGCAGGATATTTTGATTTACGGCGAACCGTGGCAGGGCGGCGGCACCAACCTCGAGGGCGGCGCCCGCCCGGCAGACAAGCGCGCGCTGGATGTGCTGAGCGACCGCATTGGGTTTTTCTGCGATGACACGCGGGATTGCATCAAGGGCAATGTCTTTGACGCCGCCAACGCCGGTTACGTGAACGGCGCACTCCAGCACGGCTACGAGGTGCTGCACAGCATCGGTGCGTGGCGCGGCGGGCAGCACGGCTACTGGCCCCGCCAAGCCGGGCAGGTGGTGCAGTACATCTCCGCGCACGACAACCTGACCCTGTGGGACAAGCTGGCTGCCGTTGGCCGCCGCTGGGACTACGACGCCCCCGACGCGGAACTGCTGGCGCAGAACCGCCTGGCGGCGGGCATCTACCTGACCTGCCAGGGCCTGCCGTTTCTACAGGCGGGCGAGGAATGGGGCCGCACCAAGCACGGCGACCACAACAGCTACAAGGGCCCGCTGGAAACCAACAAGCTGGACTGGACGCGCGCCCACCGCCCGGAATTTGCCGCCCTGACGGCGTTTTATCGCGGCATGCTGGCCATCCGCCGCACCTGCCCGAGAATGGCAGGTGCCTACGGCGAGCCGGAGCCGTTTATCCTGGCGCTGCCGGGGTGGCTCATCGGCTTTGTGCCCGAGAGCGCCGACCCTGCCCGCCCGGTGGCGGTGTATTACAACCCCGAGCGCACCCGCCAGTGGGCGACCCTGCCGCACGGCAGCTGGCGCAAGCTCAGCGACGGCGTACACGCCGGGGCCAACCCCTTCGGCCCCATTTTCCGCGATGCGTTGGAGCTGCCGCCCGTGAGCGTGACAGTGCTGGTGGGGGAATGAAATAAAAAAGAAAAGGCTCCCCTCAAAGGGGAGCCTTTTTATTCCTCATCCTCTTCGTCCAAGATCTCCCTTGCCACATCCCCGCGGGAGCGGCGGGTGTCCATGGCCAGCTTTTCAATCAGGCGATGGGCTTCGGTCTCGGTGTAGTGTTTTTTCTCGATGAGGTAGCACTTGGCGCGGTCGACCAAACGCAGCTGCGCGATTTTATCCAGCAGCTTGGCGTTTTCGGTGCGCAGCACGGCCAGGCGCTTGTTGTTGCTGGCCGCGATCTGCACAGCCTGCCGGAACTGCGCGCCGGTAAACGGCTTGCCCAGTACCAGCACGCCGAACTCCTGCAATTTGTCGGCGATCTGGTCGGCGGTGGCGGCCTTGGTCAGCAGAATGACGCCAGCATCGGTCTTGGTCACGGTGTCGGTGCCCAGCTCGTGGCCGAACTCATCGGGCAGCGGCGCGTTGATGATGATGACCTCAAAGTCCTTGGTGTCTATCTGGCGGCGCGCCTCGCCGCCGCTGGCAGCCATCACGGGGCGGGTGTAGCCCAGCTCCGCCATGTGTTTGGCCAGGTATTCATTTGCATTGTTGCCCGCTGATACGATCAGCGCCTTTGGCATGGGTACGCCTCCCTTCGGATGGATTTTGGTGCCTCGCGGTGTGGAAATGGCCCCCTCTGCGAGGGGGCTCCGCCGATAGGCGGTGGGGGAGAGAGATGTGCGGTATCCGAAATTTCGGATGAGGGTGTGTCTCTCTCCCTCCGGCCCTTCGGGCCACCTCCCTCACAGAGGGAGGCTTACAAGAGGGGCATCCCCTCAAATCACCAAAAATCCATGTGTCCGTTCCCAAACGGCGGGGTCGGGGGCGTTTTCGTAGTCGTGGCAAAGCTGGGTCTGATACTCAAAATATTTGCTCTGCAAGGCCAGCGGCAGCTCGGCGGCGATGAAGTCGCTCTGCGCCGCCACGGTAATGGCTTCGCGCAGACTGCGCGGCAAGCTCTCCAGACCGACCGCTGCACTGGGGTGGAACAGGTTGCGGTTTACCGGCTCGGCCAGGGGCAGCTTGCGGGCGATGCCATCGAGACCGGCGGCTAAAATCAACCCTATAACGAGATATGGATTGCCCGCAGGGTCGGGGCCGCGCAGCTCCACACGGCACAGATCGCCGCTGGCACTGGGCAGGCGCACAAGCTGGCTGCGGTTCTGGCGGCTCCAACTGATGTAAAGCGGCGCTTCGTTTGCGCCCAGGCGTGCGTAGGAATTGGGCACGGGGTTGCAGAATGCTGTCAGCTCCCGCGCATGGGCCAGGATGCCAGCCACGAAATGCCCGGCCTCACTGTCGGGGGTCAGGGGGCCCTCAAACAGATTCTTGCCGTCCCGCACAAGAGACATATTTACATGCAGGCCGTTGCCGCTCTGGTCGTGCAGGGGCTTGGGCATAAAGCTGGCGTACAGGCCGTTGCGGGCCGCGATGGCTTTGACAGCACTTTTGAAGGTGTTCAAATTATCGGCGGATTTCACAGCCGGTGCATAGCGGAAGCAGACCTCGTTCTGGCCCGGGCCGCTCTCGTGGTGGCTGTGCTCGGGCTGCAGGCCCATCTCCTCGATGGACAGGCAGATATCGCGGCGGATGTTCTCGCCCTTGTCGAGCGGCGGGATGTCAAAATAGCCGCCGTGGTCCAGCGGAATGTGCGTAGGATTGCCGTTTTCGTCAGTCTCAAACAGGTAAAACTCGCACTCGCAGCCCACGTTGGCGGTCAGGCCCATGGCGCGGGCACGCTTGACGACGCTTTGCAGGTAGCCGCGGCAGTTGCCCTCAAACGGCTTGCCGTCGGGCAGGGTGATGTCGCAGTACATCCGCATGACGCGGCCCTCGGTGGGGCGCCAGGGCAGCACGGTGGCGGTGTCCGGGTCAGGCCAGAGGATGAGGTCGCTTTCTTCGATGTTCATGAACCCGGCGATGGACGAGCCGTCGAAGCTGATGCCCTGCTCAAACGCGCGGGGCAGCTCGCTGGCGAAGAGCGACACGTTTTTTTGGTTGCCGAAGATATCGCAGAACGTCAGCTTGATGAACTTGACGTCGTTATCCTCAACAAAATTCAGGATATCTTGTGCGGTACGTTTCATGGGGGACCTCCGGTTTGAAGGAAGTAGAGATTTAAAGGGGGGGAGAAATTTACGTGGGGGAGTGAATTGCGGGAGTAGAGGATGGCTCCCCTTGAGGGGAGCTGGCTGCGCGTAAGCGCAGACTGAAGGGTGGCTGGGGTGATACTCGTGGCTCCGGGGCCACCCCTCACCGCCTATCGGCGGAGCGTTCCCCCTCTGGCACTTCGTGCCACCTCCCCCGTATCGGGGGAGTCTGTCCTCCAGGGGAGCCTTTATACCAGCATACTCGAAAGGCCCACCTTATTGCGGGCGGGCCTTTCGAGCTGGTGTAAGAAATAGGAAAAGGAGAATGGCGTTGTTAAAGTGTGCCCTTATGGGGCGCAAACCCATTTGTAGGGGCGACCATGGGTCGCCCGCGGGCGGGCAATGCCCGCCCCTACAGGGTGGCGGTAAGCGAACGGCTTACTCCGTGTAGAACAGCATGCGGCTGTAGCACGGCAGGGGCCAGAAGTCCTCATCGACAAGCTCTTCGGCCTGGTCGGCGGCGGCACGCAGGCGGTCCATGGCGGGGATGACCTCATCGTGGAAGGCGTGGGCCTTGGCGGCCTCGTTGTCCATCTCGCTGACCTTGTCGGTCACGGCCTTCAGGTCGTCGGCTGCGTCGGACATCTCGTCGGTGTATTTGCTAAGCGCAACCAGCACCTTGCTCTCGGCCTTGGTGGAAATACCCTCCACAGCGGCGGCCTTGGCGGCGGCAGAGCTGGCCAGCTCGCCCATGTAAGCGGAAGCGGCGGGGATCAGCTGCTTGTTGGCGATCTTCAGCATGGTGCGGGCCTCGATGTTGAGGATCTTGGAGTAGTGCTCCATCTCAACCTCGTAGCGGCTGAGCATCTCGGTCTTGGTCAGGACGCCGAATTCCTCCATCAGTTCGATGTTTTTCTCGTCCTTCAGGGCGATCATGGCGTCGGGGGTGCACTTGCGGTTGGGCAGGCCGCGGCGCTCGGCCTCGGCTTCCCAGGCTTCGCTGTAGCCGTTGCCGTTGAAGATCACGCGGCGGTGGGCGTTCAGCGTCTTTTTGACCCAGGCGGCGGCAGCGCACTCAAAGTCGGCTGCGCCGGAGGTCTCGGCCACGAACTCCTTCAGCACCTTGGCAACGGCGGTGTTCAGGATGGTGTTCGCGTCGGACAGGTTTTCTGCCGAGCCGGGCATACGGAACTCAAACTTGTTGCCGGTGAAGGCGAACGGAGAGGTACGGTTGCGGTCGGTGGTGTCCTTGCTGAACTTGGGCAGCACGTCAACGCCAAGGTCCATCTTCATCTTGACGGGGCCTGCGTAGGGAGAATCCGAGCAGACAGCGTCGATGACAGCCTCAAGCTCCTCGCCCACGAAGATGGAAATGATGGCCGGGGGTGCCTCGTTGGCGCCCAGGCGGTGGTCGTTGCCCGGGGTGGCGACGGAGGTGCGCAGCAGGTCGGCGTACTCGTCAACCGCCTTGATGACGGCAGTCAGGAACACCATGAACTGCAGGTTTTCCATCGGGGTATCGCCGGGGTCGAGCAGGTTCTCGCTCTTGGTGCCGATGGACCAGTTGTTGTGCTTGCCGCTGCCGTTCACGCCCTCAAAAGGCTTCTCGTGCTGCAGGCAGACCAGGCCGTGGCGGCTGGCGATTTTCTTCATCATCTCCATCGTCAGCAGGTTGTGGTCGATGGCGACGTTGGTGGTGTCGTAGATGGGGGCCAGCTCATGCTGGCAGGGGGCGACCTCGTTGTGCTTGGTCTTGGCGGGCACGCCCAGCTTCCACAGCTCTTCGTCCAGGTCCTTCATGAACTCGGAAACGATGGGGCGGAGGGTGCCGAAGTAGTGCTCCTCCAGCTCCTGGCCCTTGGAAGGAGCCGAGCCGAACAGCGTGCGGCCGGTCAGCACCAGGTCAAGGCGCTTGTCGTAGTCCTCTTTCTTGATGAGGAAGTACTCCTGCTCGGGGCCGACGGTGGTGGCCACGCGGGGCACGTCCTTGCCGAACAGATGCAGCACCTGGCAGGCCTGATCGGAGATCGCCTGCATCGAGCGCAGCAGCGGGGTCTTTTTGTCCAGCGCCTCGCCGGTGTAGGAGCAGAACGCGGTGGGGATGCACAGCGTGTCGTCCTTCACGAAAGCATAGCTGGTGGGGTCCCAGGCGGTGTAGCCGCGGGCCTCAGCGGTGGCACGCAGGCCGCCGGAGGGGAAGGAGGAAGCGTCCGGCTCGCCCTTGATGAGCTCCTTGCCGGAGAACTCCATGATGGCGGTGCCATCCGGCTGGGGGCTGACAAAGCCGTCGTGCTTCTCACTGGTGATGCCGGTCAGCGGCTGGAACCAGTGGGTGTAGTGGGTGGCACCCTGCTCGATTGCCCAGCGCTTCATGACGCTGGCCACGACGTTGGCGACCTCAAGGTCCAGGGGCTGGCCCTTCTCGATCGTTGCCTTCAGGCTTTTGTAGGTAGAGCTGGGCAGACGCTCACGCATCTCATGCTCGTTGAAAACTTTGCTGCCGTAAAGTTCCATAACGGTTGCTGCCATACTTCTTACTCCTTTATATACCTATTTACAGAAAAAGGACGCTGCGAAAACACATTCGCAGCGCCCTTGCTGTTATGCCTCTATTATACGTTGTGCATCGCCAAATTGCAACTGGCGATGTGACGAAAACAGATGTAAATTTGCGTTGAAAACTGGATGGTTTGCGAGAGAGGGGAAATGCGCAAGGCAAGTGTAGGGGCGAACAGTGTTCGCACGTGGGGTCTTGTGACCTTGCGGCTACTGCTCAACTTCCCCCTCAAAAAACCTCACAATACACGCATAATATACCTCCGCCGCCCTCTCGCACGCATCATCCCTGCAAACCATCTCGCGGTCTGCGGCGTTGGAAATAAAACCCTCCTCCACCAGCACGGCGGGGCAGGCGCAGTCCTCCAACACCGTGAACGTCGGGTCGGTGCGCGGCGTGGTATCGCTCGACTCTGCGATTACGCGGGCATCGTTTGCATCAAAATATAAGTACCGCACGCCGTCCTGGCCGCGCAGGGTCAGCCCCAGCTCGTCCCGGAACGCTGCCGTGACCAGCCGCCCGAACCGCACGCTCTCGGCGTTGGCGGCAAGGTGCGGGGGCGCGGCGTAGCACTCCAGCCCGTGGGTGGCGGTGCTGGCGTCGCAGTTCAGGTGGATGGACAGCAGCAGGTCGGCCCCGGCATCGCGGGCCGCAGCGGCGCGCTCGCTGGGCTTTAAGTAGGCGCTGCCGTCGGCGGTCAGCACGGGGGCAAAGCGGCCGTCGGCTGCCAGCTTGTCATACAGCAGCCGGGCCGTGCGCAGTGTGATGTCGCTCTCCCGCAGGCCGTCGGCCTCGCTGCCCCAGTCCTCGGCCCCGATGTTGGGGTTGACGCCGCCGTGCCCTGGGTCGATGGCGACCACAAACTGCGCGGCAGGCTGCGCGGTCGGCGCGGGCTGCCCGTCGGCGGGCACATCCGCAGGCCCCGGCGGCTCGGCATGGGCGCGCAGCGGGGCACCCTGGTACAGCACCAGCCCCACGGCCCCGGCCACCAGCAGCGCGGCCAGAAAATACAGCACCCGCTGTACGGCCCGTGCGCGGCGCTTGCGGCGGCATTTACGCTGCATCACCCGGGTGGACGAGTACGGCTGCACGGCAGTTCGGTTTGGCATCGGTCATTCCCCCTTTTGGCTGCATTGTACCCGGGGGATGTTACAACATTGTGTCAGTTCTGTAACAACGATGGCTGTTTTTGGCAAAACGCGCAGGATACTGTCAGACTATGTCGAACGAAAAATGGCAAAAATTTACTGGCAAATATTGACAGTTTTACCAACATCTCGTATAATAATTACAGATTGGAACGCGGCACGCCAAAAACGAACCGCCTTCCCGATATTACCACGAAAAATTGTGTAGATTTAGGAAAAACCAGGAGGAAATACTATGATTTCGACAGGAATTATCCGCAGCATCGACAGTTTGGGCCGCGTGGTGTTGCCCAAGGAACTGCGCCGCACCTTTGAGATCACCACCGATACGCCGCTGGAGATCATGACCGAGGGCGATACCATCCTGCTGCGCAAGTACCGCCCGGCGGATGCCTGCATCCTGTGCGGCCAGGTCGCGCCCGGCTCAGTACAGCTGTACGGCAAAACCGTCTGCCCCGCCTGCCAACGCCTGCTGGCCGAAAAGGAACAGGGGTAACTTACTTTCTTTGAAAAGAAAGTAAGCAAAGAAACTTTAAACAAATAAACCGGGGAAGGGCAGCAGGGCAAGTACACATTTCCCGGGCAGCGGTGTTTATAGGAAATTTTACGCGGGCAGATTCAGATTTGCCCGTTTGTTTTTTAGCCTACGGGTGTAGAGTAAAGGCTCCCTTGTGTAAAGGGAGCCTTTCATGCTGCTATAAAAACAAGCCCCGGGCGGTCCTGTTTTACAGGAGCCGCCCGGGTCAAATTATCTCATCCCATCATTCCGCTGCATGCAGCCCGCGCATCGTCTCCTCGGCATTTTTTACCAGATTCAACAGGCTCGTCGCGTGGCGGGGGTAATCTTGGGTCAGGCGTTCGGTGCTCAGCGAGAGCGTCGCCGGGTCCAGGCTGTCCTTGCTGCCATCCTCGCCGGTCAGGGCGGCGGCCAGTTCGGCCTCGGCCACATGCATGGCGGCGTCAGCATTGCCCTGCCACCGCGCCGCCCCGATGCGGAACATGCCGACGGCGTTTTTGGGCGAAGCATCGTACAAACGCCGGAACACCTTGTACACCGCCAGCATCAGATACTGGCTGATCTGGATGACCAGCTGCTTGTCCTTGCTTTCTTGCAGCTTATCGTACAAAATATCCAGCGAATTTTCGATGAGCTTTTTGTACATCGTGGGCAGCACACTGCCGCGGTACACGCTGCCGTTGGTGGGTGCGCCGGTGTCCGGTAGGTCAGCCACGCTGATGGTCTGTCCGCTGCGGTCTGCGCTGCGGCCCAGCAGGTAATCGCAGCTGACGCCGTAATAATCAGCCACCTGCACCACAAACGCGAGACTGCACTCGCGGATGCCTTTCTCGTAATGGGAGAGCTGCGCCTGGCTGATGCCCAGGTCCGCCGCAGCCTGCTTTTGGGTGATACCGCGTTCTTTGCGCAGCAGCGCCAGAATACGGTTGAACTCGCTTACCATACAATTCCTCTTTCACACCGGTTTACCACGGTGCATATACTACGTGATGTATATTATATCTGCAAAAAAACGCTTTGTAAACCCACCCTTCGACAGCAGATTGGCCCCATAAACGGGACATTTTTTGCTGCAGGCCCACATTTGGGCAAGCCTGTCCCCGCGGGGTATAAATATTGTGGGCATAAAAGTACAGCCCGTTATATTTTGTTGATTTTGTAATCAAATTGTAACCATTTTCCGTTGCCAAAGGGCGCATTTTGGGGTATCCTTTTATAATAAGTAGATACAGAAAGTGAGAATATGCTTTGAAATATTACAAACTGCATTTGATCCGCCATGGCCTGACGGAAGGGAACCTGAAGGGCCTGTACATTGGCAGCGGCAGCGACCTGCCCCTGTGTGCCGAGGGCCGCGCCCAGCTGAAAACGCTGAAAAAGGATTTTGACTATCCGCCCGTGCCGCTGGTTTTTACCAGCCCGATGCTGCGCGCGACCGAGACGGCGGAGATTTTGTTCCCGGGCGTGCGGCAGATCGAGTTACAGGATCTGCGCGAGATGGCGTTCGGCAAGTTTGAGGGCAAGCCCCTGCAGCAGCTGGTCAAGGACCCGGAGTTTGCGCAGTGGATGGACCCGACGAGCCGCGTGGTGCCCCAGGGCGCCGAGGACCGGCAGATGTTCTTTAACCGCACATCGGCCATGCTGATGAAGATGTTTGAGTACATGCTGAAAACCCATACCGAGGAAGCAGCCTGCGTGACCCATGGCGGCGTGATCATGAACATGCTGTCCCAGCACGCGCTGCCGTTCCGCAAGCCGGAAGAGTGGATGACCGACCCGGGCGCAGGCTACAGCGTGCGCCTTGATGCCGAAATGTGGATGCGCGATCACCTCGCCGAAGCCTACGACGTCGTCCCCCACGGCTATCTGGATGCGTTTGAGCAGCAGGAAGAGCAGGGCTAAGCAGCGAGAGCTCTCGTCCTTTTCTTATAAGAAAAGGACCAAAAAAATTTTTAATTAAAAATGCGTGGTACGGTCTGCGACCGTACCACGCATTTTTGTTTAGAATTTCTTTGGTTCTTTCTTTGTAAAGAAAGAACCAGAACCCCCGTTATTCAGCCTGTCCATCCTGTTGTTCAGCCGCCGCTAGAATGGCGTTGAGGGCGTCGACATTAGCCTGGGCATTGTCGCGGGCCGTGAGCAGCTCCTTGTTTTCCGGGTCAGCGTCCAGCGCGGCCTGGGCTTCCTCCAGGGCTGTCTGGGCGTCCGGCAGATCAGCCTGTGCGCGGGCCAGCTCGGCCTGCGCATCCGTGGCCTCCTGGGCGGCCTTGTACTCCGCTTCCGCCGCTGCGGCTGCGTCGTCCGGGATACCGGATTCCAGCAGGGCTGGCTTGTCCGGCAGGGTCTGGGCAGAGCCATCCGCCGCCGTCAGGGAAAGAGACTGCCCATAATAGCCGCCCCAGATGGCAATAAAGCTCTTGCCCGGGCTGACGATGAGCGGGGCACCCGCTTCGTCCGCGATGGCAAACGGCCCGGTCGCGTCCTCCTTCGTCCAGTTGATGCGCTCCCACGCGCCGCCGTGCAGGTACAGCCCGGTGCCCGACGTCATGTCGTACTGGCGGGTGTACCCGTCATCCTTGATGCCGCTCGACGCATAGAGGACGAACACGTTCGTGAAGCCCGGCTGCTGGCCGTTGTCGGCATCCTGCACTGCGCTGCCATCGCCGTTCGAGAGAGCATACAGCCCCGTGCCCGTGTCGTAGTTCAGGCAGTCGACGTCGTCCGGCGAGAAGGTGATGGTCAGGTCCATGCCGTTGCGTTCCTCGGGCGCAACGGCCTCGCGCTCGCCAAACTGGAAAAGCGGGGTATTGTCGCCGCTCAGCGTTGTGCCGTAGGTCGCCAGGCCGCTGTTGATCAGCTCGGCGGTCGTGTACCAGCAGTTTTCCTCGGCGTAGCCCGCCCCCTGGCGGTCGGTGTCAAACGCAAACGCCGCCTTGCCGATGTGGTAGCCGTCCAGATCCTGGTAGGACAGGACATTCAAAAGGTTGCTGGCATAGATGTTTTTGTCGATGTGCACCGGCAGGGCGTTCAGCGGCAGCGCCACCTGCAGCAGCAGGTCACGCGCCGGGCCTACCGGGCCTACCTTGGCGATGCTGTCCGCGTCGGCGTACAGGGCCATCAGGCTGGCGGTGGTGCCCTCGGTCACGCCCTCGACCAGTACGTCCGCCGACGCAATGCCCCACTGCGGGGTGCTGCCGGTCAGGTTGCGCAGCGTGACGGCCACCGGGCGTTTGCCGGTATAGTCCGCGTCCGCTGCGCCGGTCAACGGATTGGGGGCCGGGGGCGCA
>ENA-UOIY01002941-UOIY01002941.1-human-gut-metagenome-genome-assembly--contig:-P114-NODE-2941-length-11681-cov-7.914330_pt1 | contig 11681 bp, 7 predicted proteins | sample MGYA00242335_ERZ723882 | MGnify/ENA metagenome assembly ERZ723882
CTTGAGGGTATCAAAGTAGGTGTTGTTCGTTCTGCGCCACGTCAGCACGACCTCATTGGGGTTGTCGGTATCTCTCATCTTGGCATCGGCGGTCAGGGTGGCAGCGTAAGTAATACGCATGGTGCAGTCGCTATAACCGCGCTTCACGCTGTCGGTATGCACGGTGGCCGCCTCGTTGATCTCCGCCAGGCCAGCCTCAGTCATCCGGATGGTCATAATGTTCTGTGCATCATCATAGGCAACGGTGAACTTGCCGGAATTTTCATCCCAGGTGGTGATCTTGTCAGTGCAGCCAGCGTCCTTAAAGAACTCAATGACCACATCGTTCTTGTTGTAGCGAATGCCCCTGCTCAGTGTGTCCACATAGGTGTACTCGCTCAGAGCCGATGCCTTGGAGGTGATGGTGGGCAGGGTGCTGATGATCTGGTAGTCCACGGTATCTCCCACGGAGGCGGTAGCGGTATGCTCAAAGCCATCGGTGATATCGGTCAGGCTGCCAGTGTTCTTGCCGGTGGAGTTTTTGTTTTCGCGGACGGTCTTTTCGAGGGTGGGATTGCCGGTCTGGTTCTTGGGATAGACGGTCACATCGTAGTTCCATGCCGCACCGTCAATGGTGGTCATGGGCAAGGACACGAAGAAAGGATTGCAGGTGGAGGTCACCTTTTCGGGGACGCGAGTCTCCACGACGAGATATAACCCCTGCTCCATGTCGGATGCAGAAGTGTGGCCGGTGGCATCCGTCTCGGTCATAGCCACGCCGCCTTTCTTCACGGCAGTTTCCAGCGCATTCTTCACGGTGGTGGCATTGGCAGCCAGCGCGGTGGCCAGCTTGTTGTTGAGCATATCGCTGGTGAAGTAGTTGATGCCGTTCTCAGTCTTGTAAGCGTCTGCACCGGTGATGCCGATGGCGGACAGCACAGCATTGGAGCGCTCAGAACTGTCGAAGCCATACAGCACACCCACCTGCCGCTGACCATCCAGCAGGTCGTTGCTCGTGGTGACATCGGCAACACGGAGGTAGGTGAACTCCACGCCCTGAATGGCGTACTTGCTCAGCTTGTCGATAACCGCGTCGTCATGCAGGCCTGTGCTGACGTAGGACTCCACATCCCACGCACCGTCTTTGCCGGCCGTGGTGATGTCGTACTTATAGATGCTCAGGGATGCTTTTTTGCTGGTGTCGATGGTAGGCGCAGAATCTGTTGCGGCAAATGCCGTGGTCAGCAGGCCGAAGGCCATAAGTGCTGCCAGCAGCAGCGATACTATGCGATGGTTCTTTTTCATGTTCAGTTGTTTTCCTTCCTGATATTAGATTTTTTGCAAAAATAAACACCCATGCAGAGCATGAGTGCCGCAAGCAGGAAATATGTTGTGAATCCCGTGCCGCCTGTGAATGGCAGCTCAAATCCTGCATTGTTGCAGAGGGTGATGGTGATGTCCGCTGCATCCGCCGTCAGCGTGCCCACCTCCACCGGCTCAGGCAGCAGGGTATATCCGACGGGCGTTTTCGCCTCGGTAATGCGATACTGTACGCCGGTCTTGAGATTTTCCCACTGGGCAAGTCCATCTGCACCGGTGGTGACACTGCCGACTTCCGTCCATGACTGTCCGTCCGCAGAGGTTTCCAGCAGAAATTCCGCCCCGGCGAGAGCCTCGCCTGCGGCATCTACCTTACGAACGGAAATGCTGCCCACCTTGTTGACTTTGAACTGGATATACGCCCACACGGGATCGGGCAGGGTGGTCAGTGCGGCACACGACTGGAAGTTGCTGCCGTTGCTTGGCTCCAGCAGCACAGCCTCCGTGCCGTCCACATCCAAGGAATAGCCCTTGTCGCTGCTGACATAGCCGTCCAGCTTTTCGGCGGCCTCCTTGGTGGCGGTCACTGTCAATGTGTTGCCTTCCTGGCGGATGGTCACGCCGCCGATGTTGCAGCCAAAGGAATACTGCGACAGCACGCCGTTGGTGTCGGTGACCGTTCCTGTGTACCGGCTGCCGTCCCAGTCCAGCTCGATGGCATTGCTTTCGCTCAACTGGTTTCGGTACCGCACCGCAAAGCTGGGGAGCTTACCGTGCTGCATCATGCGGTCAATGATGGTGTCATAGGCTTTTCCTACGCCCGCGTCCACATAGCGGAACATCCGATGGCAGGTGGTGTCATTCAGTGTATAGGGGTAGGTGGGACTGCGGTAGCCGCAGACAAATTCCCAAATAATGGCTTGGGTCGCCAACTGCGCATAATCGGGATTCATATCAAATGTATAGCTACCGCCATGGCCGTAGGCCAGTGCCAAGGTCACCGCATAACGCTGATTCCAGCTCAGAGCGCTCCAGGACACGGATGAGTAGCCCAAGGCAGACCCCGAGGAGGCTGCGGCAGGCTCCATGCAGTAGGCAGGCACCGTCTTGCCGGTATCACTCCTTGTAAAGTATTTCAGCTTCGTGCTGATGAATGGACCCCACTGGGGCACATTGGATTTATCCTCATAGTAGCGATAATTGCTGCCGCCCGAGATGGTGCCGGAGATGGTTTCGGCGTGAGCTGTCACAGCGGACAGCCCCATGAGCACCGCTAGCAGGCACACCAGCGTTAGCAGCTTGGGAATGGTTTTCTTCATAATGTCCTTTCTCCCGACGCAAAAGCCGGCAGCTTACGCTGTCGGCCTTCTGTTGGGTATTCGATTTTATCCGTACAGCACCACCACGATGTACTCGTCCGATGCTGCGCTATAGCGCACGGTGCAGTTGAACCGTGCATAGGCTCTGACGGCATCCGCACCGTCCATGGCTGCCAAATACTGGAAGGTAGCGTCCACATTGCCCCGCACCGCGCGGTTTAGTGCCTCCCGTCCGCCGTTGGCTGCCAGCCACGCCACGCTGTCTGCCGTGCCGGGGAAGTAGCTGGCATTCTCCGCAGTCAGGTCGGTGTCGATGGTCACGCCGTACTGCGCTCTTGCATACTCGTTACCCGCCCGGATAGCCTCCGCAATAGAGTAGATGTTCCCGCTGGCGGCAGGCTTAGGCGTAGGGGCAGGTTCGGGCTTAGGCGCAGGTTGCTCCCCCTGTTTCTCTGCCGGTTTCTGTGTAGGTGCCGGTGTGGGTGCGGGAGCAGGTTTATCCTCCGGTGCAGGCGCGGGTATTGCCGGCTCTTTCGGTGCAGCGGGCGGTGCCGTTTCAGCGGGTACAGGCTGTTTTTTCGCGGCTTTATCCGTATTCTCCGCACCCGCCCGCTCAGGAGCGACGCTGCTCTCGGATGTATCGCCTCCATCTTCTGTTTGCGGCAGCAGAGATTCGGCCACCGTGCACTCCTCTTCGTTCTGCTCGGCCTGACTTGCTGCATAGGCAGAGACCTTGGTGTTGGACTCAGGCGAATCCGAGACCGGTGCCGGCTGGACTGCGCAGCCTAACAGACACACGGCACTCGAAATAAGTGAAACTAAACGCATTCTTTTTCTCCTCATGGGCGTTCTCTCCTTTACGTAAATATCGCAGCACTGTTTAATGTGCTTTGAAGATATTTACGACTGGAGCCTCGCCTTTTTCAACACTATGTACTGTTGTTTGGGTTTTACAGTGATTGCATTTGCCGCTCGGGCGCGAAACGCTGCTCTGCCTACCACATATAAAACACCCTCTTCCTGTATGCGAAAGACCGCCGAGTTACCACCCGGCGGTCTTTACAATTTTGACTGTACCAAGTATAGCACATGGTGATTTACGGCGAAATCGCAAAACAGTGCCAATCCATTGCCATACCCTGCCGATACCGTGTCAGATCAGACATGCTGCTTGATAATTCGGGTGATGATCCCCAGCGCAACGCCATGTTCCTCATCCAGGTGGGTAACGGCAAAGCTGACATCATCCTTTCGTCCGGGTCTGCGCCGATCATAGCAGGAATGTGCTATGGCATTGGCCCCGTTGCTAAGGCGGATATACACAACGCCCTTATGGATATGGGTGACCTTCCCGGCATATTTGCCCTGAATACGGCATTTCTGGAGATTGTCATTCTTGCTGTTGCCGGATACGCTTTTGATGTCGGCTTTAATTCTGATGTGCTCCGGCTCTGTGCGGTCAATCTCCAGCACGCGTACCAGAGTCTTGTCGCCCACAGCATAGCGGTCATGAGCATCGCCGATCCAGTCCCACGAAAGGTCGCGAGCCAGAATTGATGTCTCCACGCCAAACACTTCGACCCGGACGACCTGCTCCGCCACGGCGATCACACGAGCCTCCACCACGCGCCCGTCATAAATACGATACTGTCCGTCACCGTCCTTGCCAAAATAGTAGATCTGCTGCTTCTTCAGCATGGCGTCTTTTCGGCTGGCAACAACGGTTCGGCTTTTGGCGTCGATGCCCTTGACCATAAGATCCACCTCTGCGCCCAGCATCTTATTGAGGATCTTCTGGTGTCGGAGGATCATCTCATTATAGTCAGCACCGTACATATCTGCCGGAAAGTCCAGCACCATCTCCTTCAAGGGGATCACAATGCGGAATCCCTTGTAGTCCACAATGGCAATGGTTTTCCCCGCCTCCGTTCTTTCAATGCCGCTCAGCATACCGGAGAGCATGCGCCGGGTGCGGTAGGCATTGTGAATCTCGTGCCAGATAATGTCCTCCATCTGCGCCTGCGTTTCCGCTTCACCCCGGGCATCCAATGTCAGAATATCTCTCTGATGGACAGCGGCAGGGGCAGGTTCAGCAGAGGCGGCAGCATCCTCAGTAGGCGGCGTAGCCTGTTTCTCCACCTCTACCGTCTTTTTTGCAGCGGTTCGTTTGCGGACGGTGCGCTTCGGCTTTTCAGAGGGTTGGGGATCCTCCGGCACAGTCACCACTTCCGCAGGCTCGTCGAGAACACCCTCTGTAGGTACAGTATCCTCCACAACAGGATCGGCTGCGTTTTCCGGCAAACACTCTTCTGTCACCGGCTGTTCCGCCGTCTCCTCCGGGACGATGGGCAGCACCGGTGCTTCCGGTATCACGGCAAGTTCTTCTGTTTTCTTTCTCGGCATATTACTTTCCTCCTTAGCTCACATTTTGGTTGACATGATGGAATCCTTATCGGTTTTGACAAACTCACTGCGCCTATTCGGCACTTTCTTTGACTTAATAGGCTGCTCTGTTTGTTTCGGCGCGGGCGAAAACACAGGGTTTTTACGCCATTCCGGGATATGGGCGGAGGCCTTGCAGTCCCGCAGCTTCTTTGCCTCGTAGTGATTGGTATAGTCGTACTTATCTACCTGCAGTACCTTGTTGCCGCGTGCGATAACCAGCGCGCGGTTTACCGGCAGGCGCAGCACCTCATCCATAGTCAGTAGCTTGCGCTTGCCCACGCCGCTGGTTTCGCGGAACTCCGGCGTGTAGTTGCTGATACGCCATGTACCCAACTGCTTGGCCTTGCTGGAGACATAGACGCTGACCTCCCCGGTGCGGTCACTGAGGAATTTGGCAGTCAGCTCATCGGTGCAGCCCAGTGCAAGCTGATAGTCGCAGCAGCCCAATATCTCTTGCCATTGGTTGTAGGGATACCGGTTCTGCAAGCCTGCCAGATTCTGAAACACGCAGCTCATGCTGACGCCCCGTGAGCGGATCACACTGATCTTCCGGCTCAAGTCTGGAATAACGCCGCAGGCTGTCAACTCTTCGCCCAGCACATGAACGGGGACTGGCAGCCTGCGGTCGGCACAGTTTTTATCCGCGTAACGGATCAGCTTGATAAACGCGAAGGACAGAAACAGGGACGTGAGAAAATCAAAGGTACTGTCCTGATCGGATGTGATGCAGAAATAGGCACAGGGCTGCTTGCCCGGCAGCTCCATGTCAATTTCATCATGGCTGGTGATCTGGCAGATGGGCCGATTCTGAAACACCTGCAAGCGGCTGCCCAGCCCAATGATAACGCCGCTGCGCACCGTATCTGAGGATTGGCTGAACAGCGCATAGGGTGCTCTGGCAGGATGGCTGGCAGGCAGCATGGAAAAACGGTTGTCCAGCTCCTTCTCCGCGTTCAGCACCAGCAGCTTATAGACCTCACCGATGTTCCGGCTCTCCGGTGGATAACCCAGCGCCACATACAGTACCAGCGCTTTCAGGAGGTTCATCTCCGCGGCGTTCCAGAAATGGTCGCCCTTTTCGCTGCCGGTATTCCTGATGATAATGTCGCAGAAGATCTGCGCCATCAGCTCATCACCCTCAATCTCCGCCAGGCAGTTCCATGAATCAGAGTTCTCCGGCTGGATCAGGTTGAACACCTTTACCACGTAGCCCTTGCTGCGCAGATATTCGCTGGTCTTTTCGTAAAGCTCCGATTTCGGGTCGGTGATGATCAAGGACTCCTTGTGGCCGTTGTGGGTCTCGGACGCGCTTTGCAAAATGCGATTGATGCAGTAGGCTCGCGTTTTCATGGAGCCGCTGGCGCCGAACACGGCGATATTGCCGTTAAGCCGGGAGTTCTCGGGAATACACACCACCTGATTGTCCAGCTTGCCCAGTATGACGCCGCTGTGTTTGCGGATGCTACCAATCTCTGTTTCGTCGGGGCGGAATACGCCGGGTTTTTCATCGCGGAAGATATTAGCGTTGGCGTTACGCATGGTGATCAATGTCTGCGAGACACGGTGGAGTCGAAGCCGCTGCTCCGGTTCACTCCTGATGTGGTTGGTGGCGCAGGATCCGGACAGGTAGAAAGAAAACCTCTCCGGGTTGTGCTCCAGCAGCAGCTTTTTCGCCGCGGCGGTGAGCCGGTATCCACGCAGTCCGTTCTTGTAGTAGGACAGCAAAAGCCGCTGACGCTTCAGCGACTTGACCACGTTCTCTTTGTAGCTGGTGCCACCGGCGAGTCTGCTCAGTTGGCTAGCCGGCAGTTCACCGGACAGGGCGACCAGCGCCAATAGCTGATAGGCTTGTGATAGGCTACCGGGAGCTTTCTGTGGTAGGGTACTCATACTGACCACCTCCTTCTGGTGTGCAGTACCCAGGCTGCCATGACCACGGTATTTTTCGCCCGCACCGGTCATGTGAAAATGCCCGGAAATACAGGCTTTGCCGTACCATCGTCATGTGTACTGTTTTTGACACGGTCGAAACACTATAAATCGGATATAGATCTGAGCCTATTCTTGCGGTCCGAAAGCCAGCCCTGAAAACGCTCCTTATCCATCACCGACACGCGGGTACAGTCACTGTCGCCGATATCCGTCGTGTTATAGGCATCGCATAGCAGACCCGTATCATCCTCCATAACGAAGGTGGCAATCGCATCCAAAAGCTGCTTGAGCTCCAGATTGTCATAGTCACGCACCCGGTTGGGGGACAGCTCGCGGCTGTAGATATGAGAAAAGCAGACAACACAGTGCCGGAACTTGGGCAGCGTGTGTGTCTGCGCATACTTACTAAGCGTGTAGTAGATGGGGTCTGTCAGATACTCGCAGCTATGCTTCTTGCTCTTCTTAGGCAGTAGGCAGGGGAGCGTGATTTCCAGTATGCCATCTTTCTCTATAACAAAGATGCCCTGCATGACACCAGCTGATGTCAGATACTCGGCTTTTCGGATGGTGGTCGTCTCATAGATCAGGTGCCGCAGCCGGCAGGCAATGACCTCACCCCGCAGTGCGGCCTCTGTGGACAGCATTTCATAGCTATCTGAATGCCGCTGGATATTCGTGTTGTCCATAGCGTAGAGCGTGTTAGACAGGCGGGTGATCTCATTCAAAATGCTCTCTATCCGCTGCGAGAGGGTGGCTCTGTCCACAAGGTTCCTCCTTCCTGAAGTACTGTACGCAGCCCTGCTCATCCACCATGCAGTAGGCGGCGATATGAGGGATGTGCAGGTGCTGCATTTGGTCTTCTTCCTCAATGATAACGAGCCGTCGCCCGGAATTATCTTCCGCGACCAGTGCGTGCTGCAGCAACGCTTCCTTACCCGGGCCTACATAGACGACCTCATATACCTCTCCATCAGCGAAGAATACCAGCTTTGCCGGCATATTGTCGGGGCTGTGATACTCCACCTTTTCGATAAAGTCCAGCAGCACCCATAGTGCCGCTGTCAGTTCTCTGTCCTCGCGGCAGTCAGGGACATCTCCGTAGCAATCCCGGTCAGTGTTATAAAATATCCGCTGCTGCTTGACCAGATAGCGCAGCAGGTTTTCAATCACGCCCTCCTTGCCCGGATACAGGCGTAGAAGCTGGTCACGGCGCATGCAGTGATAGACGGTTATGTTCCGCAGCAGCCCTGCGGCCTCCTGTCCATAGATCTGTTCTCTGTTTCTCATAGGCGGCATCACCTCCGTAATGCGTATTAACTCCGTATTATATGCGTATTGATTTTATAATGCGTGTTATCTCCGTATAAACGCCGTATTAGGCTTCCTGTCGCTTCCTGCGGCGCAGCAGGTCGAGCAGCTCGCGGCGGTCTGTGGTGATAAGGTCGCGTTCCAGTGGGCTGGCCTTGATTTCCACCGTGATATTGTTGTTATTGCTGCTGATCAGGCCATTGCCCCGCTCAAAGTGGGTGATCTCCATGACCTCCGCTTCGGAGAGGTGCAATACCTGCTGAACGCGCTGGGCTTCCTCGTCCTCAAGATTCAAGATGACTTTGGTGCGGCAGTTGTTGATGATCCCCTTGCCGTACTTGCCGTTGTCCAGGGAGAAGAAGTCGTTCAGATCCTGCGTCGCGCAAATGCCGCTGCCGGAATAGGCGCGGATGGTCTTGAAGATCTCCAGCACCATCTCGGCCGCAAGACGGTTGCCGACGCCGAAGGTGCCGGAGCCGCCGCCAATGAGCTGCCAGCATTCGTCGATGAAGATGGCCTTTTCCTCCGTGCGGTTGGCTTTGGCTTTATCCCACACGAAATCCAGCGCTACGAACATGCCGATAGGCAGCAGATCGCCGCTGAGTTCCGAGATGTCCAGCACCGTGAACTTGTTATCCAGATTCACATTGGTCTGCTGGTTGAAGGTGCTGGCCGAGCCGTGTACAAAGCGGTTGATGATGTTGGAAAGGCGTTTGGTATCGCTCTCCTCCCGCAATACATCGTAGAGGTCGCCCAGCACAGGCATCTGGCGGTAAATGTTGGGGTTATTCGGATCACTGAGAGAAGCGTTATCATGGGTGATACCTTTCCGTGCGTAGGTACGAATCAGGGCATCGTCCAAAAGCTGTTTTTCCTCATAGGACATATCGGGGATCAGTAGGGCAAAGAAGATATGAAGCCGCTGAATTTTTGCTGCCAGCTCAGAGCGTTCGATACCGGGGCCATCCAGCGTTTCCTCCACGGACTTGTCTATCTTGCGTATCTCCAGCACGTTGATGCAACTTTTGGAGGCGGGGGAGATACTGATAAACTCGCCGCCTGTATTGACGCAGGCACGGTGGAACTCGTGGCCCTTCAAGGGTGCCAGCATGAAAACCTGTATGCCCTTACGCCGCATACGGAGTGCCATCAGCAGGATTAGGAAGGTCTTGCCCGCGCCGCTGGTGCCGCATACGGCAATATTGGCGTTTTTATAAACCTTGGAATCAAAGATGTCGATGATGACCGGAGAGTTGTTGTACTTGTTCAGGCCAAACAGGATGCCGTTTTCATCACTCAGTTCATAGGACGTAAAGGGGTAGCAGCTTGCCACGCCGGTGGTCAGCGCATTGCGCTTGGAGCGTTCAAAGAGGTGCTTCTCCATGCTGACCAGCGGCAGCGACGATAGAAACGCCTGCTCCTCATGAAAGGCGCAGCTGCACACATCCATATCACGGGACACGAGCAGCTTTTTCAGTTCATTGACCTTCCATTCCAGTTCATCCACTGTGGGAGCTGTCACTGCGATCAGCAGATTCAGGTAATAAAAGTCCTCGTTGTTGCCCAGCCCTTCCTTCAGGAAGTAGCCGCTTCGGATAGCACCGTCCAGATCATCAAAGTCCGTGTTGGTATCGCTGGCGTCCTTGATCTTACTGCGGTTGATACGGAGCTGCTGTCCAAGCCGCTGCACCATGCGGGCCTTCGGCTGGCGGCTGATGAACATATCCAGATCGATGCCATCGCCGGCGTTGACAATGAGAGACAGCCAGCCGGCCGGCACCTGCGCCTTATAGCCAGTGGAGGGCACCAGCAGATAGGCATAGTAGAGTCCGTCAATACAGATATGCCGCCCGTTGGTGAAGTCGATGCTGTCAGGGGCGAAAAACTCCGTACAGGGAATGGTGTCGATCTCAGATTCCAGTCCTTTCTCCTGATACTGGGCAACAATCCGGCGAACTCGATCCGGCAGCGACGTGGTGGTGTTGCGGCACAGCAAATGGTAGAGGGTATCGATCATAAACTCATCGTCGTTTTCCGGGATCAGCACCTCATTGCCGCATTGCTTGAGATAATTGACTGCGGTGCGGGCTGCCGTTTGCAGGGAGGCGATGGCCTCCGCTTCCTCGTTATCCCGTTTCCGGCCTGCCCATGCCTCATATTCAAATACCATGAAGAACCGGCGCGAGGTGGCTTCCCGTGCACCGATCCGGTCAATGAGCGTCAGGTAGTCCTGCTGCAGCAGGCGACAGTTTTCATCGGTTTCTCGCGCCATCTCCCGCTGCACGATCTCTCTGTGCCGGTTCAGGTCGGCACGCTTGGCAATGACCTTGATCTGCATTTTGACCGGGCTGATCTTCAGAAACGAAATAAATGAGTAGATGATGTTCCGCTGCTCTCTGGCGCTGCGCAGCAGGAAGTTGATGGGCACGACCTCAACGATCTTCAGGTAGCGGTGATCCCGTGTGTAGATGATGCCGTTTTCAATTTTCTCCACAGGCAGGTATTCCGCCACTGGATTGATGTACTTGGGCGCGTCGTCACCGCTCTTAGCTTTTCGCTTCTTGCGTTTTTTCCGCTTGTCCTGTCCCTCTTCATTGCGTGTAATAATACGGCGGTTGCAGAGATATTTCAGAACAAGGAAGATAAATGACGAGAGGCTTTCGCCGTTGATGCCAACCAACGCGATGATGCCAAGAGGCAGTGCGGTCAGGCACAGAATGATGATCTTTGCAGTCAGCGTCAGTGCGGACACCGAAAACACCGGCATGCCGATAGCCAGCACGATAACCAGTGCCTCAGCTGTGTTGCGGAGCTTCAGCAGTCCGCCAAAAAAAGTCCCGCCTTCAATAAAATTGGGCGGGATGATATAGGTGTCATATTCATTTGGTTTACTCACATTTAGTTCTCCTTCCTACCCTATGATCCAAAAAGGCCCACCAGCACCGGCACGGCCGCTGGCTTCATTCAGGATGATAGACAAATCCCATGCCTGTTGGCTTCGGGTATAGTTGGCAGGGTCGGCCACCAGTATCTTTCCGTTCTCCACACCGCGCAGCACGATGAAGTGTCCTGAACTGGTGAAATGACCTTTCAGCATGATTGCCACCACCAGCTTTCCTTGAGAGAGCGCATCCACAATACGCTGCCCTTCTGTTTTCCCGCAACCCTGTACCGGAAGCCCCCACTCCTTGGCAGCACCGGGGATCAGCGAATGGTAGGAACCGCTTCTACTGCACCAGTAACCGTTTTCATAGGCCCAACATGCCATCTCAACGGGATCGACCGTCTCGCTGGTCAGAGAAGATACCACCATTGCCATACAGGTAGGCCCGCAGCCGTAGGTGCCGATGTTGTCGGTGCCGTAGGGCTTGCTCGCGT
>ENA-UOIY01002949-UOIY01002949.1-human-gut-metagenome-genome-assembly--contig:-P114-NODE-2949-length-11652-cov-3.604036_pt1 | contig 11652 bp, 9 predicted proteins | sample MGYA00242335_ERZ723882 | MGnify/ENA metagenome assembly ERZ723882
TGTGGAGGAAAAACTGGATGTAAAAAAATATTTGAATGTGCATTTTCTGGCACCACAGATGAAAGAAATCCGCAAGGGATTAGAGCGGGGCATTGTGGTAGATAGTTACTGTGATACCCGTTATGACTGGTACCAGATGCGGGAAATCCGCAAGGGATTAGAAAGTAAAATGGATATTTCCTGTTATGCGGACCCATCCTACAAATATACGACGATGCGTGCAGTGCGTAAAGGCATGGAAGAGGGAATTTTACTGGCACCTTTTGCTAAACAGGGATATGCCGGAAAACTTTTGTTTGAAATTGGACGTGGTATCCGGATGAACCATGACATTACCCCATATTTGATATATGGTTATGATGAGGAACAGTTAAAAGAAATTAATGATGCGTTTGAAGCGGGAGTGAATCTGCTTCCATACATACGAAAAAGTTTTCACGGGGTTCAGCTTCATGAAATTATTCTTGGTTTACAGAAGAATCTGAATGTGGCAGGGTATGCAGACCCGGAGTTAAATTGGTTTCAGATGCGGGAAATCCGGTACGGTTTAGAGCAGGGGCTTGATGTAAAAGTCTATGCAAAACCGTGTTTTTCACAAAAACAGATGGAAATTCTTCGCAAAGGATTACTAGAAGGAATTGATGTTACCGAATTTGCCAAAGAATATTTTGAGCCGGATCAGATGCTTGAGAAAATTGAAAAAATACACCAGAGGGAGCTTCTATTAGATGATGAAGTGGGTAAATTCCTAAGTGAAACAAAAGCAGGAGAAGTAGAACAAGAGGAGGAAGTACCGGAAAAGCAGGAAGATGATTATTTATTGGAATCCTGTGTGTTTGTATCGGAAGATAAGATGCAGGCAAGTATTAATTTTTCACTTGCAAGTGATGTTTTAAAAGAGGAACTTTTGAAAATGGATGTTTCAGATGTTCTAAAACTTCTGAAACACAAGGATGTCAAGCAGGGGATTTTACGGGAGTCAATTATTGCGATGTTAAGAGAAAAACAGTTTGCAAAAGAAGTTGTTGTCGCTAAGGGAAAAGAGCCTATAGATGGTGAAGATGCACACTTTTGCTATTATTTTAAGAAAGAAGTGAATCCAAAGCCAAAGGTACTTGCCGATGGAACTGTGGATTACAAAAATATGGAATTGTTTGAATTTATAAAAAAAGATACCTTGGTTGCAGAATATTTTCCGGCGACAGCGGGGACTTTTGGTTATGATGTAACAGGACAGATGATTAGTCCCAAACATGGAAAAGAGCTTCCGGCACTTCGTGTGATTGGCGTGCGCGTATCGGAAGATAAAAAGAAATATTATGCGGATATTGATGGAATTATTGAGTGGCACGAGGGTGAAAATAAGTTAGAAATACGAAATTTATATACGGTTCCCGGTAATGTCGATGCCGCAACCGGAAACATTCGTTTTAATGGTGATGTAAATATCATGGGGAATGTGACGTCCGGATTTTCTGTGCAGGCGGCTGGAAACATTGTAATTGACGGACACTGTGAAGCGAGCCAGATTGAAGCCGGTGGCGATGTAATTATCCGAAAGGGCTGTCAGGGAAAGGGGCTTGGAAAGATTATCGCAGGAAAAAGTATTGTGGGCCAGTTTTTTGAGTCGGCAGTTCTGACGGCGGGAAAAGATGTGCAAGCAACATATTTGCTGAACTGCCAATTAAAAGCAAACGGAAAACTTCTGGTGGAAGGAAGAAAAGGTGTGATTATTGGTGGCAAAACCTGCGCAAAATTAGGTGTTTCATGTAATGGAATTGGAAATATAGCAGAAATTGCAACCGTTGTCAGTGTGGGAATTGACAAAGAAGATATGACGGCTTATCAGGAACTACAGAAAAAGATTGAGCAGACACAGGCGGAATTGCAGACGTGTGAAAATGGATTGAATAAATTAATGGCGAATCCGGTGCATGATGAAAAAGTTTCGATGATGATACAGCGGCTGACACGAGCAGTATATACGTTAAAGAGCAGCCGTAAGGAGCTTTTTTCAGAGCGGGATGCCCAGATGGAGCAGATGACAAAGCAAAAGGAAGCAAGAATTCAGGTGTCGGGGCGAGTTTATCCGGGTACGCTACTGTTTTTGAATGAGGATCCATTTGCAATTAAGGAAATATACAACAATGTGGAATTTGTAAAACATGATAACCGCATTGATACATTGGCTCATTAGGGGGTGAAGATATGATACAGGGAAAAGATATGTTGTTTAGTTATGTGATTTCTGTTATCGAAAACAGAGATTTTTATGCAGAGTATCATTGTGAAAAAGTGCAGCGTTTTACGAGGATTTTGCTTGAAAAAGTGATTCGGTTCTGTCCCGATTATAAGTTGTCAGAAGGAGATGTTGAGACGATTTGTTTTTCGGCAATGTTACATGATGTCGGAAAAATTGTTATTCCTGATCGGATTTTACATAAGGCAGGAAGACTTGATTTTAATGAATTGGAAATCATGAAAAATCACACGAGAAAGGGCAGACAGATTTTTGAGCGTCTGATGAAACTTACAAGAGAAGACAGTGCGGATTATGCACTGTATAAATGTTGTGCAGAGGTTTGTATGTATCATCACGAGCGCTATGATGGTGATGGCTATCCGCTGGGATTAAAGGGAGACGAAATTCCGATTGCGGCTCAGATTGTAGGGGTGGCTGATGCCTATGATGCGCTTATCAGTGAAAGAATTTACAAGCCGGCATACAAACCGGAAGAAGCATTTGAAATGATTATTGAAGGTGATTGCGGTGTGTTTAATCCGCGTCTGATTGATTTGTTTTCCATGATGCGTATGGAGTTGGAAGAAGTACATGAGGAAATAATGCGAAAGAAAGGTTGACAGATTACATAGATGTTGCTATAATTCTTAACAAATGTAACAATTTTGTAACAATTACAATTTGTAAAGAAGAAGGTAATAAGATGAAGAAATATGGGAAGAAACTTTTTGCACTTGCATTAGCGAGTGGTTTGATTGTAGGCAGTGTATGTTCCGTGCAGGCTGCCATGGTAGGTTCAGAAGAGCAGGTAGAGGGTGCTACCGTATTGCTAGAGCAGTATTGCAGCAATGTGGCAAATGGTACTGTAGATGCAAAGGCATCTGAAGTATTAGTAGCATCGGAGCCAAATGTGACAGCTGTACCGACTGCAGCACCAGTATCAGAACAGACAGCAGATACAGCAAAGGAAACGGACAAGGATACGCATGTAGAACTGAATTTAAATTATTCAAGACTAGGTGTTGCCAATAAAGTGGATACCTATTTGAATGTTAGAAAGAAGCCATCAGAGAGTGGAAAAATAGTAGGAAAGATGACAAAGAATGCCGGATGTCATGTATACCACATCAAAAAAGGCTGGGCTAAGATTGTTTCCGGTAAGGTAAAAGGCTATGTAAAGGTGTCTTATCTGACAACGGATGAGAAAGCAGAAAAACTGGCGACGAAAGTAGGCCGTGAGTGTGTAGAAATCCAGACAGATTCACTTCGTGTACGTGCTCTTCCATCGACTTCTGCTCCGATTTATTCCGTTGTATCGGAAGGTGAGGAGTTTACCATGAAAGAGGGCGAACTAACTTTAGATTATGTGAAAAAAATTGTGAAAAAACAGAAAATATCCAAAGATGCGATTAAGAGAGCCGGCGGATATGAGGCAATGCAGGAACAGTTGAAAGACTTTATCTGCATTTATGTGGATGATGATTATGCATTTGTTGCAAAAGATTTTGTGAAAGAGCAGTATACACTGAAACGTGCGACAAAGGTAAGCACTGTGAAAGCATCTTCATCAAGCGGTGTATCGTCAAGTCAGGCATCGATTGTGGAATATGCAAAACAGTTCTTAGGTAACCGTTATGTTTGGGGAGGCGCAAGTCTTACAAACGGAACAGACTGTTCCGGATTTACAATGAGTCTGTATGCGAAGTATGGACATTCCCTGCCGCATAACGCTGCAGCACAGGCTGGCTGCACAAGAAAAGTTTCGTCACCAAAACCGGGCGATTTGTTCTTCTACAGCAACGGAAGCCGTATTAACCACGTTGCGATGTATATTGGCGGTGGTATGGTAATTCATGCCAGCAACCCTCGTGATGGTATTAAGATTAGTAATGCTTATTATCGTCATCCGGCTAAAATCGGACGAGTTATGAATTAGTTTTATAAAACAGTAAATGTTAAAAGCACAAAGCAAAGGCGTTCGCGCAGTTGTTTTGTGCTTTTTTGTATAAAGGCAGATATTTTTGACGATACTGTCCCTAAGAGCAACGACTGATTGAAAAGAATGGATGGTGGACAACATGAATCGAAAATATATTGTGATATGCAGTTTTTTTGTGGCGTTTTTTGTATTGTCGTTATTGTGTTACGGAAGTTTTGAGTATGCAAAAAAGCAGGAACAGAAGGAACTGGCGCAGCAAAATGCAGCTCAGACAAGCACCAAGCAGGAGCAGCGGGTTACAAGCGAGACAAAATTAGTGATTGAAAAGTGGGAAGAAGAATCCGAAGAACTGGTAAAAGAAGAAAGAGACATGCCACCGGAGTATGCCGGTCTTACAAGGGAAGAACTGGAAAAGCAGCTGACTGTAGAAATTAAAGATAAGTCATGGGAGGAAGAAAAAGAAGGTCTTGTAAAAATTACACTGGAGTCATTTTCGGAGGATAAAATTGTTATTCGCAAGGTATATAACAAATCGAGTGAGCAGGGATATATTTTACGATTGAAGGATGGCGAAGTGGTTATCTACCGAAAGGACGAGAAAGAACCGTTTGAGAAAACCGGTCTGAAAGAAGAAAATTTATCCAAGCAGGACAAAAAGATTTTGCAGGGCGGATACGCCGTGCGGACAGAAAAAGAGCTGTATTCCGTCCTTGAAAACTTTTCCAGTTAAGGTATAATAGAGAAGATAAAAGGAAGAGACGGAGGATGTCATGAAGACACAGTGTGATGTGATTGTTGTAGGTGGGGGAGCTTCTGGTTTATTATGTGCTGTCATGCTTGCTAGGAAAGGCGTGCAGGTGACAGTTTTAGAAAAGAATCATCGAATTGGTAAAAAACTATCGGCAACCGGAAATGGCAGATGCAATTTTACCAATTTACATATGAATGAGAATTGTTATTATGGAAATTCGGAATTTATTTCTCATCTTTTGACAGAGGTGTCTGCAAAATGCGTGATTGCAGAGTTTGAAAAATATGGTATTTTGCACCGGGAAAAAGATGGCTATGTTTATCCGCATACGAATCAGGCTGCGACTGTTGTGAATGGGCTGTATCATGCCTGCATACAGTTTGGTGTAATAATTTATGAAGACTGTGAAGTAGAGCAGATTACAAAGAAAAAAGAGTTTCTTGTCCATACATCAAAAGGAGATTTTAATAGTGCCTATGTTGTTTTAGCAACCGGCGGAAAAGCAGGGAAAGAGAGCGGAGGAAGTGAAAGCGGTTATTCGCTAGCAGAAAGTTTCCACCATACAGTTACTAAGTTATATCCCGGATTAACCGGTCTTGTATGCGATGGTGTGGTATGGAATAAGACGGCGGGAACGAGGGTTCAGGGAACAATTTCGTTGATGATTGATGGGAAGACGGAGGCTTTTGAAACCGGAGAAATCCAGATTGTAAAAAACGGCGTATCCGGCATCCCGGTTTTTCAAATGTGCCGTATCGCAGCAAAAGCACTGGATGAAAACCGGTTGGTGGAAGGTGTGATTGATTTTGTTCCTTCCCTTTCTAAGGAAGAGGTAAAAAACTGGATTAAGAAACATGGTGTGGAGGGATTGATGCCACAAAAATGGGTGCCGCTTTGCAAACGGGCAAAAAATCCGGTGGAATTTGTAAAAGCTTTCCGGTTTGTAATTCGTGATACCTTTGGCATGGAGCGTGCGCAGGTGACCGCAGGAGGTGTGCCGGTAGAAGAAGTGGTGCAGGATTCCATGGAATCAAAAAAGGAAAAACAGTTGTATCTTTTGGGTGAACTTTTGGATGTGGATGGAATTTGTGGCGGCTATAACCTGCATTTTGCATGGAGTACCGCAATGATAGCAGCAAAACATATTTTGCAGTTGAGGAAGGAGAATGAAAAATAATGCTTCAATTATCTCAGTGTAAATTGTCGTGGCAGGAAGATTCTTTTTCTAAACTGCAAAAAAAGGCAGCTAAACTGCTTGGAATTTCGGTGGAGGATTTTACACAGTTTACAATTGTAAAACGCAGTCTGGATGCTAGAAAAAAGCCGAATCTTTTTGTATTATATACTGTGAGATTTTCGTGCCGCAGGGAATCGGAAGTTCTAAAAAGAAATCGAAAGAATAAAAATTTAACCATTGCCCAAAAAGAACCATCCTTGTGGCGGCAGATAGAAGAAATTAAAAATCCGGAGCGTGTTGTTGTCGTGGGGGCAGGTCCGGCAGGACTTTTTAGTGCCTACTACCTGAGTTTGTGCGGTTATTCCCCGATTGTCATTGAGCGGGGAGCGAAGATGGAAGAGCGTCATGCCGATATTCAGAAATTCTGGCAGGAAGGTGTCTTAAAACCGGATTCTAATGTGGCATTTGGCGAGGGAGGTGCCGGTACATTTTCGGATGGAAAATTAAATACCGGAGTGAAAGACAAAACCGGAAGAAAACAGTTTGTTTTACAGAGTTTTGTGAATTTTGGTGCCCCCGAAGAGATTTTGTATGATGCAAAGCCACATATCGGTACGGATGTTTTGCAGACGGTGATTACGAATATGAGGCTTGCAATGGAACAAAAGGGTTGTGAATTTTTGTTTCACACGAAAATGGTAAAGATTTTAGAAGAAAATGGACGTGTGCGTGGCGTGCTTACACAGAATGGAGAAAAAGAAGAGCCTATTTTGTGTGACCGTGTGATTCTTGCCATCGGACACAGTGCCAGAGATACGTTTGAACTCTTAAAGAAAGAACATATTACGATGTCGCAGAAACCATTTGCCATGGGCGTTCGTGTGCAGCACAGGCAGGAAGATATTGACTGCGCACAGTATGGATTTAATGATGAAAAACTGCCGGCATCGCCGTATAAACTGACGGGAAAGACAACAGATGGAAGAGGTGTCTATTCTTTTTGCATGTGCCCGGGCGGTTATGTAGTAAACGCATCCTCCGAAGAGGGTGGACTTGTCGTGAATGGAATGAGTAATGCTGACAGAGCATCCGGATTTGCAAACAGTGCGATTGTTGTTTCTGTTTCGGAAGAAGATTTTGAAGGAGACGATTGTCTGGCAGGTGTTGCATTGCAGAGAAAGTATGAAAAACTTGCGTATGAACTTGCCGGTGGGGAAATTCCGGTACAGCGCTATGAAGATTTTTGTAACAATCAGCCGACGAAAGCACTTGGAAAAGTTGAGCCGTGTGTTGAGGGAAAATGGCGGTTTTCAAATATCCGCTTAGCGTTGCCAAATTTTATAATCAATGGTATAATTGACGGAATGGGGCAGTTTGCGGAGAAAATTCATGAATTTGACCATCCGGATACATTGTTGCTTGGTTTGGAATCACGCACCTCATCACCGGTTCGTATTGAAAGAGATGAGGATTTTGAAAGTGTTTCTTTGGCAGGCCTTTATCCCTGCGGGGAGGGCGCCGGATATGCCGGAGGAATTATGTCGGCGGCAATGGATGGATTACGGATTGCAATGAAAATACAGGAAAAAAAGAAAGAGGAATCAAATCATGCGTGAGAATTTAAAGGATAAAAAAAGAATTGTATTTAAAGTGGGTTCTTCCACATTGACGCATAAAGAGACAGGAGCACTTGACCTTGTCAAGATGGAGAAATTTGTGCGGATTCTTACCGATTTACATAATCAGGGCAAAGAAATTGTTGTCGTTTCTTCCGGTGCAATTTTGGTAGGAAGAAAGGCACTTGGCAATATGGAAAGACCGACAGAGCGTTCGGTGAAACAGGCTTGCGCAGCGGTTGGACAGTGCCGCCTGATGACAGTGTATCAAAAACTTTTTTCGGAATACAATCAAAATACCGCACAGATTTTGATGACTAAAATTACGATTGCCAATGATATCAGCAGACACAATGCGCAAAATACATTCCGTGAATTATTAAACTTAGGAGTCATTCCGATTGTGAATGAAAATGATACCGTGGCAACCGATGAGATTGATTTAAGTTTTAGTGATAACGATTTTTTGTCTGCGATTGTGGCGGCAATTATTGGCGCAGATTTGCTTGTTTTATTAAGTGATATTGACGGACTGTATACCGATGACCCGAATAAAAATAAGGATGCCAAATTGATTCCTTATGTAGAGCGGATTACGGATGAAATGTTAGGCATGGCAAAAGGACCGTCGACCGATATGGGAACCGGTGGTATGAGTTCCAAAGTCGGAGCGGCCGGTATTGCAAATGACGCCGGAGCGGATATGGTAATTATCAATGGCGATGACATGGAGCATATTAATCAGCTTCTTGCCGGTGAGGAAATTGGTACATTATTTAAGGCTCATAAGACAACACATTTTCATTTGAAAAATTATTTAGACCGATAGAAAATAGGAGAGACAGAATGAATCAGGAAAAAATTAACCGTATTAATGAATTGTATAAAAAGCAGAAGGCAGGGACAATTACGCCGGAGGAAAAAGACGAGCAGTCCCTTCTTCGTGCAGAGTATCTTGCTGCAATTCGCAATAATCTGCGAAATACATTAGAGCATACCTCGATTCAGGAGCCCGATGGCACCATTCATAAATTGAGAAAAAAGGAAACACATTGATGACAAAAAAAGAAATGCGAAAAAAGATGCTTTCTCTGCGGGATTCTTTATCGGAGAAGGAGCGCAGGGAAAAAAGCAGAGAGATTGCAAAACGACTATTTACATTGGAAGAATTTCAAAAAGCAGAGGTGGTTTTGTCATATCAATCATTTCGCTCAGAAGTGGAAACGACGGAAATGAATCAGAAAATTCGTGAGAGCGGCAAATCTCTTTATCTGCCAAAAACGTATGCGGACAGAAAAGAGATGGCGTTTTACCGGGTATATTCGGATGCGGATTTAATACCGGGCTATCAGGGAATTTTGGAGCCACAGGAAAAAGAGCCCTTTACAGAAAAACTTGTGTCATTGAAACCGGAGAAAGTTCTGATGTTGATGCCGGGGGCTGCCTTTGATGATAAGGGAAACCGCATTGGCTATGGAGGCGGTTATTATGACCGCTTTTTATCGCAGATGGGGGGATATATTGGAAACCGTTTTATGCTGGCATTTGAAATGCAGCGGGTGAAAGAAGTTGAAGCAGAAGCATGTGATATTCGGGTAAACCGGATTTTGACAGACAGGAGGTAAATCATGGAATCAGCTGAAAAGATGTTAAAAGAGCTTGGAGTGCGGGCAAAAAAAGCGTCCCGTGAGTTAAATAGACTTGGTGTAACGAGGAAGAATGAGGGGCTCGAAGCGGTAGCGAAAGCACTTATTTTACATCAGGATAAAATCCTTGCTGCAAACGAGAAAGATGTGAAAAAGGCAAAAGAGAATCAGATGAAGGAATCGTTAGTGGACAGACTTTCTTTGACAGAAGAGAGAATCGAGGCAATGGCAGAGGGACTTACCCAAATTGTGGCACTGGAAGACCCGGTTGGCGAGGTGTCGGAGATGAAGACATCACCGCTTGGTATGCAGATTGGACAAAAGAGGGTGCCACTTGGTGTAATTGGTATTATTTATGAATCCAGACCAAATGTAACAGCGGATGCGTTTGGGCTTTGCTTTAAAACAGGAAATGCTGTGATTCTGCGTGGGGGAAGTGATGCCTTAAATTCAAATCTTGCGATTACAAAAGTGATTGCAGAAGCACTTTCTGCGTGTGATTTACCGGCAGACAGTATTCAGCTTTTGACGGATACTTCCCATGAGACAGCAGAGAAGTTTATGCGTCTGAATGAGTACATTGATGTGCTGATTCCAAGAGGCGGTGCAGGACTTATTAAGACGGTTGTGGAAAAAAGTACCGTACCGGTCATTGAAACCGGAACCGGAAATTGTCATGTGTATGTCGATGAGAGTGCAGACATTGATATGGCAGTAAATATTATTGAAAATGCAAAGACGCAGCGGTATGGTGTGTGTAATGCCTGTGAATCGCTGGTTATACATAAAAAAATTGCAAAGGACGTATTGCCAAAGATTGCTGACCGTTTAGCAGAACATGGTGTGGAAATGCGTGGTGATGAATACTCGATGCAGTGTGATCGTAGAATTATTAAAGCGTCAGAAGAAGATTATGGAACCGAATATTTAGATGCTATTATTTCCATCAAAACAGTAGATTCCCTGGAGGAAGCGATTGAGCACATCAATCACTATAATACCGGACATTCGGAAGCAATTGTCACATCCGACTATCACAATGCGATGACATTTTTGAATGATGTAGATGCAGCGGCGGTTTATGTCAATGCCTCGACAAGATTTACCGATGGTTTTGAGTTTGGCTTCGGTGCGGAAATCGGAATCAGCACCCAGAAACTCCATGCGAGGGGACCAATGGGACTTAAGGCACTGACAACGACTAAATATATTATTTTAGGAGATGGACAAATCAGGCAGTAAAAAAAAGAGTTTTTGAGGTGACGTATGAAGATGATAGGAAATGGCTTGCGGTTAATTCGTGTGTTTTTTCGACTTGTTTTTGAAAGGATACGGAATTATAAGAAGTTGAATAATGACCCGGACCACAATTTCCTAATATGCAAAGAAATTTGCCAAAAGATTGTAGAATCTGCCAAAATTCAATTAGAGATTGTTCAAAAAGAGGCACTTCCAAAATTGGAAAACTTTTTGCTCGTGTCAAATCACCGTTGTTTTTTTGATGTGGTTTTTCTACTGGCAGCAATTGAAGATACAATTAGTTTTGTGGCGGCGAAAGAACTTTGGCATTATCCAATTCTATCCCGTTATTTGGATTCGATTGGGTGTGTGGCACTCGAACGGGGAGCAAATAAAATGGAAACGATAAAAAACAATATTGTTTCCATGCATCAGGCACTTGCCAAGGGAAATCTTGTCTTATTTCCGGAGGGAGAATGCAGTTATTATGATGAGCAGATGCATAAGTTCCGAAAGGGCGGTTTTATCGGGCTGGATGCAAAGCAGCCAATCGTTCCGGTTTATATGAAACCGGAGCGGCTCTCAAGTATTGGAAGATGGATTGTCCCAAAGGGGAGAGTGGCTGTTTTTATCGGCTCGTTCTTTACACCGTCCGAGGTTGAAAAAGGAACCCCGACAGCCACCAAAATTGCAGATATGGCAAGAGACGAAATTCTTGCACTCAGACAAATGTCAGAAGGTTGACATTTTGCTACAAAAAAATTATAATTGTGCTATTGAAGACACATTTAGGAGGCTAGTGGCGTGAAATCATATGGATTGAATGAATTAAGAAAAAAATATTTAGAATTCTTTGAAAGTAAAGGACATTTGGCGTTGCCAAGTTTTTCACTTGTGCCGGAAAATGACAAAAGTTTGTTGTTAATTAACGCCGGCATGGCACCGCTGAAACCATATTTTACCGGACAGGAGATTCCTCCGAGAACACGTGTGACAACTTGTCAGAAGTGTATCCGTACCGGAGATATTGAAAATGTAGGAA
>ENA-UOIY01002954-UOIY01002954.1-human-gut-metagenome-genome-assembly--contig:-P114-NODE-2954-length-11637-cov-28.671300_pt1 | contig 11637 bp, 8 predicted proteins | sample MGYA00242335_ERZ723882 | MGnify/ENA metagenome assembly ERZ723882
CGAACGGTGAGGCCGAGGTGCTGAAGGTTTACTTCAAGCCCCGTCCGCGCCTGAAGAAGGTGATCGTCGATCTCGATTTCTCGACCCTCGCCATCAAGGGGCGTCAGAGCCAGGGCAATCTGTTCTCGCGCTACGGCATCCACAAGATCGTGCTGAAGGAGCGCGGCACCTCGACGCTCGGGGGGCAGGACATCTGGTTTGACGAAGATGTCCGCCGGCTGAACGCCGACGGGCGCGGCAAGCTGCTCGGCGAGTTCAAGGGCGACGACCGCCTGATCGTCTGGACCTCGAAGAATCAGTACTACATCACGGGCTACGACCTGATGCAGCACTTCCCCGACGACACGGTCCTCGTGGCGCGTTACGAGTCCGACCGGGTTTACAGCCTGTGTTACTACGACCGCGGCCAGAAGTATTACTACATGAAGCGTTTCACGGCCGAGATGTCGGACAAGATTCAGGATTTCCTCGACGCCGACGCCGATTTCATCTGCGTGACGGACCGCGCCGGGGCCAAACTGGAGATCACCTACAAGGGGGCGCACGCCTCGCGGCCCGCGGATGTGATCGACGTCGACGAGTTCGTGGGTGTCAAGAGCCACCGCGCCAAGGGCAAACGCCTGACGACCTACGACGTGGACCGGCTGCGGATGATCGAGTCCGAACTGCCTCCCGAACCGGAACCTTCGGAGGATGAGTCGCTTGACGACGGTCAGCTGACGGACGCTTCAGCTGACGCGGCGCAACGCGCTGCGGCAGAGGGGAAAGCTTCCGGAAAATCCGCCCTGAAGGAGCCGCTCGGCGCCAAGCCCGCCCCGGGAAAGGCTCCGGCGGGCCAGCCCTCGGCCGGAACGATCGTCGGAGGCGTGGAGTTCGAGGTGGAGCGTCCGAAAGGCGACGCCGGCGAGATGATCGACCCCGAACAGCTGAACCTGTTTTAACGAACCGCCTGCGATGAAACCTCTCTTTCTGGTCGGATATATGGGCTGCGGCAAGAGCACCCTCGGACGCAAGCTGGCGCGGCGTCTGGGCGTCGATTTCATCGACACCGACGCGCTGGTCGAGGAGCGCGAAGGCGCCTCCGTGGCCGACGTCTTCCGTTACGAGGGCGAGGAGCGTTTCCGCGAGGCGGAGCGCCGGGTCCTCGACGAGGTGATCGCCGGAGCCTCCTTCGCCGTGGTCTCCACGGGGGGCGGGCTGCCCACGTGGCGCGATAACATGCCGTGCATGAACGCCGTCGGGCATACGGTCTACCTGCGCCGCTCGCCGGAGCAGATCGCCCGGCGGTTAAGCCCCTACGGACGCCGCAAGCGGCCCCGTCTGCAAGGTCTCGACGACGAACAGCTGGTGGCCTTCATGCGCGGCGACATGGCGGCCCGCGAACCGTTCTACGCGCAGGCTTCGCTCGTCGTCGACTGCGACCCGATGTCCGACGACGAGCTGGTCGAACATATCGTGCAAACTTTCTCCGACCGTGGCTGACAACAGACCCATAGGCATTTACGACTCGGGGCTGGGCGGACTGACCGTCTGGCGCGAGATCCGGCGTGCGCTGCCCGGCGAATCGCTCGCCTACCTCGGCGACGGCGCCAACTGCCCCTATGGCTCGCGGCCCCGCGAGGAGGTGCAGGCGCTGGCCGACGCCGCCGTGGCGCGGCTCGTGGAGCTGGACTGCAAGATGGTCGTCGTGGCCTGCAACACCGCCACGGCCGCGGCCATCGGCTTCCTGCGCGAAAAATACGCCGGCATGCCCATCGTCGGCATGGAGCCGGCCGTGAAACCGGCCTGCCTGGCGACCCGCAGCGGGGTGGTGGGAGTGCTGGCCACCGAACGGAGCCTCGACGGCGAGCTGTTCCGCCGCACGGCCGCCCGGTACGGCAGCGGCATCGAAGTCCTGACCTACCCGGGCACGGGTTTCGTGGAGCTGGTCGAGGGGGACCGGGAGGATACGCCCGAGGCCGAAGCCGCGGTGCGCGCCGCCGTGGAGCCGATGCTGGCGCGGGGCGCCGACCAGATCGTGCTGGGGTGTACGCACTATCCCTTTCTGACGCCGGTGATGGAACGCATCGTCGACGGACGGGCCGCGATCGTCGACCCGTCGCCCGCCGTCGCCCGCCGCGTCGGGCAGCTTTTGGACCGCTACGGCCTGCGCGCTTCGGCGGATAACCGCCCCGCGCTCACGTTCCGCACCTTCGCCGACGAGCTTTACCGCCTGCGTCTCGAACGGAAGGTTGCGGCGTACCTGTAAGACGCTCCCGGCTCCGCCCCCCCCCATTCGCGGGCGGGAACGCTTCCGGCCGGAATCGCTCCGGGCGATCGATAAAGTTTGCGGCGCCTTCGGAATTGTCGGAAAAAATTCGTACCTTCGCTCGATAATAGCGACATTCTGGAATGGCATCTAAAAATACATCCTCCAACAGCCGGCAGGCCGTTCAGCGTTCCAACAGCGACAGTGCGCGCTGGATCGCCGGACTGCTGCTGCTGTTCATCGGTCTGTTCGCCGCCGCTGCGGTGTTCTTTTCGTTTTTCAGCTGGGCCGCCGACCAGAGCGGGCTGCAAAAATCGGTCGAGGAACGGGTGACGCTCGGCATCGAACCGGAAAATCTCTGCGGCTGGGCCGGAGCGCGGCTGGGGATGTTGCTGGTCGATCATTCGTTCGGGCTTTTCGGCATTCTGATTCCCGCGATGATCGTGCTGGTCGGCGTGCGGATCGTCCGTCAGCGGCCGCTGCTGTTCAACCATTCGATCCTTTCGCTGTTCCTGATTATGATCCTGGGGTCGCTGACGCTGGGATTCGCCTTCGCCGACCGCTGGAGCCTCTGCTGCTCGACGGGGTGGGGCGGCGCTTTCGGCATCGCCTCTTCGGCCCTGCTGCGCACGCATATCGGGGCTTTCGGAACGCTGATCCTGCTTGTCGGCGGCTGGATACTGACGGGTGTTTTCATCAACCGCAACTTCATCAACAAGGTCAACGAGGCGGGCAACGTGGTGGTCGACAAGAGCGGGAAGGTCGTCGAGATCCTCAAGCACAAAGTCGTGCTGCACGGACGTGCGGCCGGGGAGGACGGGGCTGCGGAGGATGTTCCCGAACCGGCTCCGAAACCCGGGCCGAAGGCGGCCGCACCGCAGCCCGCGCCGTCGAAAGCGGCGGAACCCGCGGCGCAAAAACCCGCCCCGATCCGTGTGGAACGTCCGTCGGAGCCCGTTGCGGCTCGGAAGTCCGTGCCGGAAGAGGACGAAAATCCCTTCCTCGAACTGACGCCCGACGGGAAACCCGTCGCCGGGGAGACTGCCGCGGAGCAGGCGCCCCCTCCCGCGGAGGACGGGGAGTTCATCGAGGTGGACCTTTCGCGTCCCGAGGGCCGTGTGGTGATCGGCCGCAGCGGGCTGGTCGAGCTGGAACGCCCTGCGGTGCGCGACGCCGTGGCTGCGGAGCCTGCCCCGGAGGAGGTTCCGGAGAGAGAGGCCGCACAGTCCGATCCCGATGCGCCCTTTACCGAGATCACCGTGCTGGACGACGCGCCCGCCGCGGAGCCGGAGGGCGTCGTGGTGACGGTCGAGGCCAACGAGGCGAAACTTCTCGACGAGAAGGCGATCCCCACGGAGAGCTACGACCCGCTGAAGGACCTGGTGAACTACCGCAAGCCGCCCGTGACGCTGCTGGAGGACTACATTTCCGATTCGGAGGTCTCGGACGAGGAGATTTTCGAGAACAAGACCAAAATCGAGGATACGCTCAAGAACTTCGGCATTCCCATCCAGCGCATCAAGGCCACGGTGGGTCCCACGGTGACGCTCTACGAGATCGTGCAGGCGCAGGGAATCAAGATCTCGAAGGTGCAGGGCCTCGAAAACGATATTGCGCAGAGCCTCAAGGCACTGGGTATCCGCATCATCGCGCCGATTCCGGGCAAGGGAACCATCGGCATCGAGGTTCCCAACCGCGACAAGCAGGTGGTTTCGATGTATTCGGCCGTGCGTTCGCTGCGTTTCCAGGAGTCGAAGGCCGAGCTTCCGGTGGTGATCGGGCGCACGATCCAGAACGAAAATTACGTCTTCGACCTGGCCAAGATGCCGCACCTGCTGGTCGCCGGAGCCACGGGACAGGGCAAGTCCGTGGGGCTGAACGCCATCATCACCTCGCTCCTGTACCGCAAACACCCCGCGCAGCTGAAGTTCGTGATGATCGACCCCAAGATGGTCGAGTTCTCGCTCTACGCCAAGATCGAACGCCATTTCCTGGCCAAGATGGAGTCGGAGGACGACGCGATCATCACCGACCCCAAGAAGGCGGTCTATACGCTCAACTCGCTCTGTACGGAGATGGACAACCGTCTGGAACTGTGTAAGAAGGCCGGGGCGCGAAACATCGCCGAGTACAACGAGAAATTCACCTCGCGGCGGCTGAATCCGATGAACGGACATCGCTACCTCCCGTATATCGTGGTGGTGGTCGACGAGTTCGCCGACCTGATAATGACGGCCCGCGAGGTCGAGGGACCGGTCATGCGTCTGGCCCAGAAGGCCCGCGCCATCGGCATCCACCTGATCATCGCCACGCAGCGTCCCGACGTGAAGGTCATCACGGGCGGCATCAAGGCCAACTTCCCGGCCCGCATCGCCTTCCGCGTGATGCAGATGATCGACTCGCGCACGATCATCGACCAGCCGGGGGCCAATCAGCTTATCGGACGCGGCGACATGCTCTTCTCGAAGGACGGCGATCTGACGCGTATTCAGTGTGCGCTGGTCGAGACCCGCGAGGTCGAGCGTATCTGCGAATACATCTCCAAACAGCAGGGCTACACCGAGGCCTACACGCTGCCCGACTATACGCCCGACGGCGACGGCACTCAAATGGGCAGCGAGGAGTCCTCGGCGCCCGTGAAATATGACTCGCTCTTTGCCGAGATCGCCCGCGACGCCGTGTCCGGAGGTCAGATTTCGACCTCGATGATTCAGCGCAACTACGAGGTGGGCTTCAACCGCGCCGGCCGCATTATGATGCAGCTCGAAAGGGCCGGCATCGTCGGTCGCCAGCAGGGAGCCAAACCGCGCGACATCCTCTACCACGACTTGCCTTCGCTGGAGGCGAAATTGCAGGAACTGGGATTGTTTTAAGTCTTCGGCTTAAAACAATCCCAGTTCCTGTGGTTAAGAATTAAAAATTAGGAATTGAAAATTGCGGGAGCTGACGCTATGGGGAGACGAAAATTTTTCATTTTTCATTGTTTGTTTTTCATTGCCGTATTGTTTTGCGGCATATTGCAAGGCAATGCGGCGCAGCCTCGTGCCACGGAGATACTGGAACGCCTTGCGGCGGGATTCCGTGAGATGGACGGCTACGGCGTGAAGTTCGGGGTCGTCTCGGGCGACTACGAAGCCCGCGGCAGCTATGTCGTGGAAGGCGACAGCTATTACCTCGTGCTGGGCGACGCGGAGGTTTTCGCCGACGGAGCCGTGCGCCGCGAGGTCGACAACCGCCGCCGCGAGGTGACCGTTACGGAGGTCGACACCGCGAGCCGCAACATCCTGAACAATCCGGTCCGGGCCTTCGATTTTCTGGGCAGCGAATATACGCCGTCGCTCGTCTCCGAAGCCGACGGCCGCACCGTCGTGCGGCTGACGCCCGCCGCCGGGAACGACTCCCCGGCAGGCGATGTCACGCTGACGGTCGACACCGCTACGATGCGCCCCCGCTCGCTTTCGTACGACTACGACGGCGAACAGGTGCTGGTGAACGTGCTGGAGGTCGCGCCCCTCGCTGGGCACGTCCGGCGGTTCGATCCGAAAAATTATGAGGGCTACGAATTCATCGATTTTCGTTGAGTGCTATGGGAATCTTTTCTTTGATCTGGAACTGGTTTGTGTTGGTGTTGATCGTGGCGGCGGCGGTGTTTTTCGCCGCCGGGCTGTGGAAACTGCGCCGTCAGCCCGCCGATGATGCCGGCGGGAGGGAGCTCCGCCGGCTGCGTATCGAGAACCGGACGCTGTGGCTCTTCATCGCCCTGCTGCTGCTCGTGTCGCGCATCGACCGCATCTGCGAATTTTGACGCCGATGTGGACCTCCCCGTTTTTTTCTCCGGAAACGGGCGTCCGCAGGCCGTGCCGTTCGCCTTTTCTCCCGGCAGTTTGCCGGGAGATTTTTTTCGGGGCGTCGAGATCGTGGGCGCAATGGTGGAAATCCCGCGTAAATGACAAATTGTCGCGCCGTTTGCTGTCGCCGAATGCAGGGAGGATGGGCTGCTTAATGGGAATATTGTATGTAAACAGATATTTTGTATGTAATTTTAATAAATGCGCCGTAAATAATAAATTATTGACATGATTTCTTTTTTTATTAAAATATTATCTTATATTTGTTTTAGGATGTCCTGACGCATGTTGAACACTTTAAATTTAATCTATTATGGATGAATTAGGTTTTACGTTGGCGGGGTTTGCGGTCTTGGGGGTGTTGCATTATGCGGTTGCTATCGTTTTTGCCGTATCCGAATACCGAAAGTGGAGGCCTACGGGGTGGGTCATTCCCCTTGCAGTCGTTATGTTCGTCGCTTTTTCGTTTATTTTTCCGGTAGTGGAACATATCGTCCGCCCCAGAATGCGGGCCTGCGGCGTCGACCGGCGTATCATCCGGCTGAAACTCGTGCTGGCGTGGTCCGTGCCGCTTTTAACGAGTGTCGGTATTAAGTTGTGTGAGTTGTTCTGCAATCGGGTCGTGCCCCGCGATGTCTCCGGGGAGCTGGCCCTCTGCTGCTGTCTTTCGTGCGGACTCCTGTATTTGGTGCTTATGCTCTGGGTCAATGTGAAGCTCAATGCGCTTGCGGAGGCGTGCCCGGCCAAAGGTGCGGAGTGATCGCTCGACTTTGTCGCGGACCGTTCTGCAATCCGTCTTTCTCCCGGCAGTTTGCCGGGAGATTTTTTTCGGGCCGTCAGATCGCCGGAAAAGGGGCAAAAACGGGGTGGTCCGCTGAAAATATCGCGCCCACGAAGCAGATTTATTCCCCTAAAGTTGCTCAAACCGGAAATAAATCGTATTTTTGTTCGTTAAAAGAACGGTAATTTTCGACGGGTATCGACGGGCCGGTCGCGGCACTTGTGAGCGTTGAAAATTTGAATTGGAGATAATTCGGTCGAAATTCCGGTCGCGATGCGACGAGGCTCCCGCCTTGGCGGGCGCCGGAGCGGGCCAAGTATGTAAACGCGGCGGGACGCTGCGAAAGCCCGCTTCTAAACGGAAAGACGAAGAATAACAGAATTAAGTATTAATATGTTAACTGAAGAAGAAAAGAATGCCGGTTTGACGGGGCGTATCATCCCCATCAATATCGAAGAGCAGATGAAATCGGCGTACATCGACTACTCGATGTCGGTCATCGTGTCGCGTGCGCTGCCTGACGTGCGCGACGGCATGAAGCCCGTGCACCGCCGCATCCTCTACGATATGAGCGCGGAGCTTAACCTCTACTCCGACAAACCCACACGTAAGTCCGCCCGTATCGTCGGCGACGTGCTCGGTAAGTTCCACCCCCACGGCGACACGTCGGTCTACGACGCGATGGTCCGCCTGGCGCAGGACTGGTCGATGCGCTACCCGCTGGTCGACGGACAGGGTAACTTCGGTTCGATGGACGGCGACTCGCCTGCCGCCATGCGTTACACCGAGGCCCGCATGAAGAAAATCACGGACGAAGTGATGGCCGACATCGACAAGGAGACGGTCGACTGGACGCTGAACTTCGACGACACGATTCCCGAACCCACGGTCCTGCCCACGAAAATCCCGCTGCTGATCGTCAACGGCGCCAGCGGTATCGCCGTCGGTATGGCCACGAACATGGCTCCGCACAACCTTTCGGAGGTGGTCGACGCCTGCTGCGCCTATATCGACAACCCGGAGATCACGGGCGAGGAGCTGCTGCACTACGTCAAGGGGCCCGACTTCCCCACGGGCGGTATCATCTACGGCTACGAGGGAGTGAAGGAGGCGATGCTGACGGGCCGCGGCCGTGTGATGATGCGCGCCAAGACCGACATCGAGCATACGCCCAGCGGCCGCGAGTGCATCGTCATCACGGAGATTCCCTACATGATCAACAAGGCTGAGATGATCAAGAAGATCGCCGACATGATCAACGACAAGAAGATCGACGGCATCTCCTACATCAACGACGAGTCGGACCGCAACGGCCTGCGGATCATCATTATCCTGAAGCACGACGCCGTTGCGAGCGTGGTGCTGAACACGCTGTTCAAGAACACGCCGCTGCAAACGTCGTTCGCCGTGAACAACATCGCGCTGGTCAACGGCCGGCCGCAGATGCTGCCGATGCGCGACCTGATCAAATACTTCATCGAGCACCGCCACGACGTCGTCGTGCGCCGCACGCGCTTCGACAAGCGCAAGGCCGAGGAGCGTCTGCACATCGTGCAGGGTTTGCTGATCGCGCAGGACAACATCGACGAGATCGTGCGCATCATCCGCGCCTCGCAGACGCCCGACGCCGCCAAGCAGACGATGATCGAGCGTTTCGAGTTGTCGGACATCCAGGCTTCGGCCATCATCGAAATGCGCCTGCGCGCCCTAACGGGACTCGAAAGGGGCAAGCTGCTCGCCGAGCGCGACGAACTGGAGAAGCTGATCGCCCACCTGACGGAGGTGCTTGCGAACGTCGGCATGCAGATGCAGATCATCAAGGACGAGCTGCTGGAGATCAAGGAGAAGTACGGCGACGAACGCCGCTCGGAGATCGTCTACGCTTCGGAGGAGTTCAATCCCGAGGATTTCTATGCCGACGACGACATGGTGATCACCATTTCGCACATGGGCTACATCAAGCGCACGCCGCTGGCCGAATACCGTACGCAGAACCGCGGCGGCGTGGGGGCCAAGGGCAGCGCCACGCGCGACGAGGACTTCATCGAGCACATCTACGTGGCTTCGATGCACAACACGATGCTCTTCTTCACCGAAAAGGGCCGCTGCTTCTGGCTCAAGGTCTACGAGATTCCGGAAGGCGCCCGTTCGTCGAAGGGCCGCGCCATCCAGAACGTCATCCAGATCGAGCCGGACGACAAGGTCCGCGCTTACATCAACGTCAAGAGCCTGGCCGATGCGGAGTACGTGAACAACAACTACATCATCATGTGCACCAAGGACGGTACGATCAAGAAGACCAAACTGGAGGCCTACTCGCGTCCGCGCCAGAACGGCGTGAACGCCATCGTCATCCGCGAGGGCGACCAGCTGATCGAGGCCAAGCTCACCAGCGGCAACGCCGAGGTGATGATCGCCGCCCGCGACGGCAAGGCCATCCGTTTCAACGAATCGACGGTGCGTCCGATCGGGCGTGTCGGCGCCGGAGTGCGCGGCATCTCGATCGAGGACGGGGACGAGGTGGTCGGCATGATCTGCGTGGAACCCGATTCGAAGCAGGACGTGCTGGTATTGAGCGAGAACGGCTACGGCAAGCGTACCGATCTGGATGAATACCGCATCACCAACCGCGGCGGAAAGGGCGTGAAGACCATCAACATTACGGAAAAGACAGGCAAACTAATTTCGATACAGGCCGTTACCGACGACAACGACCTGATGATCATCAACCGTTCGGGACTCACCATACGCACCGCTGTCAGCCAGATCCGCCTCGCGGGCCGCGCTACGCAGGGCGTGCGTATCATCAACCTCCGCGAGGGCGACGCCATTGCTTCGGTGATGGCCGTGCCGGCTGCCGGGGAAGAGGAGGAAGTGCAGCCCGCGGAAGGCGTTGAGACCGGAGGCGAAACCCCCGGAGCCGCCCCCGCGGAGGAATAAGAAAAAGAAACAACAAAAACTTTAAAATTTCAGTTTACCATGAAGAAAACGATTTTGACGGCTCTTGCGGCGCTGCTCGTGGCAGTTCCCGCCGTGAAAGCCCAGAAAGTGAACAAGGAAGCCCTTCTCGCCAAGATCGAAAAGAGCGACGCCGACATCGCCAACGAGAAGAAGGCGGCGAAGGCCGCGACGTGGCTCGCCCGCGGCAAGGCTTTCTACGAGGTGGCCGTGGAGCCTACGAAGAGCATCTTCGCCAACATGGAACCGACGATGCTGAAACTGGCTGTCGGCGAACCCAAGTCGACGACGAAGGAGACGCTCAACGGCACGGAGTACGACGCATGGGTGTATCCCTATTTCACGGCTTACGTCAAGGACAACAAGGTCGTGACGTGGAAGCAGAGCAAATGGGTGCTGAAAGACGCTCCCAAGAAGGCCATCGAGGCTTACAACAAGGCTTATGAACTCGATCCCAAGACGGCCGAGAAGGTCAAGGAGGGTCTGAAGCAGGTCAGCGACTTCTGCTCGCAGGTGGGCAACGTCGGCATCGACTCGGGCAACTACGTCGAGGCCGCAGACGCTTACGTGACGGCTTTCGAGGCGCAGTCCAGCCCGGCTTACGAGAAGGCCGACCCCGCGCTGCTCTACTATGCGGGCTACCTGCTGACCGTCGACGGCTCGAACAACCCCAAGTCGTTCACCAAGGGCGGCGAGTACCTGACCAAGGCCATCGACCTGGACTATGCCGACGAGGAGGGTAATATCTATTACTACCTCTTCCACTGCCTCTACGGACAGAAGGACCTCGACAAGGGAAATATTATGAAAGCGAAGGACGTGCTGCTGACGGGTATCGGGAAGTTCCCGAAGAACGAGCGCATTCTCGACGGCCTGATGCAGCTTTACACCGCGGAGCAGGGCGTGGGCGACCCCGCCGACCTGATCGCGCTGATCGACAAGGCCATCGAGGACAATCCGTCGAACGTGGACCTCTGGTTCGGCCGCGGCCGTATCTTCTACGCGCTGAAGGACTACGATCAGAGCATCGAATCGTTCAAGAAGGTCGTGGAGCTGAAGCCCGACCTGTTCGAGGGCAACTACTACCTGGGTGTGTTCTATACGATCAAGGGCGACGCGCTCAACAAGGAGATGAACGAGAAGCAGTACAGCAGCCAGGCGGTTTACGACGCCGATCTGAAAGTCGTCAACGATGTCTACAAGGAGGCTGTGCCCTGGTTCGAGAAGGCGCACCAGATCAAACCCGACGATGTTGATACGCTGGAGTTCCTCAAATCCATCTGCTTCCGTCTGCGCGACGAGGCCGGCATCATGGAGAAGTACAACACCTACAATGCCCTTTACAAGCAGGTGAAAGGCATCGAATAGCCGCTTGACGGGCGGGGATTCAGCGGCGATGGTTCGCCGGTCCCGCTCTTTGAACGGAGTTGCGCTGCCGTCCGTTCGGCAGGCGTTATGAAAAAAGCCCGGCTTTCCAGCCGGGTTTTTTGTATATGGAGGGGGGGGTAAATGGCATTACGAAACGCCCTGCACCCTGAATCCCGCCTTTTGGCCGTGCGGGCGCGGAACCGGGGAGCAGCATTCCGACAAACCGGCCGCTTTGCCAATCCCGCCTTTTGGCCGTGCGGGCGCGGAACCGGGGAGCAGCATTCCGACAAACCGGCCGCTTTGCCAATCCCGCCTTTTGGCCGTGCGGGCGCGGAACCGGGGAGCAGCGTTCCGGCCAACCGGCCGCTTTGCCAATCCCGCCTTTTGGCCGTGCGGGCGCGGGGCCAGGGAGTAGCGTTCCGGCCAACCGGCCG
>ENA-UOIY01002968-UOIY01002968.1-human-gut-metagenome-genome-assembly--contig:-P114-NODE-2968-length-11581-cov-3.558129_pt1 | contig 11581 bp, 7 predicted proteins | sample MGYA00242335_ERZ723882 | MGnify/ENA metagenome assembly ERZ723882
AACAAAAATTGTGTTTACAACATCGGCATGAACGAAATTGAGTTATACGTTGAAAAAGCCACAGAATAGGTGTACAGGATTTAACTATTTATTTACCAAGAAAATATAAATTATCATGAAAAAGAATTTATTATATCTTTCATTGTTCTGCAGCATGCTTTGCCTCGGTACAGCGTGCAGCGATGATGACTCCCCGACAAGCGATCCGGATGGTAACGAACAGCCGGGCAGTACCGACAAGACTCCCATACCTACCACCATTGCCTGGGAAGAAGTGGAAAAGACCGTAGCCATCCTGTATAGTAGAGCAGAAGCAAGCATTCCCGTAAAGCTGAACGTGGCACGAAGCGGCAACAGTATCACCGAGGCCGTGACAGCAACAGGCAGCGCGCTGACCGCCGACGAGTTGACAGCCTACAACACACAAAACGGGACCAACTATACCCTGATGCCCACAGATTGTTACACGCTTGCCGACCCTCTTGAAGTGGAAAGCGACATCACTTCTCAAATCATGAAGATAAAACTCAACGGTATCAAAATTACCGCATTACCTAATTTGAGCAGCACGAACTACGTGCTGCCCATCCGCTTGAGTTCAGCCGATTGTGATGTAAAATCAGGTGCGGACATTGCTATTATTAAACTAACGATAGGAACGACTCCTATATTCACGTTAGGAAAAGAAGGCAATGTAGGGGAAACACAAGAGATTGTTGCCGGATTGAGTAGTGACATCCTTACAGAAATACCTATCTGCCTGAATGTAGAGAACCGTTGGGAAAGCAAGGTTAAATTTGTGACAGAGGAAACAAAACTCAAAGAGTTGGTTGCAGCTTACGGAAATGGCGCTACTCTGTTACCTGCGCCCTACTACACCATCGGTACAGACAATACATTGGCTTTCAATGCAGAAGATGACAAAACCAAAGATGTTACTGTTACTGTAAAAAGCAGTGCAGAAGGCGATGCTCCCACTCTCAAAAATGGGACGGAATATGTATTGCCGATAGCCTTGTCTGCTTGCGAAGGGATGCCCTTTGCCACAGATGAAAGCAAAGTGGTCTACTTACGCTACAAAGTAACAACTCCCAAGTTGACATTATCGGCTGAAAGTTCTGACGTTGAAGTTATCAATAACGGTTTCGGAACAGCAAAACTTAAACTGGCGTTGAATACTTCGTATGCAGGAGAACCATTCGAGATAACCCTTGCAACAGATAATAATAATGTAGAACCAAACGAAACTCTATTAGACGACAAATACTACACACTTTCCACCGTATCATTCACAGAAGGAACAGAAGTGGAATACGCCTTCGACATTAATCGTATCAATGGAGATGATAAACTTGCAGTAGGAGATTACGTATTACCAATAAAAGTAACAACGGTTACCAACAATGCTATCTCCCCTTCTCAGGAAGTAATAAAATTCAATATTTCTGTAAAAAACAAACTTACAGAACAAACATTAACAGGTGATATGCTGTCTACAAACAATGCGGCAAATTCAAAATGGGCAAGATTATCTGTCGCAAATTTAGCCGATGGAAAATATCACCATAATAGTGACTTTTCAGATACTTGGTCTACCGAATGGAACTGGAAAGACAGAGGGAATGATGAGGGTAGCAAAGACCCTCAAACTGGTCATGATGCAACATACGGTGTTTACGTAGATATAGATGTCAGCACACTAAATCTTACTACCAAAGCACAGATTGTGTTGCATGCTTCCAATAAAGACGCAACCAGAAATCCCAAGACCTTACAGATATATACTTCTACTGAAACAGAGGGAAATAATTGGACAAAAAACGGAGAAATTATTAAAAAAACTTTTAACGGTCAATTCCCAACAACTGTACCCGATGGTTATGGTAGCAGTATTCAAGTTCAAGAAATTAAAAGTCATGAAATGAATATTTTTTCTGATATCAAAAGAATCAGGATTTCCTTCTTATATAACCAAAACGGTTCGGCATTGCAAACAGCCCTTGATAGTAATGTTCGTGCAGATGAACTCTACCTATACGGCTATTAAATAATTAAGGTAAACCCATGGATAACACGACACCGTTTTCAATAGGTATTCTTGATAATAAAGCAGGGCAGACATACATCCCCCCTTCCTTTATTTTACTTTAAATGGATAATAATTATGAAAAAGTTTTTTTGCATATTCTTTTTTTCTTTGGCCGCCACCGTTTGTTTCAGCTGTTCAGACAATGGGAGCAATGAAACCATGCTTCCACAAGAACCTGATTCTGAAGAAAGCATCAACCCGGGAGCAGACGGCAACTATGATAATATCGGCATTGAATACGACGACGGCACCAACATCGTGATGCACGTAAAGATTGCCATCGACAAAGAGGGTTGGGACATGCGCGATGAGACCTTCTTCAAAACAGGCCTGAAGAAGCAATGGGAAGGCATCAACGAACGCTTCAACGGACTTGACAAGAAGGGGAAGTTACAGCGGAACTACATTTTTATCCCCGATTTGGATGATATTATCCTCTACAACTTCAACGACAATAAAGAAGCTCCCGCAGGAAGCCACTGGGAAGTGACCAGATGGCATAGCAACCGCATTGATTTGAAGAAATTCCAGATTCTGGTGTCGTACGACTTTGCCATACAAGAAGAAGAAGTAGGAAAAAGCGGAGGCCATGGCGACAGCAACGGACTGAGTAATATCCTCGTCATCAATCCCGGCGAGCAAAACGTAGGGAAATTCTACGACCACTTCAGTGATGCCGCCAACACCGTAGCCGCCATTACGCACGAGTTAGGCCATTGCAGGGGGGTAATAGATACCTATCTGTGCCGCGTCAACAGTAAGAATAATCCGGTGAGCGGACAAGGTTTTGAGCCAGAGAAAGGCAATATGAACAATCCCTACCCTTCGCTTGACAAATGCGAATGGAGCGAGTACGAGATGAGAGTCATCAACCTGAACGGGGCAAAGAAGCAACAATACCTTTGCTACTATTGCGTGCACGACTGGTTTCAGGACATAATAGAATTCGACGTTACGGAGAATGGAGAACCCGTGACAAACTGTGTTCTGAATGTCTACAAAATGAGCGATTACAAGATTCACCCCACTCCTGTCAAGACTTACGCTTTCAGCGGCGGAATACTCAGAAAAAACTCCAAAGACATATTCTGGCATGGAAGCGCCGCCTGGAGTTACTACAACATGGTGCTTATAGAAGTAATCAATGACAAAACCCAAAACAAAGCATACAGCTTCATGCCCGCCTATGAGCTGCACAACCAAGGTATCATCGACAAGTTTGAAAACAAGTTAACGAATTCCATATTCAAAAGGAGCATTGACATCAAAAAGCGGTAAGGCACTTTGATGAATTGCAATTCGTATCTCACAAGAACCTATTAATATTATTACATGAAAACATTAAAAATTTACCGAATCGGAATAGCTGCTTTAATGTTTGGCTTATTCTCTGTCAGTTGTTCATCTGACGATGACGAAGGCAACGACAACAAGAAAAAGACTTTCTCCGTAAGCCTTGATGGAGAAAAGTATGCAGGGACCTCACAACTCGTAACCGTTCCGTCCACCGGAGCCGAATACGATCTGGCCATCACCACCGACGAGGAAGTGACATGGGAAATCGCCATCAGCGAAGATACCCCCGAAGGCTTCCTTAGCGTATCTACCACCCAAGGGAAAGGAGAAGCTACCGTACAGATTACTGTCTCCAAGAAAGGAGAAAACGTCACCAGTAGGAAGGGGGAAATCAGCATCAAGAACAGTGCCAACAAAGCTATCATTGTATACAGCCTGCAACAAAGTGACAAGCAGGTAGTATTTCCGGAAGGAACGGTAAATCAGACTACAGCGGAGTTCCAGGACAAGAACAGCAAGTTCAACGTACACTACATGGCCGAAGGGCCGAATGTGGCTATTATGTATGAAAAGAGCTGGGGAGAAAACCCGGAAAGCGACCCCAACCTGCCGCTCGACCGGAAAAAAGCGGTGGAATACGCGGAAGACATCTACGCCTGGCTGATAGACAAGGCCGGGTTTGCCAACTGGACCACTTCGGAAGCTGCAAAATACAAGATACTGATTTTTGTACACCACTCTAACGAAGGGGGAGCAGTAGGCTACGGAAAGCCGAATGTCGGCATTCTGGAAGTAAAGCAGCCGGGCATTATGAAAGTGAACAAATACGGAGTGCCGGGGCTTCTTCAGCATGAGATGATGCATTGTTTCCAGTACATCAGCCACTATGACGGCGCCTATAACTATGGCTGGTCCGGTCCTATCTACGAGATGACATCGCAATGGGGACTCCTGCACCGCTGGCCCGACTGGCCTGACTTGGAATACGGACACTTCAAGGATTTCATGAAAAACACCCATAAGGCATTCATGCACGAAGACAACCAATACCACTCGCCCTACGTGCTCGAATATTGGGAAAGCATACACCCTAAAATGGTAAGCAAGCTTTGGCAAAGCAACATTGAAGATGACGAGAGAGATCCGGTACAAACCTACAAGCGCCTGAACAACCTGACACAGGAACAATTCAATAACGAAATGTTTGAGGGTGTGCGCCGCTTCGTAACCTGGGACATTCCAAGCATGAAGGAAGCCAATATCAAGCACATCGACAAGCACCAATACAGCCTGATAGAGGTTGGTTCCGGTCAAAACACTTACCGCGCAGACCCAGAAACCTGTCCGCAAAACTACGGCTACAACTGCATCAAGCTAAAAGCGCCGGCAGCTGGAACAACCGTAACCATCGACTTCGAAGGAGTGCTCAATATGACCGGATATAAAGTAAAGGAACGTCAATATGCAGGATGGCGTTGCGGCTTCGTAGCCTTGAAAGAGAACTGCGAACGCATCTATGGCGAAATGAACAAGGAAAAGAAAAAAACACTTTCGTTTACTGTGCCCGATGGTGGCGTAAAATATCTTTGGTTCGTAGTAATGGGCGCACCCACCACCCACTGGAAACACAAACAAAGCAAAAAAGACGAAAGTGGGAAAGTGACCGAAAACAACGAGAACAACTGGCCATATACTATTAAAATCAATGGAACGACGTTGGATAAGCCAGCTGAATTATAAATATAACCTTATATCAATTATTCACCAAAAAACTTTTAATTTATGAAGACATTTCAGTACATGCATCAATTACTGCTTGCCTGTTTTATTATAGCTACAACAAGCGCATGTAGTGATGACCAAAAGGCAGAGGAAAAGCCGAAAGTATCTATCGAGTTTGAATCCGATGACATAGACCTTTCCTCAAATCGAATAATCCTTCCTATAAAAATGGAAGGATGCAGTTATCAAATCGCTGTCACTTCCAATCCGGAAGTAACTTGGGAGGTTCAAGTCACTGAAGGGGAAAAATTTGTCACGGCTACTCCTGAAGGGGAACAAAAAGAAGGGGGAAATATTACAATAACAGTATCCGCCAACGACAGCCCACAAGAGCGAACCGCTAAAGTAATTATTTCCAGTTCACTAAGCACTAACAACAAAGAATTGGTACTGAAACAGGAAGCTGTTGCAGAAGTGGAGGGTGAAATGAGCTTTGCTGTATTAGCAGACACACATTATGGCCGAAGGACTGGAACTGAAGATGCTACTTTAAAAATATCTCGTGCCTTAAAAATGATTATGCAAAAACAACCCAAAGTGAAAAACATCTTTGTTTGCGGAGATATTACACTTGGAGGAAGCGAATCTGATTATCGTTCCGTTGCTGAACTATTCAATAATAACCTTCCTAAAGATGTAAATGCATATTTCATGTTAGGGAATCATGAATGTGATTATCCCCAAAACATGCAGAATCTTAATAAAGTATTTTCACAACCATATCATCAATATATAGAACAGGGAGGATATCCTTTTATTACTATCAGCGTTGCCAAACGGGACGCTTCGTATGACGAAACCGGAATAGAATTTCTTAAAAAACATTTGAAAAAAGCTGCGGAAGACTACCCTGGTAAACCCATATTTGTATTTTCACATTCTCCTTCCCAATATGAATCAGGATATTATCCATCAACTTTTTTAACCCAAGATCAACTTTATGAAACCCTAAGCGCCTATAAACAAGTCATTCACTTTACAGGCCATACGCATTACAGCACAATGGATGAGCGTTCAATCAAACAAGATAAGTTCACTTGGATTAATGTAGGGCCAGGTTACTATGCAACCGTACCTGATATTGATGTTAATGAATACAACGATAGTTATCCTGCAATTGGAGAAAATGTAACCGAAGGCTTAATTGTAGACTGTAATGCCAATGCGGACGTACAAGTAACTCGACTGGACACCAAACATAATAAGGAAATCAAAACTCCATGGATAATAAAAGCTCCTCACGACGGTTCGCAGTTCACTTATACGGATAGTCGTACCTGTGGAAGCGTACCTATATTCTCAAACGAAGTAACCATTACAAATTTAACGGACCACAGCTGTACCGTAGTCATCCCCCAAGCTACTGATGATGATTTAGTGGCAAAATACAGAGTGGAGATTAAGAAAGATAAAGCAACCGCCGATGAAGCAGAAAAGTATCAAATATATTCCCAATGCTTCTTACGTGAAGATATGCCACAGACTATAGAATGGGACATTAACGGACTGACAGACAACACTCCATACACCGTTCTTGTAAAGGCCATTGACTCTTTCGGTGGAGAATCAGCACCTCAAGAATGCACATTTACAACTCCAAAATGGACTGCTGATGAGAGTGCCACGGCCCCTAAAGCCGACCTCATTGATATAATGTTCCAACCGAGCAAACTTGCAGAGAATATAGCATATGAAAACTTACCGGTAAAACTTGGAAATACCGGCAAAGAACCTGCAATTGAGTATAACACTGATTTAAATATGTACATCAGTAAATACACTGGCGATAATAGAACATTCCTTAAAGTGGACTACAAAGATGACAATAATTTTAAAGAAAAAATTAAAAAACAGTTTACTTATGAAGTCTATTGCAAAACAAACAATACAGACAGACAATGTCCATTCAGCGGTCTTGAAGCAGCTTTTTTAGGTCTACAAATGAGTGAAAATGGTGAAAAAAAATACATTGCCATGTTCAATTGTACCCAAGGAGGATATAAACGTATTTACTATCCAACCATAGAAACAGACCGCTACTACCACTATATATTTACTTTTGACGGGAATACAATGAACGCCTATTTGGATGGTAAGTTAATCGGTTGTATAGAACAACTCAAAGGTGAGGTTAAGATTAACAGTGATACCGGAGTTCAATGGATATGTGTGGGCGGCGATACTGGTCAAGCGAATCAGAATATATCTTACACTCCTTTCAAAGGAGAAATAGCTTTCTGCCGCATACATAGCAAAGCAGCCTCGCGCAGTGAAGCTTACAGATTGTATGAGCAAACAGAAAAACGAAAAGGAATCAACAAGTTTGACGAGTTAAAAGATAGGCTGTCTTCTCTATCCGACGACAATCTAACCGAAGGTTGGAAGTTGATGAATGACATAACTACTACTGAAGCAGAAATAACAACATTCCTAAATAAAATTGGCCAGTAATCTGAATGACAGATTTCAATTGAATAATCAAACATTAGTTCTAACAATAATTAAGTAATATGAGATTTTTAACGATTTGCTTATATGCAGCTTTGGTAATACCCGGAAACGCCCAGTCCTTCAAAGAGTGGCAGAACCCTGAGGTGAATGCCGTGAACCGTGCCCCGATGCACGCAAGCTACTTTGCCTACGAGTCGACAAAGGCAGCAGACACCGGGATCAAGGAGCAGTCTGTCAACTTCATGACCCTGAACGTACTTGGAAATTCTTCTGGGTGAACGATGCCGGCCAGCGTCCCACCGACTTCTGGAAAACCGGCTTCAACGACAAAGGCTGGAGCGACATGCCCGTGCCCGGCGTGTGGGAGCTGAACGGCTTCGGCGACCCCATTTACGTGAACGTGGGCTATGCCTGGCGCAACCAGTTCCGCAACAACCCGCCGCAAGTGCCCACCGCCAACAACCACGTAGGCTCCTACCGTCGAGAAATCAACGTGCCCGCCCATTGGAAAGGGAAAGAGATTATCGCACACTTCGGTTCGGTAATCTCCAACATGTATCTGTGGGTGAACGGCAAGTACGTGGGCTACAGCGAAGACAGCAAGATGGAGGCCGAATTCAACCTCACCCCCTACCTGAAGCCGGGACAGAAGAACCTGATAGCCTTCCAAGTGTTCCGCTGGTGCGACGGCACGTACCTGGAAGACCAGGACTTCTTCCGCTACAGCGGTGTGGGGCGAGACTGCTATCTCTACACCCGCAACAAAAAACAAATAGCCGACATCCGCGTGACTCCGGATTTGGACGCACAGTACCGCAACGGTTCACTCACCATTGAACTGACCATGAAGGGCAGCGGCACTGTGGAACTGGAACTGCTGGATGCAGAGAAGCAGAGCATAGCCACCCGCTCACTGAAGGTATCGGGCAAGGTGAGCACCACCATAGAGGTATCCAACCCCGCCAAATGGACAGCGGAAACGCCCAACCTCTACACCCTGAAAGCTACCTTGAAATCAGGTGATGAAGTAGTGGAGGTGATTCCTCTGAAAGTAGGCTTCCGCAAAGTGGAGCTGAAAAACGCGCAGATTCTGGTAAACGGACAGCCGGTGCTCTTTAAAGGTGCCAACCGTCACGAAATGGATCCCGATTATGGCTATGTAGTATCGCGCGAACGCATGATTCAAGACATCCAAATCATGAAGCTGTTTAACCTGAATGCAGTACGTACCTGCCACTATCCCGACAACAACCTGTGGTACGAACTTTGCGACCAATACGGCCTCTACGTGGTGGCGGAAGCCAACATCGAATCGCATGGGATGGGCTATGGCGAACGTACCCTTGCCAAGCGCGCCGACTACAAGCAAGCGCACATGGAACGTAACCAGCGCAATGTGCAACGCTGCTTCAACCATCCCAGCATTATCTTCTGGTCGCTGGGCAACGAGGCCGGATACGGTCCGAACTTCGAAGCCGCCTACGACTGGTGAAAGCGGAAGACCCAAGCCGTGCCGTGCAATACGAACAAGCGGGAACAAGCGGAAAAACTGATATCTACTGCCCGATGTATGCCGGCTACGAATGGAGCGAACGCTACTGCAAGGACAACAAGTATCAGAAGCCGCTCATACAGTGCGAGTATGCGCACGCCATGGGTAACTCTCAAGGTGGTTTCAAAGAGTACTGGGACTTGATTCGCAAGTATCCCAAGTTCCAAGGGGGGGCATCTGGGACTTCGTGGACCAGTCCGTGCGCTGGACCGGAAAGAGCGGAAAGATGATTTACGGCTACGGAGGCGATTTCAACCGCTTCGATGCCAGTGACATCAATTTCTGTAATAACGGACTTATCAGCCCTGACCGTGTGCCGAATCCACATATGTACGAGGTAGGCTATTTCTACCAGAACATTTGGACTACGTTAGGAGCCGTGCCTCTTGTCCCGGCATCCAACGGTAGCTCTACCACCAAATCCTTGCCAACGGAATTGGAACTGCGTGTCTTCAATGAACATTTTTTCCGTGACCTCTCCGCCTATTACCTGGAATGGGAGATATTGAAAGACGGTAAAAACATACGCAACGGCCGCATAGAGAATTTGGACATCGCTCCGCAGCAAACCGGCAGTGTGAAGCTGAATCCGGGAAGCATCTGCCCGGGTGCCGAATGGCTGCTCAACGTATCCTACAAACTGAAAACACGCGAAGGCCTGCTACCTGCCGGGCATGTTGTCGCCAAAAACCAATTATCACTGGCTCCTTACCAGGCACCCGCCATGGAGTTGGAAAACGAAGTAGCAAGCAATATCGATGTCACTGCCCCGGAAGTACAAGAGAATGACTGGAACTACCTTATCATCTCAGGCAACAGTTTTCGCATGGAGTTCAACAAGCACACCGGCTATCTGACCAAATATGAAGTGAATGGCCAAAACATCATTGAGGATGGTGCATCCTTGACACCCAACTTCTGGCGTGCTCCTACAGATAATGACTTTGGCGCCAACATACATCGAAAATATATAGCATGGAACAAACCGGAAATAAAACTGACTTCTTTCAAACAACATACTGACAACAAACAAGTCGTCATAGATGCTGTCTATGAATTGCCCAAAGTATCGGCTACGCTGAATTTGACCTACATCATTAATAATATAGGCAGTATAAAAATTACTCAAAAGATGACAGCTGACAAAAATGCCAAAGTTGCCAATATGTTCCGTTTTGGAATGCAACTGCCCATGCCGCGCAGTTTTGAAACGATTGAGTATTATGGCCGCGGCCCCATGGAAAACTATATAGACCGTAAATATTGTGCCGACCTGGGCATCTATCGCCAAAGCGTATCGGAACAATTCTATCCGTATATCCGCCCTCAAGAAAACGGTACTAAAACAGATGTCCGCTGGTGGAAGATGCTGGATGCCGCTGGTAATGGAATTAAAATAATCTCTGCTGCTCCATTCTCCGCATCGGCTCTGCACTATACGATTGAATCGCTGGATGAAGGTTGGAGTAAACAACAAGGTCACTCCCAAGATATAGAAGAAGCTGACTTAACCAACCTCTGTATTGACAAAGTGCAGGCTGGGTTAGGCTGTGTCAACAGTTGGGGAAGCATTGCCCGTAAAGAGTATCAAGTACCTTACGGAGACTATGAATTTACATTCATAATTACGCCAATACAACACAATATAAAAATACAATAACTATTTGAATCGAAAAATTGTCATTGAATTGTTATGTTGTGCACAACATAATATATCTACAGCGACCAAAGAATTAAGTTCCCGATTAAAGAACAATAAATCAATGAACATTTCCTCTCCTGCCACCTCGATACGGTATTGATTGCCTATAAAACTGAAATCCTGCCCAAAGGTCATAATGAACTTCTTTACATTGGCAACGATAGCCTTTTCTACTATTTTTTCATCTAAATCTTCTTCCTGCTCGTTCAGTTCCTCCACATTGATGAAATCCAGCAAATATTCATCTTTGAATGAGCGGATAGCTTTGATTGCCTGCTTTGTATCGGGTAATGTTTGGGCAAAATTATTGGGCAATGCTCCCTGATGATGATATAGGTCGGCTTTCAGATAATCCCTTAAAGTATATTTGCTCCAATATCGAATGGCACATTCATGTATATAGAATAATCGTGCTTCCAATGTTTTAGTTTTAGCAATAATTTCTATATGATGACTGAATCCGATTGAAAGAAAATCAGCCCAGTTAAATTCGGCAGCCAACGGCTGCCGAATTTCCACAAGGAGTAGTTTTTCATCCAACCTCAAATCGGCAGCCATTGGCTGCTGATTTAAAACGACTTTCCATTCCTCATAAAACTGCCGCATATTTTTAATACTTCGAGTTGAAAATCCTCTTAATCCCGGCAGTTCTTTCTGTAACATCGAAGAAATCTGCTCTACCGCACCTTTACCCCAAAAACCTCTACGA
>ENA-UOIY01002972-UOIY01002972.1-human-gut-metagenome-genome-assembly--contig:-P114-NODE-2972-length-11559-cov-5.394558_pt1 | contig 11559 bp, 4 predicted proteins | sample MGYA00242335_ERZ723882 | MGnify/ENA metagenome assembly ERZ723882
ATCGCCCCGCCCGCCGCAGGCTCCACGCGAGCGTTGTCACAGCGTCAGCGCGGCGCTGCCGTAACCCGTCAGAGAGGCGTTGCCCGCGCTGTCCAGCATGTAGAACATCGTGAGCAGACGACTGCCCGCGGTCAGCACGCTGCGCGGGCGCGAGGTCCCGACGAATACGTTGCCCGCCGTCACCGTGCCGTCCACGACTCCCGAGAGCCGCGTCAGACTGCCGGGGACGAGCGAGTACACGCCGTTGCCCGAGGCGTCCGCGAACAGCGCGGCGTACATCCGCCCCGCGACCGCGCCCAAGGGCGGCGCGGAGGCTATCCAGCTCGCCGTGAACGACCGCACGCAACCGCCCGCGGGCACTATCGCCGCGACCGCCTGTTGCTCGGGCGAGAGCGCGACGGGCGAACCGAACGCGGGCCCCTCGGTGCCGCTCGTGCCTCCGACCAGCGCGCTCGCGGTGCTCGCGCCCGCCGCCGCGCTTACCGTCAGCACCTGACCGCCGCTCGTCATGAGCAGCGTGTAGGGCGACGCGGGCGTGAAAGGCGGGGTCGGAGGGAAGGGCGGAAGAGGGGGTACGGGCACGGGGCGGCCGGGGCATACGGGGCAGGACCCGCACGTGCCGCACGTCCGTCCGCAGTTACCGCAGCTCTCGCGCCCGTTACGGCATTTGCCGCAACACCGACAACATCCGAAAAAACCAAACATGATCATTCGTTCTCCTTTTGTGAAGTCATTACATCATATGCGGCGCGCTCTTTTTTCGTGCGGCGCTCGGGCGAAATGAGCAAGAGTAGAGTGAAAGAGTATTGACAGGCGGCGATATGAGTGGTATAATTAAAATGACGTGATATATATGTGATATGACCGAAATGTCGTTTATGTGCTATTCGGCATATATGAACATATATATCCATATGAACGATAGTTTACAAAGTCCATGCGCGCGTTAAGCGCGTCGGTCACCGCACACTGCGCGGTGACGTGTAATGAGCACGGCTCGGGAGGATCATAAGGATGGTACGCAGGGCGATAATGTTTTTTTTGCTCGCTTTTGCGGTGTTCGCTTGCGCGGCGGTGATGTTCGCCTGCGGCGGCGAATGCGACCACGCCAACGTCACGCGACAGGTGGTGCGCGAAGCGACCTGTACGACGGAAGGCGAGGTCAAATACACGTGCGAGGACTGCGGCGACGTGCGCGTGGAAACGCTGGACGCGCTCGGCCACGACCTCGACGAAGGCGAGGTGACGCTGGAGGCGACCTGTACGACGGAAGGCCGCGTGACTTACGTCTGCCGCCGCGCGGGTTGCGACTATACGACCGAGGACACGATAGCGCCGCTCGGCCACGACATGGACGAGGGCGTGGTGACGCTGGCCGCCACCTGTACGACGGAGGGCGTGCTGACGCACAGCTGCACGCGTTGCGACGCCCCCGAGGACGAAACGATAGAGCCGCTCGGGCATGACATGAAGACGCGTGTGGTCGAAGCGACCTGCACGACGTCGGGCTACACGCTGCACTACTGCGACCGCGACGGTTGCGACGAGGAGCGCATCACCGACGAGGTGAGGGCGACCGGCCACGAGCTGGACGACGGCGTCGTGACCAAGGCGGCGACCTGTCTGGAAAACGGCACGCTCACGCGTTCCTGCACCCACCCCGGCTGCTCGTACACCGAGACGTCTGTCATCCCCGCGACGGATCATAACTTGCGTGAGGACGTCGTTCCCGCCACCTGCCTGACGGCGGGTTACACGCGCCACACCTGCACAAATCCCGGTTGCGAATATTATTACGACTCGGACGACGTCGCGCCGCTCGGCCACCTGTGGAACGTCGAACAGCCCACCTGCACGACGGGTCAGGTCTGCACGCGTGAGGGCTGCGACGCCACGGGCCTGCCCGCCGTAGCGCACGATTACGAGGTCAAGAGCGTTACGCCCGCCACCTGCACGAAACCTGAAGTGACGATATACGAGTGCCCGATGTGCCCCAACGAGTGGCAGACGGAAACGGGCGCTCCGCTCGGGCACGTGTTCGGTGAGTACGTGGCGGAGGGCGAGCCCGTCGTCGACGGTTGCGAAAGGACCGTGACCATGGTGGCGAACTGCACGCGCGAGGGTTGCGACGTCAAGGACGAAAAGACGGAAGTCGCCGTGCTGCACACCTACTCGGGCAGCATAACGCGCGCGGCGACCTGCACGACGGAGGGCGAAAAGACTTACGTCTGCGGCGGCTGCGGGGACAGTTACACGGAAACGTACTCCGACCCCGACGCGCATAAGTGGGTGGAGGACGCCGACGGACGCGCCGCGGACGGCACGGTGACTTATCATTGCGAATATTGCGACGCGGTCAAAACGACGGTATCGATGAAGGATCAGACGAGCGCCACGGTGTCCGCTTCCACGCTCGCGGACGCGGGCGAGATAGAGCTCAAAGACGCGTCCATCGCCATGGACGACACGGCAAAAACGGCGTTGGACGGCATGGATGACGTGACGGTTTCCGCCTCCGCGCTCACCGACGAGGACGTCGCGGGGCTGGGTATCGACGTTTCGGACTACGACATCGACAAGGTCTACGACTTCACCATGACCTCGGGCGACACGCCCATCACGTCCTTTAACGACGGCACTGTCACCGTCAGAATACCTTACGAGCTGGCGGAAGGCGAGGACCCCGACAACATCGCGGTGCTCTACATAGACGACGAAGGCAAGATATCCGAATACACCGCGCGTTACGTGAACGGCTACGCGGTGTTCGAAACGAAACATTTCTCGTACTACACCGTCACGCGGCTGACGCCCGCTCAGCGTTGCGCGATCTACGGCCACGTGACCGACAGGAGCAGCAAGGCGGCGACCTGCATGAGCGCGGGCTATGAGATGACCGTCTGCACGCGCTGCGGCGAGATAGTCGAGCGCAATGACATCCCCGCGACGGGTCACGATTTCCAGGTGACTTACAGGGGCGAGGCCACCTGCACGGTGGACGGCTCGACCACGTACTCCTGCCGTAACGCGGACTGCAACTTCTCCTATACCGTGCGTACTCCCGCGACGGGCCACAGCTGGAAGATAACGAACAGCGTGGCCGCGTCCTGCGCCGCGCCCGGTTACACCGAATACGGCTGCGTCGCGTGCGGAGAAAAGTATACCGTGACGATTGCGCAGAAGAGCCATTCGTTCGCGGAGACCGTCATACCCGCCACCTGCACGGAGAGCGGTCACACGGTGGGCGAGTGCCGTAACTGCGGCATGAAACGCGTCTACGACGTAACGTCGCCTCTCGGCCACGATTACGTGACGACGGTCGTCCCGCCCACCTGTACGGTAGCGGGGCATACCTCGCACGTCTGCCGTCGCTGCGCGTACTCTTACAACGATACCGAAGTCCCCGCAACGGGGCATGACTGGAACATCCCCGTCGCCACCTGCGGCGAGGATCAGGTCTGCGAGGTGTGTGGCGCCAAGGGCATGATCGCTACGGGCGAGCATACGTACGGACCGGACGGCGTGTGCGAAGTGTGCGGCGCGGGCTGCATGCACGTCTACGGCGCGACCACCGTCGTTCCCGCCACCTGCGAGGCGGGCGGCAGATCGTACCACACCTGCTCCAAGTGCGGAAAGACGGAGTATTTCGACTACACCGACCCGCTCGGCCACGACTACGAGGCTGTGCGTGTCGTCCCGCCCACCTGCGATGCGGGCGGCTACACCGTGTATGAGTGCACCCGTTGCGACGCGGGGCGTCAGGGCGACCACGTCGCCGCGCTCGGCCACGACTACGACTACGACGCTTGCACGCGCTGCGGCGAGAAGAACCCCGGCTATGACCGTTTCTTCCTCAACATGTTCGAAAGCATCGAAACGGGCGAGTGGGTGATCAGACTGGACGGCGTGCGGCTCACCGACGTTCAGGAGAATTACGACGCGGAAGGCAACGCCTACGACTCCTACGAAACGTACTATGAGATCGACCTGCCCGAGCTGTATGTCAGCATAGCCGCGGACGGCACGCTGGGCGGCTACGGCGAAGGCACCGTCACGATGTATTCCAACGCGGCTTACGACGGGACCGAAGATGTCTACACCGCCCGCGCGGTGATCGAAAACAACACCGCGTACGTCATCGCGGACAGCGCAAGCACCAACACCGCGGTGGGCATCACCGAGCCGGGCGAACGGCTGTACATCACCGCGGACGCCAGCCTGCTCACCGAAGTGCTCGCTTCGGTCATGGGCAGCGACGTGGACTACGCAGACTTTGCCTACATGCTCGGACTGTTGAAGAGCGACGTCCTGCCCATGCTGAACGGCTTCCTGTCCGTCAACGGCGAGGACGTGACGCATTACGCCGACTCGCTGCTGTCCAGACTCTTCGTGCATGAGATATCCGAAACGGGTTACGTGTTCACGCTGGACGCGGGTCTGCTCGATACGCTCAACGACTACATGGATACCCGTCCGTTCAGCGAAACGATAGACTATCTGCTGGGCGAGGGCACTTTCGACTCGCTGGAAAAGACGACGCTGGACGCGCTGGATTCCAAAGTGGCTGACGTGCTCGAAATGCTTTCGGACGGCGGGCTGGACCACTCCGACATACTGTCCGTGGTCAGCGAGGCGTACGAGCTGGTGACGGGCAAGCCCATGGACATGGAAGCGGATCTGTTCCCGCCCGAGGCTCTGGACATGACGCTGGCGGACTACATCGTGAGCATGACGCATGTCTTTGAAGACGGCGAGCGGCTCATATCCGAAACGGAGTCGGGCATCGACAGGTTCCGCGCCTCCACGCTCTACGAGATGCTCGCAGGCAGCGGCAACGTCATCGCGGAGCAGTTCGACAAGGTGATAGACTCGATGCGCGACGGCGCGAACCCGGCATTCGAAACGTCGGCCGACGGCACGTTCGTCGGGCTGAGCCTCGTCCTTTCGGACACCGAATACGTTTACAGCTCTTACTCCACCGATAACGGCGTGCTCATGCACGAATACCGCGTCGTTCTGGACGGCGGCGTCACCATCCTGCCCAACGGCGTTCCCGCATTCGACATGTCGGACGTCGCGGACGAGGTGCGCGACTTCCTCGCGGATATGCGCGTGGCGGACGGCACGACGGTAACGGACGGCTCGTCCGTCCTCACGTTCGTGAGCGACGATGACGGCAACATCGTCGAGGTGCGCCGCACCGTGGAAGAGGGCTACCTATTCATTTCCGATCGATACGAGGGCGTATACAACGGCCGTCCCTGCACGGTCGTCAAGTATGGCGAAGTGCTCAGCACCACATACGTCTATGACCTGTCGGGCGCGCACATGATCATCGCAAGCAGGGACTGCGGCGACCGCAAGCGCGTGATGGTCACCGCGCCGCGCGCGGAGTTCTCGGAAGTTATGTATGCTCTCGCGTACATGGACGGCAGCGTGCAGCTCGGCACGAGCGGGCCCGTGACGGAAACGGAGAAGTACGACGTCGAATACGTCTACCTCAACGACCTGGTGTTCTATTACGACAACAACGCCTATGAAAGCAAGGTCCAGACGACGAGCGCGCACGTTTACGAGCTGAACGAGCAAGCGAGCGTCGTCGCGGACGAGTGCGGCGAAGTGGGTTACGACCGTTATGAGTGCGTCAACCCCGGCTGCGACAGCTTCTATCTGGTGTACAACTTCGAGCATCACGAGTATGCGCCCGTGAGCGCGACGCTAATGAGCGGCTCCGAAGACTGCTCGGACGGCGTTAAGGTGACTTACGCCTGCTCCAAGTGCGGCGACGAGTACACCCTCGTCGAGACGGGCCACGTCGCCGTTCCCGAAAGGGCGTTCACGCATGACTGCGGCGACACGCTGACCGTGCTTACCTGCGCGTGCGGCAGGAACACGTACGTCGAAGAAAGCGGAGACGGCGATTACGCCGTCGGCAACTACGGCCGGGATGAGGGCGGGACGTACCACGAATACGAGATGCACGAGTGCGTGGTGAACGAGCCGTATTGCGGTTTCGCGTACGTTATCGACTCCTATTCCACCTCCGACGAGGAGTGCAGGGAAGTGCGTCACACCGACATCCTCATCCTCGATCGGGAAGAGGGCGAACAGACGTACACCGTGCTGTTCAGGCTGCCTCACGAGTCGTACACGGGCGATCGCAAGCACACGACGGAGAGGACCAAGAACGACTTGCGGTACGACGACATGGACAGAATCGTCTTTGAGGACACTCGCTACGAGTGCACCGTGTGCGGCAACTATTACGAGGAGAACGTCATCGAGCGCGAGTACGACGCCGACGGCGAGATCAAGTACACGCGGACTACCGAAGTGATCGAGGACGTCGACTCTTACAAGGAAAGGGTCTCCTACATAGAGATGGGTTATGAGTACGGCGGGCTGGAGTTCACTTTCAACTCGTTCTCCGAGACGAGCGAGTACGCGAACGGCGAATCGCATTCCGGTTCTTACGCCTATCTGAATTACATCAAAGAATACGAGTACAACGGCGAGCCGCGCGTCGGTATCGCATACTCCAACTACCTCTATACGCAGCAGAGCGATGTCTACGCGTCGGGTACTATGTACGACGACCGCACCGAGTACGATTACGACTTTGAAAACTGCCGTCGCACGGTAACGACGTACGATAAAGGCAGAATGGTGTCGCAGTACGAAGAAGAGTGGCATCTTAATGATGTGTTTACCGTATCCGACGGTTGCTCGCGTCCCGAGCACGAACTGACCTACTGCATGGTGGAAGACAAAGTCCTTTCGGACAACGCCGTACCTCCTTCGGGCCACTTCTTCGGATACGATGACGACAAAGGCGTGTGGGTGTGCGATAATTGCGGGCTGGAAAGCGACACCGGCATCAACGGCGATCTGATACTCGAGGACTACACGGGCAGACAGCTCCCCGACGGCAGTACGCCGAGCGACGATGATTACATTATCAGCTACTACAACGGTACGGGCAACGATTTCATCATACACGTCAGCGCGATATGGACGGACGACTACGGCATGCGTCAGCAGACCGATCTCGGTTCGGAATTCGCGGTATTCGATGAGAACATAGAAGATCTCGTGCGCATATCCAAAGCCGATGTGGCGGCCGCCGCGGCGGAAATGCTTCCCGGCCTCAAGGCGTGCGAATACGCCGTCCGAGTGAGCTTCGTTCCCGTGGGCGGCAGCTCGCTCGACTATGCGATAACCTTCGACGTGGACCATAATTACGTGCTCGACGAGGACGCGGGCGTGACGCCCACGAAGTGCGGCGAGTATGGGACGCACGTGTACGTCTGCACCGTTTGCGGCGACACGTATGACGTGCTGTACACGATCGCGGACTCCCACGATTACGAGCTCGACGAGTTGCACAGCAACCTTACCGACGTGTGCGGCGAGGAGTACGTGGAAGTCCTGGTGTGCGCCAACTGCGGTGACGAGCTCGTGACCAGATATACGGTGGAACACGACACGGTCTTCCACGTGTACGATCTGAGCGAATACGGCGCGGGATGCGGGATCTCGGAACTGACCTATAACGAATGCACGAAGTGCGGCAAGGCTATCGATCGTACCTTCAAGTGCGAGTGCAATATGTCGGAGACCGTGGTGGAGGACGTGACGGAGAACGGCCACGAGCGCGTCGTGACCTCTTACGAATGCGCGGATTGCGGATTCTCTTACGAACTTACCCGCTATCGCACGCTCCTGGACGAAACGACGTGCCTGTATTCCGTTACCGAGACTTACGTATTCGGCGATAACGGAACGACGGTGACGCTGGAGCTGACCGAACAGGACGCGCACAAGTACGAAACCGTTTTTACCGAACCCGTGTATGACGATCACGGCAATATGGTCAGTGAAGGACATACGGACACATGCACCGTGTGCGGGCAAGAGGTAACCTACTTCGATTCGTGCGATTACGCGTACGAGGGCGACGAGGTCGTGTCGAAAGTGATGCGGTCCGAAATTACTTCCTCGAGCGGTTGGAGCAGCGTTACGGAAACGGAGCTGGCGGCTTTCGCGGGCGACCTCATCACGGTCCGTGAATACAGCGACAATACGTATGCCGACGGCAACGGCAACACATCGTCGGTCGAATACACCTGCGCCGAGGACGGCCGTTATACGAGCGTAACGATGACGGTGACCGAAACGCAGGCCAACGGCGATACGAGCAGCTACACGGAGTTCTATGAGTACTTCGAGACCGAGAGCGGCGATATACGTTGCATCATGAGCTCGCGTCGTGAAAGCATCATGCAGGGAGTCGTTTGGTGGGAAGAAGACGAGTACACCGATCACGACTTCGAGACCATGACCTGCAACCGTACGCATCGCGACTCCTACGGCAACGTGACCACGGACGTGTATTATTTCTGATAACGGGCGACCCTTTTCGGGCCGCGATACGTGAGCCGGGCACACACCCGGCTCACGGTCTGCTTCGGACGCGTAGCGACATATGTGCGGCGGCGGGCGGGGGAAGCCCTCCGAGCGCACGCACGCTCATATGCGCACGTTTGCACATGACATGAAAAGACGCTTTATCATCATCCTTACGCTCATCATCGCGTTCGCGCTGTTCGCGTGCGCCCTTTCGGCGTGCGCGGAAACGCCGTCCTCGCCGCCGAGCGACCCGCCCGAAAACGGCACGGGCGACGATCGACCTACCGACCCCGACGACGGCCATGGCGGCGGCTCCGACGGCGACACGGACGGCGATACGGACGGAGATACCGACGGGGACGGAAGCGGACAGACGGACGCGTTCTCTCAAAGAGCGTTGCTCGCGCGGCTGGCGGACGCGTTCGTCGGCGGCGGGAACATGGCGCTGACGGCGGACGGGGAGCTGAGAACGGGCGACTTCGTCATCGTGGCGGAAGGACTGGCGTGCGCGCTGGACGCTTCGGAGGGCGTGATGATGCGGGGCGACGCCGTGCGCATCGCGCTGATGCGCGGCGAGGACGCGTTCACGCATTCGGGCGAGTTCTTCGTCGGCCTTGGCGAGGAGAGCGTCGCGTACTTCGAGGACGAGGAAACGGGCGCGTTGCGCGCCGACGAGGACGTGGACGCGTACGTCATCGGGCGGTACGGCGAGGAGCTGGCCGACGCGGCGACATTCGTGACGCGGCTGGCGACGGGCGACCTTTCCGCGCTGCTCGGCATGGGCGGCGGACTGACCGCGACGGGCGGCGAAGCGGTGGAGCTGATATACGCGCTCGCGGATTTCGGCGGGTACGAGACGGGCGAGGCGGGAACGGTCGAACGAACGGAGAGCGGGGCGACGCTCACCTTTTCTTACGACGCCGACGGACTGACGGAACTGCTGTCCTTCGCGCATTCGGCGCTTACGGAGCCGCTCGCATCGCTTACGGACGCGGACGTTCTCGGCGTGTTCGACAACGTCGGCGAGCTGTTCTCGGGCAACATGACGCTTTCGGACGTGCTCGCGATAACGGCGGACACCTTCGTCGGCTCGGGGGTCGCGCCCCGAAAGATGCTGGACGCGATGATGTGTGCGTTCGGTCTGCCCGCGCCCGGCGACGACGAGCTGGGCATGACGCTCAACGGATATATCGGCCGAGCGACGGACTACGCGGACAATTACGCGTCCGTCATCGCCTCTGCGCGCGAGAGCCTGCGGGAGCTGTTGTACACGCCGCTTGCCGAGCGCGACGAGAGCGCGTGCGAGCTCGCGGACCTGTTGGACGGAGCGCGTGCGGAGAGCGGCAGGCTGGAAGTAAGGGCGACTTACGACGCGGCGGGCGCGCTCCTTTGGGTGGACGTGACCGCCGAGGATCAGGCGTTCGCGTTCGGGGACGGCACGCGCGCGGAAGCAGAGCTGGCCGTGCGGCTGACGGGCTTCGGCGATTCGCCCGTGACGCCGCCCTCGTCGGACGAGGTGTTCGTCCTGCCCTCGGACGCGCCGAGCGTGAGCGGCTCGATAGCGGACGGGGACGTCACGCTCACTTACGATCTCGGTTCCTGCGAGGGTCTGACGCTCGCGGAAAGCGGGTCGTACGTCGAGTTCTCCGCGCGCGCGGGCGGCATGAGCTGGGAGCTGGAGCGCGTGGCGATATCCGACCCCGACGCGCTCGTCACCGTGTCGGGCGATACCGTGACGGTGGACGCGGAGGCGTATCTCGCGCTGGCGGTGTCGCACGTGCGGCAGACGAGTCCCGACGCGGACGTTTCCGAGTTCGCTCTGGTCGGCCCGCAGGCTATAGGGCTGCGGCTGGAAGGTACGTACAAGGGCAGGCACGTCGCGTTCGACAGCTACGCCACGCTGCGCGGACGTACGTCTTCGGACGCGTGACCGAAACGGAAAATTTTCGCGCGCACGCTTGTAATACGCGCGCGGGGGCGATATAATGAAGAAAAAGGAACTTCATGAAGGAGGTCGATGCCATATGAAAGATAGCTTACATCGCTTATCCCGACACGTTGCCCTTATGGCAGTGCTCTGTTCGACGGTACTCGCGCTCGTCTTTTCCGCTTGCGGCGGAGGACCCGGCGATACGGGCGGAGACGGTACGGGCGGAGGCTCTGATCCCGACGCCATATACACGATAGCGTGCGAGAGCGGCGACTATTACGACTTGAGAGCGGACAGATTTTCCGCGACCGCAGGCACCACGGTGACGGTGACCGTCAGCTCGGAAGCCTTCATCGGCGTGGATAAGGTGCTTGCCAACGGCACCGAGTGTTCGGGCTCGGGCGGAACGTACACCTTCGTCATGCCGAGCGAGAACGTGACCGTCACCGCACAGACGTCGGGCGTGGAAGTGCTCAACGCCGATGACGGCATGGGCTGGGTGCGCGCGACCGACACGTTGTCCGTGGCCGCCGAAAACGATACCGCCAAGCAGACGTTCGAGGTGACTTTCGGGACCGATCCCGTGTTCAACAACAAGGTGGGCAATTACATGTCCCAGGCCGAGGTCGTGTCCACCAATGAGTCCGTGATCCCCGCGGACGCGCTCACGGGCATGAAGAGCGAGGACGTAACTTACGCCTACACCGCCGAGTTCACCGTCGACCGCACCAAGGTGAGCGAGGGCGAAACGACGCTGGCGGTCATCGATAAGGACAGCCACCGCGTGATATCCATAAACGTCGAAGTGGTCGCTTACGGCGAGGCGTTCGCCGCCGACACCATCGACGTCAGCATCAGCGTGGACGCGTCCGCTCTGGGCGACGACGAGAAATACTCCGACCTGCGCGTGTACCTCGTCGAGGATGACGAAACGTATGTGTACGGCTGCGCGTATCCTTACGCGACGCAGTGGCAGACTGTGACCGACACGCCCGCCACGTTCAAGTACATCAAGGGCCACGGCAAGCATTACGAAGCGTACGTCGGTTACGGTATGACCAACGATCACGACATCTACGTGTATGAGCGGCTGGAAACGGAGAGCGGCACCGAGCCGGACGGCACGGTGTCCTTCACGGACGAGGACGACTCCATCACTATAGTGGTCGCGCGTCCGTAAAAGCGGTAAAGAAAAATGAGTAAAAAGAGCGCCCCGCCGT
>ENA-UOIY01002974-UOIY01002974.1-human-gut-metagenome-genome-assembly--contig:-P114-NODE-2974-length-11549-cov-4.536454_pt1 | contig 11549 bp, 12 predicted proteins | sample MGYA00242335_ERZ723882 | MGnify/ENA metagenome assembly ERZ723882
GCAGATTGCGGAAGGCTATCGCTCTCCGGTATTGCCTATCGAATTGACCGATGAACAGGGGAACACTGACAAAAGCCGTACCCGCTTCTCCCTGTATCGAATGGAAGATAACCGAGTGGATGTATTATTCTATCCACAACTGCAACAAGTCCAGTTTGAGAAGTTCAGCGAAGAAAACAGAAACAAGTTGCAGTCCGACAAGGCAATCATTGATAAAATGACTACTGCTGATGGTAAGAAGATACAAGCTTTTCTTCAGATAGACAAGGGTACGCAACAGATACTCTTTGTACCCACACCGGTAATAGGCAGAAACCTTCAGGTCATAGTCGATGAGTTTCACCTGAGTAATGCAGAACTTAGCTGTCTACGGAACGGAAACCCCTTGACTATTATGGCCGATGATGACACAATCACCGTGGGTGTTGATCTGAATGAATCCACTGGTATCCGTATCTGTGCAGGCGATGAACGCAAATGGAGCGCGGAGGTGAAGAAAGATTGGGAGAAATACAACTACGGATGTTTCGGTTGCTGGACAATGGATGAAGAAGGAAACCTGGACTATACCCCGGAAGAAGCCTACACTGATGAGATGTGGGAAGAGATGAGACGGAAAAGCGAAAGCCGCAAATCACAAGTAGCTACTCCTAAATTATAAGAATGATGGCAAAAGAGAAATTCTACACAGAAGAAGAACTGGTAGAGAAAATTCAGACAGGAGAATTTGAATGGCTTGATTACGTCAACCACCACTCACGGGAATGGAAACAGGAATATACGGTGTATTGCAAATCCAGAGGACTATCCATCAACGATAAGTCGGCAGAAGCCTATATCGAACTGAAACAACAGCAATTGGAAGAAGCCTTGGAAAACGGTGATGCCTAAACAAATAATCAGCAGATGACAATCAGAAAGAATACCAACCCTATTCCACTGGATTTACCAGTAGAATTGCAGGACATTCTTGTCCGGAATGGAATGCGCGCACATATCACTGGAAGTAGCAACGGATTCAGCCTGACGGTCCAAGGCCATGATTCGCCGGTACTAACTTATCCGATTAGCAAGAAACAACTTATGGCACTGACCGACGGAGGAACCAACTTCACCAACAAAAGAAGTTACAATACATTTGCCAGTATTGTGGCGGCTGACTTTGACATGCCCAAGGACTTCGTTCACGCACGGAATGCCAACGGACGTGTAACGATGGGGCTGCATGGCTACCGGATCGGTGCGGGAGAATATGGACGGACGGGCATACCCCGACATTTCCATGTCTGGGGAAACCGATTTCTAGGCTGGACTCCCCGACAACAGGAGGGATTCCACTTACGGCGTATCGGAGGGAATTTGTACTATCCCGGTGCCCCTATAGTGCCGGAACGTCCCGACGGACGTATGAAACCCGGAGAGCTACAGAGTGGCGGTTACGGATTCTACTACAAAGGTCAGCAGACAGCTCCTGTGGCCGGACAGGATGTGCTGAAAGAGTTGCAGAGTGTGATTACACCCATGCCGGCAAGCAACCGAAGTGCGGAAGCTGCGAAACCTTATAGGGAACTTATCACTTCACCTGTGTACTTCACAAATGAGAAGTGGCAGAAATGCTTGGGAAGTCACGGCCTTATTGTCGATGCACAGGCAAAGAGACTGACTATACAATCTGTGTCCACGCAAGCCGACTTTCAATATGACCTGACCGACGAGGAAGTGAAGACACTCACCCATAATTCCATTCAAGAAGCCTCTGTAGAAAAGCGACTGGGTATGCTCAATGAAATTATCAAGGAGGACTTCAACGGAAATATTACACTGGAACTGCTCAATAGTGAAAAGCCCATTGATATGCCTTTGCAACCTACTGTTCAGGAAGACTTGAATCATCAGCTTCAGACGATGGAAGGGAAAGGGAAATGGTCGGGGGTAAGTGTGGAAGACGGTATGGAAATACAGGCTGAACAGGCGTTACCCAAAGGAACGGTCGTAATGAATGGTAATGAATTAGGGTATCTGGACAGAAACAAAGGCTGGTTCAGGGAAGGTCGGCATGGCAGGGAGGTAGCCGTGGATGACATCCGGGTAGAGCCGGTAACGGAAGGCAAATATAAGATGACTGCTGTAATTGACGGGGAAACTGTCAGCCATGAGATCAGCCAAAAGCAATATAATAAGTTTATGGCCATTGACGACTTTCACCGTATGAAACTCTTCTCGAAAATCTTCGGGGAGGTGGAACTGAAGATCCGGGGTGACGGCGTGGCATTGGGAACCAAAATCGGAGCCGCACTTCTAGCAGGTGTAACGGTGCTGGGAGAACTCGGAAGAGGACTTCATGACCATCCTTGTCCAGATGTGTTTGTGGAGCATCACGGACACAGACCGGAAGCGAGAGTCTATTTCAAACCCGGAGTAGATACTCTGATGGATGTGGCCGCACGGAACTATGAAGCGGCGGTCAATACGGAAATGATGCAGCGGGAACTCAGTCGCTGAATGTAAATAACTAAATAGCATCATTATCGCTGAACTGAATTACGAAGATTTTAAAATGAGTGTCAATATACTGGATTTACTGATAGATGCCGGTTACAGTCTTAACAAGCGCGATGGATTACGCTATCCATCTTATGTGAGGCTAGGAAGTGACGGACGACGTGTGCGTGGTGATAAATTCATTGTCACAGGCAACGGACTATGCTGTTTCCGGCCACAGGCATGGAAAAACTACAATATCATTTCATTTATCAAAGAACATCCGCATTTCTTTTCGGAATATACTCCGGGGATGAATCTGGACCGGCTGGTCAATCTCGTATGTAACCGCCTGCTTAATCAACCGATTGACCGGCGGCCTTCAATTGTGGCAGACAGAGAACATTCAGCAAAGACTTTTGACCTGCAAGCGTATAAACGACTGGATTTCCGCAAGGATGATTGGGAAAGCCCAAAAGCTTTTTACCCCTATTTCAAGTCGAGAGGGATTGGTCTTGATACCCAGCATGCGTTTAGCAATCATTTTTTCATTGCCATGAGAGAAGCTTCCAATGGGAAAACTTATTCGAACCTCTCTTTTCCCTTGCGGAAGCCTGCTGATTTGACAACCATCGTGGGATTGGAAGTACGGGGTCGCGCCAATTCTGAAGGAAAGACTATGTATAAGGGAATGGCTGCCGGAAGCAATGCTACGGAAGGTATGTGGATAGCCTGCCCGTCAGGTGAAGCATTGGCTAAAGCGAAAGACGTATATTGGTTTGAGAGTGCATACGACGCGATGGCTTTTTATCAGATTACTAAGAACGAACTGAAAAACGGTAGAAACCGGGATTTGGGAAAAGAACTGTCACGACTTGACAAGTCTGTATTTGTGAGTACCGGAGGCAATCCGAGTATTCACCAATTCAAGGGAATGATAGCAGAAACACCGGAAGCCAATCACCACCTGTGTTTTGACAGAGACCGTGCCGGGCAAATGTTCGCCATCAATTTTGCATTGACCAAAGTGGGAAAGACATTCAACACACACGTCACGCCAAAAGGTAAGCTGGTAGTAGTAGTAGACACCACTGATAAATATCAGCGGCATGAACTGAATCCGGAACAGTTTGAGTTTGACCGATTATTGAAGATACTGGGTGCAGACGCTCAAGCACAGCGGAGTGAGATGAAGGAATACATGCAGAGCTTACGGAATAAAGAGGATATTTTCTCTGGAGATGAATATCTGCTGCCACCTGATTTATTGAAAGCTTATGCAAAGTACGAGAGTGCTTGTGAAGAATATCATTCGGCAAAATACAGTAGGTTGGTTTGTAAGGAGGATTTAGAAGATATGGGTGATGAGCTAAAGGCTTCTTATGAAACATACAAAGCAGCCATGAAGAATGTTGCATCTCAATATGATTCAGCCGGGAAAACCATCTATCATCCGTGTGAAAAAGAATACAAGGACTGGAACGACCAATTGCTAGGCAAAAGGATAGCAGCAGAGGAAGACAACGCTGTTGATAAGTCTTCGGAAAGCAGTGTCACAGCCAGAAATAGTCCGGAAGCAAGAGATGAAGAATATAACGAGGAAGAAGAAAGAACCAGTCATTTTCATAGATAACCATGAGGGAAGGAACCGTAATAAGATTCAGAACGCTATTTCTGCAACCTCACTGGTTGCAATTCATAATCAATGAGTTGCCAGGCATTCTGCTTACAGGGGGGTGTCTGATTGTGGCAGGTGTGGACGGTATGCCGTTTACCAACCTGTTTTTAATTGCGGCGGTACTTCTTGTCCTGCGTCTGCTCTATGCCTTTGTCTATCTGCGACGGATGGAATACCGCATCAATGGAGAACAACTCATCATGGAATATGGGGTATTCACGAGAAAGAGCGATTATCTGGAACTCTACCGCATCGTGGACTTCAATGAACACCGTAGCCTTCCGCAACAAATATGCGGATTGAAAACGGTCACCATCTATTCGGGTGACAGAAGCAATCCCAAACTGATAATTACCGGATTGAAAAATGATCTTGATTTAGTGTCGCTCATCCGTGAGCGGGTGGAGTATAACAAACAAAGAAAGGGAATCTATGAAATTACAAATCGTTAGCCTGATGACGTGTCTCCTGTTGGGCGTTCAGGAAATCAGGGCGCAGTATGTGCAGACCAATCCCTTGGAGTGGGTCGCACTCGCCGAAGGGAACGAAGCAATCAACAATCAGGTGCAGTCAGAAACGGAAGGCCAGATGAAGACTGCCATACTACAGAATACAATCGCTGCTGAATTTAACAAGATCCACGAATGGGAGCGCAAATACAGCAGCTATCTGCAAACGGCCAATGGCTACGCTTCTTCGCTGAAAGCGGCTTCTACCCTGTATGAAGACGGTGTGAGAATCTTTATAACACTCGGCAAGCTACACAATGCCATCAATAAGAATACGCAAGGCTTAGTGGCCACCATCTCCATGAATAACCTGTATATCGAAACCGCGACGGAACTGGTGACGGTCTATACACTGCTGAGAAACGCTGTGGCAACAGGCGGCAAACAAAATATGCTTACCGGGGCTGAACGTAGTGAAACGATGTGGGCATTGTCTGATAAATTGGGAACATTCCATAAGAAGCTGAACCGATTGTATCTGAGCATCCGCTATTACACTATGACGGATGTGTGGAACAATGCTACAGCCGGAATGCTAGAGCGTACACCCGGAGAAGTGGCGGTAATGGCATTTGGGAGATGGAAACGGGCGGCGAAAGCCATCAATGATTAACTGGTACAGATATGAGAACAAGAATTGTATTCGGATGCTTATTTGCTTTGCTAGCTGTGGTACAGGTGCAAGCACAGACAGATCCTACTCTGACGGGAATGATTGTCGCCTATACCGACAAGGCGAAAGACCAGCTCAAGGCACAGGAGAAAACCATGATGATGCAGACTACCGGTCATTTGTGGATTCGGGAGGAAGTGGAAACGACCACCGACTTGCAACGTCAGTACAATGAGTACCTCGATTCATTCAGGGACATAATCTGCTATGCAGCCCAGATATATGGGTTTTACCATGAAGTCAGCAAGCTGTCCGACGCTATGGGGGAATTGAACAAACAACTTCGGGAGAACGGGCAGGGAGCCTTTGCTGTGGCTCTTACTCCCCGGCGTAACCAGATTTATCGGGATTTGATTTTAGGAAGCGTGGAGATCGTGAATGACATCAGACAGGTATGCCTTAGCGATACCAAGATGACGGAGAAGCAACGCATCGAAATCGTACTGGCTATCCGGCCTAAACTGCAAGTGATGAACAAGAAACTACAGAGGTTGGTCAGGGCTGTGAAATATACCTCCTTCGGGGATGTATGGATGGAGATAGACGAAGGATCACGGCCGAAGGTGGACAAATCGGACATAGCAAAGGCTTGTATGCGGAGGTGGAAAGCAAACGGAAAAAGATAGTAACCAATATAATAATCAAAGGATATGAGTAAATGGGCAACTTTACTAAAATATGGGAAACAGGCTGTAAACTCATCTGCTGCCAAGACAATGGGCGACGCGATGATTCATCCGCAACGGACTTTGGTCGGACTGGGAAAAGCGACGAAGACTGCGGTCGTAGGCGGCGGAATGGGTTATCTGGCGTGGGAAAATATCGTAAACGACAAACCGATTGTCAGAACTGCCGCCGATGTCCTCGTTGGAGAAGAAACAGTTGATAAAGGTTTGGAAGTAGCCGGTAAAGCTTCCGACAAGGTGGAAAACATGGTGGAGAAGGTCGGTGAAAACATGGAGAGCATTTCTTCCTCCGTGTCGGGCGCATCAAGCGCATGGGGCGGAATCGGCAGTTTCCTTAAAAGTATGCTCGGCGGTAACGGATTAGATATGCTTGGGAATTTCTTCGGCAATATCGGCAAAGGGAATGTATCCGGCTTGAGTATGCTTGGATTGGTAGCATCCTCACTGCTCGTCTTCGGGCGGTTCGGCTGGCTGGGAAAGATAGCCGGGGCGTTGATGGGCATGATGCTCATCGGTAGTAACAGTCGGGGTGTCCAAATGGAGCAACCCACACAGAGTGAATCACAGGATGTGCAACGAAATGGAGGGATGAGACGATAACTATTGTACTACTGATAGTGAAACTAGTATGTAGTTAAATAGCAAAATAGGAGATTAGTAAAGTAGTAATAGTTTAAAACCAAGAGGTTAAAACACATTTAGATTAATTTTAGAGATGCAATGAAAAAGATCGTTTTCGCGAAAGACATTACATTATATAAAGCCGATTGCCTTGAAGCAATGCCTCTTCTTCCAGAATCAAGTATTGATTTAATTTTATGTGATCCCCCTTTTGGGACTACAGCTTCACAATGGGATAAAATAATACCATTCCCGGAAATGTGGAAGGAGATTAGAAGAGTGAGGAAGGAAAATGCACCTACGGCTTTATTTGGTAGCGAACCATTTAGCAGCCTTCTACGCTACAGCAATTTAGACGAATTTAAATATGACTGGGTTTGGGAAAAGTCAAAGGCAAGCAATTTTCTTCTTGTTAAAAAACAACCTCTGAAAGCGCATGAATTAATTAGTGTTTTTTGCAAAGGTAAAACTCCTTATTATCCAATCATGGAGGAAGGAGAGCCTTATGGAAACCGCACGAAGAGAGGGAGCAATTGGACAGGAATAAACAATGTACCAAATCCTGCATTCAGAAATGAAAATAGAGGAACAAGATATCCACGAAGTGTCAGAAGGCAAAACGATTCATGTTAATCAAAAGCCAATCGCATTATTGCAGTATCTGATAAAAACATACACAAAGGAGGGAGATACCGTTCTTGATTTCGCTTCAGGAAGTATGAGCACTGCAATTGCCTGTATTTATACGAATAGAAAATGTATTTGTATTGAAAAGGACGAGAAGTATTTCTCGCAGGGAGAGGGAAGAGTTAGGAATGAATATCAACATACGGCTGGATTGAGATTTTTAAATAAGGCAATTTGTAAATAATTCAAATAAGGAAAATTATGAATATAAATCAAATATATAATTCAGAATGCTTGTTAGGGTTGAAATCTATTCCATCCAATAGTATTCATTGTTGCGTAACTTCTCCTCCGTATTATAATCTTAGGGATTATGGGCATGAAGATCAGATTGGATCAGAAAAAACACCGGAAGAATACGTTCAGAAATTAGTGGACGTATTTCGCGAGGTACGTCGTGTACTTGTAGATGATGGAACATTATGGATAAATATCGGAGATAGTTATAATGGCAGTGGGAAAGCCGGGAATAATCCTAATTATTGGTCCAGACATACTGTATTTGGAAAACTTGCCAACAAAAATACTTTTGGATATCCTGTAAAAGTTACGTCCTGCAAGCCCAAAGATTTGATCGGTATTCCTTGGATGCTTGCATTTGCTCTTCGTGCTGACGGTTGGTATCTCCGTCAGGATATAATTTGGAGCAAACCAAGCGTTATGCCTGAATCGGTAAAGGATAGATGCACAAAATCGCACGAATATATCTTCCTGCTAAGTAAGAACAAGACGTATTATTTCGACAGTAATGCAATTGCAGAACCTGCAACATCCTTTGATACTATAATCCGTGATAGGGACATAACTAAATTGAATAATACTCCCAGACGCTCTAAGATGAGAGGTCTTATTCGTAATAATTATCTTACTCGGAATAAACGCTCTGTTTGGACTGTTGCCACTCAGCCGTTGAGAGAAGCACACTTCGCCACCTATCCCGAAAAGTTCATTGTCGATTGCATAAAAGCTGGCTGTCCTGAAAGCGGGATTGTATTAGACCCATTCATGGGTTCTGGCACTACGGCCGTCGTTGCAAAAAAATTTGGTCGGGACTATATCGGATTTGAATTGAATCCAGACTATGTATGTCTCGCAAAAAAGAGAATTTCGGAAGAATTAGGAATATTCAAATATATATCGTAATGAACATATGATTAATCGACGATGACGGTAATAACTTCCCAAAATTCGCTCTTATGCGTGCGTCTGCATATCACAAGGCAATAGGCGATCAGGTGGAATGGGCAACTCCTTTTAATAGGTACGATAAGGTGCTGGCGAGTAAGGTGTTTACTTTCACTCCTGATTTCAACTATCTAACGTTGCAGGCAGATGCAATAGAAAAAGGCGGTACTGGGTATAACATTTCAAGCAGGCTTCCTGATGATGTGGAAAACAGTCGGTCAATGGATTATTCCATTTATCCGCAATATCCTTTTTCCATACAGTTTTTTAGCAGGGGATGTATTCGGAAATGTCCGTTCTGCTTAGTTCGAGAAAAGGAGGGATATATACAATCTGTTGAACCTGTTGATTTGAACCCGATGGGAAAGTGGATCGAGGTGTTAGACAACAATTTTTTTGCTAATCCTGAATGGAAATATGCTGTGGATTATCTATTGAAGGCTAAACAACCTATAAAGTTACACGGTGTAGATGTCAGAATCATGAACGAAGAACAGGCGTATTGGTTGAATAAACTAAAGATGAAACAGAATATACACATAGCATGGGACTTGCCCGCACTGGATTTGACAGACCGTTTGAAAGAGATGGTCAAGTATGTGAAGCCTTACAAGATAACCTGCTACGTACTGATAGGTTTCAATTCGACCATTGAGCAAGACCTGTTCCGGCTGAACACACTGAGGGAATTGGGTATCACTCCCTTTGTGATTCCTTTCCGGGATTATGGAAATGAACGGGTGCCTACGCAGTATGAACGTGACCTTGCGAGGTGGGCAAACAAGATGTGGCTGTTTAAGTCATTCGATTTTGCCGACTTTTCACCACGAAAAGGATTTAAGTGCGAATATTATTTAAAACAATTAGAGTAAAACAAATAAAATATGAACTATACCCAAGAAATGAATCTGCAATCTAAAAGCGGCTATTGTATGCCCTTTGAAGAGCGTAAGGGTGAAGTCCGTATGTCATTGGACTACGGGACACAGGTTCACCCCAAGAGTGGAGAAGAGTTTTTCCATCACGGAATAGATTTTATCACCAAGCACTATCTGTTGTCAGCTTGTGCGGATGGAATCGTCAGCGGTATCGGAAGTGACGCACGGCATGGACTTTTTCAGGTAATCCGATACGGCAACTATGAAGTTACCTATGCTCACCTGTCCAATGTATTGGCAGCCTTTGGAACGAAGGTTAAGGCGGGAAGCGTGGCGAGTGTCAGTGGAGAACTTCTTCATATAGAGGTGAGATACGATGGAGAGGAAATCAATCCTCTTGAATTTCTTACCATGATTTACGGTAATCTTAAAATGATGCAACAGCAAGGAGCAGTGGGAATGCCGGATTTTGAAACCATCGACATGGATATTCCCACAGACTTCGAAGACGATCAGGAAGAAGTAGAACAGTTGATGCTACGCTTTTATCCCGATTATCTATCAGAACTGAACAACGGAAAATACATGTTGCCACAACATACCGAGCAGTCACTTCGCAATATCTTCTCCTTGTCAGCCATCAAGAACTATTTCTATGAGGTGATACCGTCATTGAGTAATCCTTTGGGTATCAAGCAAAGAGCCGTGCCGGTGGCCGCCAAAGTGCAAAACCTGCTGATTGGCGACTTTCTGAACTATATGGCGTTGCGACATCAGATATTCCTATCCACTCTAAGCGAAAGCGATAAAAAAAAACTTCTGACGAAGCTCTGAGAAGCGGAGGAATCATTGACCCTCTGGCAGAACTGGAGATAGACGTACAGAGCTTTGATATACCGAGACTGATTACGGTTTATCCTGATCAGGCAGGTATCCGGTGGTGGACGAAGGCATGGTTCAACAACCAGGAAGAGGGGGAAAATTCCATTGAAATCACTCGGATGACGGCTATTCGCTTTCTACAGAATCAGATAGATAAGGATACCATGCTTGAAGAGTATTTCCCAAAACAGATGGAAATCTATCGCAATGCCATCGAGCAAACAAGAGTACAATTATTGAAACAAATCAATATCTCATGAATAGTCCTAAACAATCACAACGATTCGCAGAGATTGAGTATTGTCTGCAACGCTATTTCGACGGTCAGTTGGCTCCAGTTATGGGTAATGTCCAGCAAGAATTGTCTAAAAAGCAGATCAAGGAATACAGCGACTATACCACCAGTATCAACGGAATCCTGCGTTCGGCGGCCAGCAGTATGAATGGTATGCCAGACGATTCCATGCAGTTTGTTAAGCTAACCGGTGAATGGAACAGTAAAACCGCAGAAGACTATGTGGAAATGTGCCGTGAGCGGATAAGTTCCTCTAAAGGCTTTCAGAAAGATTTGGGATGTATGGCCGAAGAATGGCGAAATGCGGTGGTTGCGGAAATCGGGCGCGAGAGGTATGATACGCTCTCAAAGGAATTGGGAGGCGACCTTGCTTTTGCATACGTGGATTACCGTGTGGAACAGATGATGATCAACAAAATGGTGGCGGACGAGATGCCGAAATCATCTATGGAGTATATACTTCGGAAAGGAGCTTCGGAAAGTTTATTGGGACTTTCGCAATCGCTGTCTAAATCCCCTTTGGAGCAGGAAATCGAAAGGAAAGGCGAAGCGGCTTATCATCCACATTTGGTAGAGCAAGGTGCAGGAAAGGCTGTATCTTTTGGGGCTGATGTGGCTACAACAGGCGGTTTTTCTTCCTGGGCTTCCATTGGAAAGTTGTTTGGAACCGAAGTGGTTTTTAGCGGAGTGGAGTTTTGTCTTGACAAGAAACAAAAAGAGAAGGCTGTCACTATCGAAGACTGCATCAGTAAAGGTGTCTTTGGTTCGCAACAGAATGTCTTTGAGGATTTCAGGAAACGAGGCAAAGCGATCAACTCTTGGGAGAACGACTATGTGTTATCATTCAATAATCAACTGACAAATAAAATGGCTATACCAACCGAAGAACCTTTCTGGGTGGCAGAATCTGGAAAACCGCTTTGGCAACCTGCTTCACTCGTTGTGCTGGAGAAAAAACAGAAAGTGGAATATGT
>ENA-UOIY01002989-UOIY01002989.1-human-gut-metagenome-genome-assembly--contig:-P114-NODE-2989-length-11478-cov-10.469491_pt1 | contig 11478 bp, 13 predicted proteins | sample MGYA00242335_ERZ723882 | MGnify/ENA metagenome assembly ERZ723882
GCAGGGGCTCTGCCCCTGCACCCCGCCGCCTTTGAAAAGGCGGGCGAAACTTTCAGACGCGCTTCGCGCAGAGAAGTGCGGGGAGGTATTTATGAAGATCATCTGTTTCGGGGACTCGAACACCTGGGGCTACGACCCGCGCTCATATCTCGGCGAGCGCTACCCCAAGGACGTGCGCTGGACGGGCCTGCTCTCGGCCCTGCCGGGGCTTGAGGTCGTCAACTGCGGCGTCAACGGCCGCACCATTCCCAACACACCCGCTCGCGTCAGCGCCGCCTGCGCCGAGCTCGGCCGATACCTCCCAGCCGACGTCCTCCTCGTCATGCTCGGCGGCAACGACCTCCTCTGCAGCCCCGATTTCCGCGCCGAGAACGTTGCACAGCGCATGGAGCGCTTCCTGAGAGACGCCCTGCCGCGCCTCGAGCCGGGGCGAACGCTGCTCGTCTCGCCCCCGCCCATGCGGCCCGGGGCCTGGGTCGATGAGGAGCGGCTCGTCACGGAGTCTGCGCGCCTCGGGGAGTGCCTCGCGCGGACGGCGGAGGTGCTCGGCCTGGAGTTTGCGGACGCCGCGGCCTGGGCGCCGGGGCTCTGCTTTGACGGCGTGCACCTCGATGAGGCGGGGCACCGGGCCGTTTTCGAGGGCGTCCGGCGCGCGATGGGGCTTTGAGGACGGGAGTGCGACAAATCCGCTCTTTATTTTCGCCGCCGGGCGTGGTATACTATATTGCCATTATCTTAAGGAGGTAAGCGCATGGGCGAGAACTATATAACCTGCAAGGATGAAAAGGGCAGCATCAACATCTCCGAGGATGTCCTCGTTTCGATGGTGCGCGCTGCCGTGAATGAGATAGACGGCGTGGCTTCCCTGGTGAACAACGCCGGGGCGGAGCTTGCCGAGCTGCTGGGCATCAAGTCCCCCGGCAAGGGCGTCAAGGTACAGATAAACGACGGCGTCATCACCGTCGACGTAATCATCATGGTCCGCTACGGCTCCAACGTCGTCAGCGTCGCCAAGCAGGTGCAGGACACCGTCACCGGCGCCGTTGAGTCCATGACCGGCATGGGCGCCCCGGTCGTGAACGTCCACGTCTCGGGCGTGGCCTTTGACAAATGACCAGGACGAAGGCCAGAGAACTGGCGATACGGCTAATATACGCCCAGGGCGCCTCGGGCGAGCAGCCCGAGGACCTGCTCGGCGGATTTTTTGAGGACGAGCACTTTGCGTCTCTCGCGGACGAGGACGAGCTCTTCGGCAAGAAGCCGGACGAGGAGAGCCTCGGCTACATACGCACGCTCGTCTCCCTCTGCGCGGCCAACCGCGAGGAGATAGACTCATACATCGAGAAATATGCCATCGGCTGGCGGCCGGAGCGCATAACGCGCACCGCGGCAGCCGTGCTCCGCTGCGCCCTGGCGGAGCTGCTGTACGTGGAGGACGTCCCGCCCTCTGCCGTCATAAACGAGGCCGTGGAGCTTGCCAAGAACTATGAGGAGCCGGAGACGGTCGCCTTCATAAACGGCGTCCTCGGCGGCTTCATGCGCGGTGAGCGCGCCGCCGCGCCGGAGGAGTCATGATCGAACGCGAGCCGCTGAGCGTATCGGAGCTCAACGCCCGCATAAAGGGCCTCATCGAGTCCGATCCCGTGCTCGGCTCCGTCTATGTCCGGGGCGAGCTCTCAAACTACAAGGTCTACCCCTCGGGCCACCACTATTTCACGCTCAAGGACGCGGAATCCAGCCTGCGCTGCGTGATGTTCCGCTCGGCGGCCTCGAAGCTCCGCTTCCGGCCCGAGAGCGGCATGCGCGTCACGGCCTGGGGCCGCGTCGCCGTCTATCCGCGCGACGGGGCCTATCAGCTCTACTGCGAGGGCCTGATGCCCGAGGGCGCGGGCGATCTGCAGGTGGCCTATGAGCAGCTCAAGGCCAAGCTGGCCGCCGAGGGGCTATTCGACCCCGCGCACAAAAAGCCCATCCCGCGCTATCCGGAGCGCATCGCCGTCATCACGTCCTCGGCGGGCGCCGCGGTGCACGACATCATCCGCGTGCTGCGAAAGCGCTGGCCCGTGGCGAAGGTGGTGCTCCTGCCCGTGCGCGTGCAGGGCGTGGAGGCCCCGCCGGAGATCGCCGGAGCGCTGCGCTATGCCAACAAATACCGCGTCGCGGACGTCATCATAACCGGCCGCGGCGGCGGCTCCATAGAGGACCTCTGGGCCTTCAATGACGAGCGCGTCGCCCGCGCGATATATGCGAGCGAGCTGCCCGTCATCTCCGCCGTGGGCCACGAGCCGGACGTCACAATAGCCGACTTTGTCGCGGACCTGCGCGCTGCCACGCCGTCGAACGCGGCGGAGCTCGTCGCGCCCGACGTCTCGGAGCTGCGGGACGCCATCCGCTCGGCCTCGGCGCGGCTGGACCAGGCGATAGACCGCAGCCTCTCGCAGAGGCGCACCGCGCTGACGGAGCTCGCCTCCCGCAGGGTCATGCAGAGCCCGACGGGCTTCATAGACCAGCGCCGCCTGGAGCTCGACTCCATCCGCCTGCGCCTGGACGCGGCGGCGACAGGGCGCTTGCACCGCGAGCGGCAGGAGTTCGCCCGCCTCGCGGCGAAGCTGGACGCCCTCAGCCCTCTGAAGGTGCTGGGCCGCGGCTATTCGATAGCCCTGGACGCCGAGGGCCGCGCCGTGCGCGAGGCCGGGCAGCTCAAGGCCGGGTACAAACTGGATCTGCGCCTCTCCCGCGGCGGAGCAAAGTGCCTCGTGGAGAGCGTTTACGGAGGAGAAGACAATGGCTGTAAAGAAAAAGACCTTTGAGGAGTCCCTCTCCCGCCTGGGCGAGATAGTCCGCACCCTGGAGCGGGGCGACGCGCCGCTGGCCGATTCGCTCAAGCTCTTCGAGGAGGGCGCGACGCTCATCACGGCCTGCACCAAGCAGCTCGACGAGGCGGAGCAGAAGGTGGTCAAGCTCCGCAAGGACCCGGACGGCGAGCCGGAGGAGCTGCCCTTCGAGGAGGCGGGGGAATGACCTTTGACGAGAGATACGCCGAGTATCTGGGCATGATAGAGCCCGCGCTCGCGGGATATTTCGGCCGGAAGGAGGGCCTGCCCTTCGACGGGCTGCTGGAGTCGATGGATTACAGCCTCACTGCCGGCGGCAAGCGCCTGCGCCCGACGCTGGTGCTGGAGTTCTGCCGCATCTGCGGCGGCGACGTGGAGGCGGCCCTGCCGGTCGCCTGCGCCGTTGAGATGCTGCACACCTACAGCCTCATCCACGATGACCTGCCCTGCATGGACAACGACGACCTGCGCCGCGGCAAGCCGACGAACCACAAGGTCTACGGCGAGTGCACCGCCGTCCTCGCGGGCGACGCGCTGCAGGCCGAGGCCTTCGGCACCATCCTCCGCTGCAGCCTGCCCGCCGAGCTGCGCGCCGAGTGTGCGGAATATCTCGCCGGCGCCGCCGGGGTGGACGGCATCTGCGGCGGCCAGTTCATGGACATGCGCGCCGACCCGCCGCAGGACGAGGCCTGGCTCACGGACCTGCAGGGCCGCAAGACGGGCAGCCTGCTCTCAGCCGCCTGCGCCATGGGCGCGGCCGCCGCGGGGGCGGGGGAGGACAAGACGGACCTCGCGCTGCAATACGGCGCGGCGCTCGGCGCAGCCTTCCAGATACGCGACGACATGCTCGACGTGCTCAGCACCGAGGCCGAGCTCGGCAAGCCCATCGGCTCCGACGAGGCGGAGGGCAAGGTCACTTTCATGTCCCTCTACGGCGAGGAAAAGTGCGCCGCGATGGTCTCGCGCCTCACGGAGCGCGCCGTGGAGCTGGCCGGAGAGCTCGGCTCGGACTTCCTGGCGCAGCTGGCCGCGCGCCTCTCATACAGAAGAAGTTGATATTGATTATGCAAGGTGCATGAATATACAGCTTACCGCCCGGAGTCTATTGAAAATCCGGGCGGTTTTTGTTAGATTATTATAAAGGGCGTCCCTGCCCTGCACGGGGAAATACTTGTCATAAGAGGAATAAACCTTGTCCATACTTGAGAACGTAAACAATATAGCGGAGCTCCGTGCCCTGCCGGAGGAGCAGCTCCCGGAGCTGTGTTCGGAGATCCGCACATTCCTGATAGAGAGCCTTTCCAAGACCGGCGGCCACCTTGCCTCGAACCTCGGCACCGTGGAGCTCACCGTGGCGCTCGACCGGGTTTACGACCCGTATCGCGACCGCATAGTCTTTGACGTGGGCCACCAGTGCTATACGCACAAGCTGCTGACCGGGCGGCGGGAGGGCTTTGAAAAGCTGCGCAAATACGGCGGCATCTCGGGCTTCCCGAAGCCCTCGGAGAGCGAGGCGGACGCCTTCATCGCGGGCCACGCCTCAAACAGCGTCTCCGTGGCCCTGGGCATGGCCCGCGCGCGGACCCGCCTCGGGGGGGACTACGACGTAGTCGCTGTCATCGGCGACGGCGCGCTCACCGGCGGCCTCGCCTACGAGGGCCTCTCCAACGCCGGGCAGAGCGGGGAGCCGCTGGTGGTCATCCTCAACGACAACGCCATGAGCATAGGCTCCAACGTCGGCGGCATGGCCCGGCTGCTCAGCCGCATGCGCGTCAAGCCAGGCTACTTCGCCTTCAAGCGCTGGTACCGCAGCACCGTCGGCCAGGTGAAGCCGGTGTACGACATCGCCCACCGGGTCAAGGAGGGCGTCAAGGGCGCGATTTTGCCCGAGAACATGTTCGACGACCTCGGCTTCTACTACCTCGGCCCCATCGACGGGCACGACGTCGCCGCGCTCGAGAGCGCCATCGCCTGGGCGCGTGACATGCGCGTGCCCGTGCTGCTGCATGTGATAACCCAGAAGGGCCGCGGCTGCTCCTTCGCGGAGGCGGACCCGGAGAAATACCACGGCGTCGGCCCCTTCGACCCTGTCACCGGCGCCATAAAAAAGGGCGCTGAGAGCTTTTCCGCCGCCGTCGGCGCGGCGCTCTGCCGCGAGGCGGAGCGGGATGAGCGCGTCGCCGCGCTCACGGCCGCGATGGCTGAGGGCGCGGGCCTTGCACGGTTCGCCCGGCGCTTCCCGGAGCGGTTTTTCGACACCGGCATAGCCGAGGGCCACACCATCTCCATGGCGGCCGGCATGGCCAAGCAGGGCATGCTGCCCGTGGCCTGCGTGTACTCCAGCTTCCTGCAGCGCGGCTTCGACATGCTGATACACGACGTGGCGCTGCTGCACCTGCACGTCGTCTTCGGCGTGGACCGGGCCGGGCTCGTCGGCGAGGACGGCGAGACGCACCACGGCGTTTTCGACATAGCCTATCTCGGCGCGGTGCCGGGTATGACGGTATGGTGCCCCGCCTCGCTCCGCGAGGCCGCGGACATGCTCCACCAGGCGCTGTACGGCGAGACCGGCCCAGTTGCCCTGCGCTACCCGCGCGGCGGCGAGGGCGAATATACGGACGGCGGCGCGGACGCCTTCAAAGTGCTCCGCGAGGGCACGGACGTCACCATCGCCGCCTACGGCACCATGATAAACGAGGCCGTCAAGGCCGCGGAGAGCCTCGCGAACGAGGGCGTCTCGGCCAAGGTGGTCAAACTGGGCCGCGTCCTGCCTTTGGACGCGGAGCCGGTGCTCGCCGCGGCGAGGGAGACCGGCAGGCTCGTCGTGGCCGAGGAGGTCTGCGCCTCCGGCTGCATCGGCGGGCGCATCCTGGCCTCCGCCGAGGGCGAGGCGGGCTTCAAGTGCCGCCTGCTGAACCTGGGCGAGGGCATAGTCGGCCAGGGCGGGACGGACAAGCTCCGCTCCCTGGCGGGCATAGACGCCGCGGGCATCGCGGCTGCGGCGAAGGAGCTGATGGCATGAGCGGCGTGAGACTTGACCAGAAGCTGGTGGAGCTCGGCCACTTTGAGAGCAGGGAAAAGGCCCGGGCCACCATCATGAGCGGCCTGGTGTTTGTAAACGGCCAGCGCGCGGACAAGCCCGGCATGGCCGTGAAGGACGACGCAAAGGTCGAAGTCCGCGGCGCGGCCTGCCCCTATGTCTCGCGCGGGGGCTTCAAGCTGGAGAAGGCGCTGCGCGTGTTCCCCGTATCGCCGGAGGGCCTCACCTGCATAGACTGCGGCGCCTCCACCGGCGGCTTCACGGACGTGCTGCTCAAAAACGGCGCGGCCAAGGTCTACGCCGTGGACGTGGGCTACGGGCAGCTCGCCTGGAGCCTGAGGAGCGACAGCCGCGTCGTGGTCATGGAGCGCACCAACGCCCGCGCGCTGACGCCGGACATGTTCCCGGAGCTGATGGACATGGCGGTCATGGACCTCTCGTTCATCTCCGTGCGCCTGGTGCTTCCGGCGGTGTGTACGCTGCTCAAGGACGGCGCCCCGGTCGTGTGCCTCATAAAGCCCCAGTTCGAGGCCGGGCGCGAGGACGTGGGCAAAAAGGGCGTCGTGCGCGACGCCGCTGTCCACGAGCGCGTGCTGCGCGACTTCCTGGAGGCAGCGCCGACCCTGGGCTACACGGTCATGGGCCTCGACTTCTCGCCCGTGCGCGGGCCGGAGGGCAACATAGAATATCTCGCATATCTCAAAAAGGGCAGCTATGAAGCGCCCATCCCGGATGCGGCGGAGATAGTCGCCGCGTCCCACAGAGAGCTGGCGAAGTGATGAAAAAAATAGTCCTGTCACCGAATCCCTACCGCGACCGCGGCCTGGTGCTCACAAACCGCGCGCGGGAGCTGCTCGAGCGCGACGGCCGGGAGACGGTGATCGCCCCGGTGTTCGTGGACGTGCCCGGGGATTCGAACATGGTCCCGCTGCGCCGCGCGGCGGAGGACGCGGAGCTCATAATCTCCTTCGGCGGGGACGGCACCTTCCTCCACGTCGCGAGGCAGATCCTGGGCATGCGCATCCCGCTGCTGGGCGTGAACGTCGGCACCAAGGGCTTCATGGCCGGGCTGGAGCCCGAGGATATCGAGCTCGTCCGCCGCGCCGCCGCGGGCGACTACCGCGAGAGCCTGCGCATGATGCTCGACATTGAGCTCCACCGGGCCGACGGCGAGGTCATATACGACTGCGCCCTGAACGACGCCGTGGTCAAGAGCGACGTCAACTGCATAAATCTCGCCGTCCACGCGGACGGGACGGAGATAACCAACTTCGCCGGCGACGGCGTGATAATCGCGACGCCCACGGGCTCCACGGCGTATTCGATGTCCGCGGGCGGCCCGATAGTGGAGCCGGAGGCCGCGAACATCATCATAACGCCCATCTGCGCCCACATCATGGCGGCGAAGTCCTTCGTGCTCTCGCCGGAGCGGACGGTCACGGTCATACCGGAGCGGCTGCGCGGCCGCCGCGCGGTGCTCTCCGTGGACGGCTCTGAGGGCATCCAGCTTGCGAGCGGGGACGAGGTCCGCGCGCGCTGGTCCGGAAACACGGTAATAATGGCGGACATGGAAGTCCGGAGTTTTTACGATACCGCACTTAACAAGCTCACGCAGTCCTGAAAAAGCGGGCCCGCAGGGCGCCGCGCAGGCCGGGAGGCCGGAGATTAGGAGGGTTTGGAATGAAAAGCGCTAGGCAGAACACCATCCTTGAGATCATCGCGTCCAAGGACATCGAGACACAGAACCAGCTCATGCAGGCGCTCTCTGAGCGCGGAGTAAAGAGCACCCAGGCGACGCTCTCGCGGGACATCAAGGAGCTCCGCCTTGTCAAGGAGCTGTCCCCGAGCGGACGCTACCGCTACGCCCAGCCCGCCCACGACGAGACGGCGGGCCACAACGAAAAACTCCGCAAGATATTCCGCGAGGGCGTGGTCTCCTGTGACACGGCCATGAACCTCATCGTGCTCAAGACCCTGCCGGGCCTGGCCTCGGCGGCGAGCTCCGCGATGGACGGCATGGAGCTGCCCTCTCTGGTGGGCACCGTCGCGGGCGACGACACGGTGTTCATCGCCATGCGCGACGTGAAGAGCGCGGAGCACTTCTGCGAGGAGATAAGAAAGCTGTTCTGAGGGGAAAAGAGGCTGAAAGCCCATGCTGACGGAGCTGCACATCGAGAATATCGCCGTCATAGAGCGCGCGGACATAGAGCCCGGCCCGGGCCTGAACGTCCTGACGGGCGAGACCGGCGCGGGCAAGAGCATAGTCATAGACTCGCTCGAGGCCGTGCTCGGCGCGCGGGCCAGCCGTGAGCTGGTGCGCACGGGGGCGGAGCGCGCCTCGGTGACGGCGGCCTTCACGACCGACGGCGCGGAGGACTGGCTCAGTGAAAACGAGCTCGACGAGGACGACGGCCTGGTCATCCGCCGCCGCGTGAACGCGGACGGCAAGAGCTCCGCCCAGGTGAACGGCACGCCCGTCTCCGCCGCGGAGCTGCGCACGCTCGGCTCGCGGCTGCTGGACATCCACGGCCAGAACGACGGCCGCCAGCTCATGGACGAGACGTGCCACCGCGACTACCTCGACTCCTTCGCCGGCCTCGCGCCGGAGCTGGAGCGCCACCGGGAGCTGTACGCCGCCTACCGCGAGGCCGCCTCGGCGCTCAGGAAGCTCGAGATGACGGAGGCCGAGCGCGAGCGGCGCGAGCGCGAGTTCCGCATGACCGCAGACGAGCTGACGGCGGCGAACATCCGCCCCGGCGAGGAGGAACAGCTCATTGCCCGGCGGGAGCTGCTGCGCAACTCCGAAAAGCTCACCGAGGCGCTGGACGCGGCCTACGCCGCGCTCTACGGCGAGGACGGCAGCGCGTCGGAGCTCGCGGGCGAGGCCTCCGGCTGGGCCCAGCGGGCGGCGGACATGGCCCCGGAGCTGGACGAGGCGGTCGCGGAGATAGAGTCCGCCCGCGCCTCCATTGAGGACGCGGCGGAGCGGCTGCGCGACTTTAGAGAGAGCCTCGACTTCTCCCCCGGGGAGTACGACGCGCTGGAGACGCGGCTCAGCCAGCTCCGGCGGCTGGAGAAGAAATACGGCACGGACGAATCCGGGCTCGCGGATTTGCTCGAGAGGGCGAAACAGGGCCTGGAGGAGCTCGATTCCTCGGACGAAAAGCGCCGCGAGCTCGAGGCAGAGCTTGCAAAAAGGAAAAAAGCGGCGTATAATTCCGCAAAAGAGCTCTCAAAGCTCAGGAAGGCCGCGGGCGAGGAGCTCCGGCAGCGCATAGAGGCGGGCTTGAAGGAGCTCTCCATGCCCTCCGTGCGCTTTGAGACGGAGCTGACGCCCCTCGGCGGCGAGCCGGGCTTTGACGAGACCGGCATGGACGAGGTGCGCTTCCTCATGTCGGCCAACGCGGGCGAGACCCCGGGGCGCATATCGAAGATAGCCTCCGGCGGCGAGCTGGCTAGGATAATGCTGGTCATGAAGGACGTGCTCTCGGAGCGGGACGGCGTGCCCGCGATGGTGTTCGACGAGATAGACGAGGGCGTCTCCGGAATAGCGGCGCAGCGCGTCGCGGAGAAGCTGGCGCGGCTGGCGCGGAAAAAGCAGGTCATCTGCGTGACGCACCTGCCCCAGATCGCGGCGATGGCGGACACGCACTTCCGCATCGCGAAGACGGAGCGGGACGGGCGGACGTATACGCAGGTCACGCCGCTGGACCGCGAGGGCCGGATAAGGGAGCTGGCGCGGCTCCACGGCGGAGAGAACGTGACGGAAACAACGCTCGCAAGCGCGGCCGAGCAGCTCGACGCGGCGAGCAACTATAAAGGGGGATTATGATATGACATACGGCGAAAAAGCTAGGGAACTCAAGGACACCCTCAACTGCGGCCAGAGCGTGGTAGTGGCGCTCGACGAGCTGACCGGCCTGGACGAGAGCACTGCCAAGGCCCTCAGCACCGGCCTGGGCGGCGGACTGCGCTGCGGCGAGGCCTGCGGCGCGTATTGCGGCGCGGTGCTGGCGATAGGCCTCACCGTCGGCAAGGACGGCATGGGCAAGCCCGGCGGCCCCGTGGCCGAGGCGGTCAAGGCGTTCTCGGACGAGTTCAAAGAGAAATTCGGCGCTATCCGCTGCGAGGACCTGCTCGGCAAGAGCGGCGGCGACCACAGCGTATGTTACGATTTCTGCGCCTGGTGCGCGGACAAGGCCGCAGAGGTCATAGGCAAGTAAGCATTTCACACGGCATAAAATTTATTGCGAAGGGGAAAGATCGATGCAGATTTACGAGGAACTCAGGGCGCGCGGACTCATCGCGCAGGTCACGGACGAGGAGGAGATCCGCGAGCTTGTGAACGCGGGCAAGGCCACGTTCTATATAGGCTTTGACGCCACGGCGGACAGCCTGCACATCGGCCACTTCATGGCCCTGAACCTCATGCGCCGGCTGCAGCTCGCGGGCAACAGGCCCATAGCGCTGCTGGGCGGCGGCACGACGATGGTCGGCGACCCCTCGGGCCGCACCGACATGCGCCAGATGCTGACGCAGGAGAAAATACAGGAGAACGCGGCGAAGTTCAAGGTCCAGATGGCGAAGTTCATAGACTTCTCCGAGGGCAAGGCCCTGATGCTGGATAACGCCGACTGGCTGCTGAAGCTCAACTACATCGAGCTGCTGCGCGACGTGGGCGCCTGCTTCTCGGTCAACAACATGCTCCGCGCGGAGTGCTACAAGCAGAGGATGGAGCGCGGCCTCAGCTTCCTGGAGTTCAACTACATGATAATGCAGTCCTACGACTTCTACCACATGTTCAAGGAGTACAACTGCGTAATGCAGTGCGGCGGCGACGACCAGTGGTCGAACATCCTGGGTGGCACGGAGCTCATCCGCCGCAAGCTGGGCAAGAACGCCTACGGCATGACCATCACGCTGCTGCTCACGAGCGAGGGCAAGAAGATGGGCAAGACGCAGTCGGGCGCGGTGTGGCTGGACCCGAACAAGACCAGCCCCTACGAGTTCTACCAGTACTGGCGCAACATCGACGACGCGGACGTCATAAACTGCCTGCGCAAGATGACCTTCCTGCCGCTTGAGCAGATCGACGAGATGGCCAAGTGGAAGGACGCGCAGCTCAACGAGGCGAAGGAGATCCTGGCCACGGAGCTTACGGCTCTGGTGCACGGCGAGGAGGAGGCCCAGAAGGCGAAGGAGGGCGCGCGCGCCATCTTCGGCGGCGGCGGCGTAGAGCACATGCCCGAGACCGAGATAAGCGCCGACGACCTCACCGACGGCGCTATAGACATCCTGACCCTGCTCGTTAAGACCGGCCTGTGCTCCTCCAAGAGCGACGCCAGGCGCAACGTCCAGCAGGGCGGCGTCACCGCCGGCGACGAGAAGGTCGACGACATAGCCAAGACCTTCACCGAAGCCGACCTCAAAGCCGGCGTAGTCCTCAAGCGCGGCAAGAAGAACTTCAATAAGGCGATAATGAAATAAAGAGCCATAGAAAACCGCCCCCGGACCTCCGGGGGCGGTTTTTGCCGCACGCTCCGCCCTTAGCTGCGCGAAGCGCGAATGAAAGTTTCGCCCGCCTTTTCAAAGGCGGCAGGGTGC
>ENA-UOIY01002994-UOIY01002994.1-human-gut-metagenome-genome-assembly--contig:-P114-NODE-2994-length-11461-cov-30.734000_pt1 | contig 11461 bp, 8 predicted proteins | sample MGYA00242335_ERZ723882 | MGnify/ENA metagenome assembly ERZ723882
CCGTCGAGAACGGCAAGCTCTACATGCTCCAGTGCCGCAACGGCAAGCGTACCGCGCAGGCCGCGCTCAAGATCGCGTGCGATCTTGTTGACGAAGGCATGATCGACGAGAAGCAGGCCGTTCTGATGATCGACCCGCGCAACCTCGACACCCTGCTCCACCCGCAGTTTGACGCCGAAGCGCTCGCCAAGGCGAATCCGATCGGCAAGGGCCTCGGCGCGAGCCCGGGCGCTGCCTGCGGCAAGGTCGTGTTCAACGCCGACGACGCCATTGAATGGAAGAAGCGCGGCGAGAAGGTCGTTCTCGTCCGTCTCGAGACCTCTCCCGAGGACATCACCGGCATGAAGGCCTCCCAGGGCATCCTCACCGTCCGCGGCGGCATGACGTCCCACGCGGCGGTCGTTGCCCGCGGCATGGGCACCTGCTGCGTCTCCGGCTGCGGCGACATCGCCATGGACGAGGAGAACAAGAAGTTCACCCTCGGCGGCAAGACGTTCCACGAAGGCGACTCCATCTCCATCGACGGTTCCACCGGCAAGATCTACGACGGCATCATCCCGACGGTCGACGCCACCATCGCCGGCGAGTTTGGCCGCATCATGGGCTGGGCCGACAAGTACCGCCGCCTGCGCGTCCGCACCAACGCCGACACCCCGCGCGATGCGAAGAAGGCCCGCGAGCTGGGCGCCGAGGGCATCGGCCTCTGCCGCACCGAGCATATGTTCTTCGAAGCTGACCGTATCGCCGCGTTCCGCGAGATGATCTGCTCCGACACCGTCGAAGAGCGCAAGGTCGCTCTCGCGAAGATCCTGCCGTATCAGCAGGGCGACTTTGAGCAGCTGTACGAAGCTCTCGAAGGCATGCCGGTAACCATCCGCTTCCTCGATCCCCCGCTGCACGAGTTCGTGCCCAACACCGAATCCGAGATCGAGCTGCTCGCCAAGACCCAGGGCAAGACCGTTGAGCAGATCAAGAACATCATCGCCTCTCTGCATGAGTTCAACCCGATGATGGGTCACCGTGGCTGCCGTCTGGCCGTCACCTTCCCGGAGATCGCCGAGATGCAGACCCGTGCCGTCATTCGCGCTGCCATCAACGTTCAGAAGCGCCACAGCGACTGGACCGTCAAGCCCGAGATCATGATCCCACTGGTCGGCGAGGTCAAGGAGCTCAAGTATGTCAAGGACGTCGTCGTTGCCACCGCCGATGAAGAGCTGAAGGCCGCCGGTGTGGAAATGCCGTACAAGGTCGGCACCATGATCGAGATCCCGCGCGCCGCTCTGACCGCGGACGAGATCGCCAAGGAAGCCGAGTTCTTCTCCTTCGGCACCAACGACCTCACCCAGATGACCTTCGGCTTCAGCCGTGACGACGCCGGCAAGTTCCTCGGCGCGTACTACGACAAGAAGATCTACGAGAGCGATCCGTTCGCCCGCCTCGACCAGGTCGGCGTCGGTAAGCTGGTCAAGATGGCTGCCACCCTCGGCCGCCAGACCCGCCCCGACCTGCACCTCGGCATCTGCGGCGAGCATGGCGGCGATCCCTCCTCCGTGGAGTTCTGCCACAAGGTCGGCCTGGACTACGTGTCCTGCAGCCCGTTCCGCGTGCCCATCGCCCGCCTCGCCGCCGCTCAGGCTGCGATTCGCGATCAGCACTAAAGCGATTTTCTGCGCTGCATAAAGCGAAAATTAACCAACAAACGGCCACATCACCCAAGCGGTGATGTGGCCGTTATTTTATGCTCCGAAGGGGCAAAAAGGCCGGTTATCCTGTTCTGGATGACCGGCCTTTTCGTTTTTACGGAATTCCATTTTTATAAAGGAGGAAAACCAATGGACAACGGCAAAGTAATTGCCATCACGAACCAGAAGGGCGGCGTTGGAAAAACGACCACCGCCGTAAATCTCGGCGTTGGTCTGGCACGGTTTCAAGGAAAGAAGGTACTGCTCATCGATGCAGACCCACAGTCGAGCCTCACCGTCGCGCTTGGGCACAAGAATCCCGATGCGATTGATGTAACGCTCGCCACGGTCATGGATGCGATGATCGAAGACCGGCCGATCGAGAAAGGCACAGGCATCCTGCATCACAGCGAGGGCGTGGATCTTCTCCCCTCCAACATTGAGCTTTCCGGCATGGAGACCGGGTTATTCAATGTTATGAGCCGCGAGTACGTCTTGAAAAACGCTATCGACGGCATGAGAAAGGATTACGACTATATCCTGATCGACTGTATGCCATCGCTGGGGATGATGACGATCAACGCGCTGGCCGCTGCCGACAGCGTGATTATCCCCTCCCAGCCGAGCTTTCTGTCAACAAAGGGATTGAATCTCCTGCTGCACTCTGTCTCAAAAGTGAAGCGCAGTATTAACCCGAAGCTGCGGATCGACGGGATTCTGCTGACAATGGTGGACAGCCGCACAAACAACGCCCGAGGGATCATCGAGTCACTCCGCAGCACGGTGGGACAGAATATCAAGGTATTTGATACTGAGATCCCGCATTCCGTCCGTGCAGCAGAGTGCGCCCTGACCGGCGAGAGCATTTTTTCCCACGATAAAAACGGCAAGGTCGCTGCCGCCTATGAAATGCTGACGAAGGAGGTGACCGAGCTTGAAAGAACGGCCGTTGATCGACCTGGGCATGACTGGGTACGATGAGCTTTTTATGAACGACGCGGAGCGCCGGGAGGCGTCGCTTCCGAAGATTTACAATATCCCGCTTTCGGAAATCGACGATTTCCCGGACCATCCGTTTCAGGTCCGCCTGGATGAGGACATGGATCAGCTTGTGGAAAGCGTAAAGGAACGAGGAGTCATTACCCCCATCACCTTGCGGCAGAAAGAGGACGGGCGGTATGAGATCGTGTCCGGCCACCGACGCCGGAAGGCGTGCGAACTGGCAGGCCTCGCGACTGTTCCGGCAGAGATCAAGGAACTGACGAGAGATGAAGCCATCATTTTAATGGTGGAATCAAATTTGCAGCGATCTACGATCTTACCAAGTGAAAAGGCCTTCTCGTACAAAATGCGGTTGGAGGCAATGAACCGACAAGGACAGCGCACAGATTTAACTTTTTCTCCATTGGATAAAAAGTTGCGCTCAGGTCAAGAACTTGCAAGCAACGTAGGTGATAGCCAAGCGCAAATTTATCGCTATATTCGTCTTACAGAGCTTATCCCTGACCTCCTTACGATGGTAGATGAGGGTCGCATCGCTCTGCGGCCGGCGGTCGAGCTCAGCTATCTGGGTAAGCTGGAACAGCAGGATCTCGCCGCAGCGATTGGTCTTTCGCTGGCAACGCCATCCCATGCACAGGCCATCAAGCTGCGTAGCTTTTCAAAGGAGGGCAAGCTTTTCCCAGCAGTCATCGAATCCATCATGTGCGAGGAAAAGCCAAATCAGAAAGAGAAGATTAACATCAAGTACGCGGAGGCGAGGAAGTACATCCCGTCCAGCGTTCCCTATGAGCAGACCGGTGCGTATATTTTAAAAGCGCTTGAATACTACCACCGGCATCTGGAACGTCAGAGAGGTGATGCAAGATAAAATACCAGCCACGCCAAGGGAGTAGTCTGTCCTTTGCGGGAGCATGGCATTGCGAGCTTCCCCCTCTCACACTCTCCCCCATTTACCAGCAATACCAGCTCAAGAGAGAAGAACATAGCAAAGGGAAAAACATCACCGGGCGGCATCCGCAGAAAGATGTCGCCCGTTTTGCGAAAGGAGACATTATGGACGACGTGAAAAAGATCGGAGACTACTCCGTTAAGTATTCCATGTATATCGGGCACAAAGATATCGCATTGGGTGAAAACCCTGATGCGGATAAGGATGAACGGTATATGTGCTGTTTTGTGGAGAGCAATGCCATTTTCGAGCGCTATTCCGAGGTACTTGTCAGCGATGATTTTGCAGAGATCGCAAAGGTATTCGGTCAGCGTGTAGCAGACGCAGCGGAGGAAATCATCAGGGAAAATGAAAGCGTCGGCAAGGAACTTGGTGCGAACGAAGAAATCACGGCAGAAGACTGTAACCCTATTTCAAGCGAGGATTCCATTGAGAACAAGATAGTTGTCATCAAGGGAAGCATTCTCCGTCCGGAGTTCTGCTATGCAAATCACCAGCTCATGCTTTGTACCGGCGGCTTTGGGGCACAGGCGAACGCACGGGGCCGTACCTGCTACTGCATTTCTCTGTACGATGGACGAAGGACATCCTTTTACCGCGCGGACTTTCTCGGCGTCATGGATGAAAAGAAGCTTCCCGAATGGGCACAGAGGGGCTTGGAGAAAGCAAAAGAGATACACGCGCAAGAAAAGAACCCGCCGAAGGAAAGAGGTGACGCAAGATGATCGAGTATGAAAAAAGAGCAATGATCGAGGCGGAGGACAAATATACCTTTCGCCAGAGCACGCAGATTTCCATGCAAACCGGACTGATCGGCCACCTCCGGGCAGACATGGATACAGACGGCAACGGCTTTTTCAGCAGCTGGTTTGATTTCCGGGAGGAGCTGAAAACCGATGAGTTCAAGGCAGAGTTTGATGATGTAATCAACTCTCTGCGTGAGGAAGGCGACATTCTTCATAACCGCAGGGCGCTTGCCAAGTACTGCTATTGCACACCCCAAAGCCGTATGCAGGAGGAACCGGGCTACTATGGCGTTCGTGTGGATACCGAAAAATATGCCTATCTTCTGCGCCTGAACCCGGACAGGGGCGAATACAACCTGTACTGCTATTGCTATCGCCGGGATTGGCTCGATCAGCACCTGAAGGACGCAGAGAAAGGAATCCGTTTTATTGACAGCCATTACAAGGAGCTGTTTCGCATTCCGGATGGCGGCAAGGTGAAAATCCACTATTCGTGGAATGAAGAGCAGATCCGCACCTGCCGCTATATCGACGATTACCATGTGGAGATCGGGAGCAACCTCTATCACATTTGCGAGTTTGCCGAGCGCATGGAATACGGCGGCCATACCTGCGAGCCGGTTCGGGACAACCTGCCCGAGCGGTGCTACAGCGTTCTTTCCGGCAGCGACGAAATCATTATCATCAAGCGCGGCGAAAAGGGCTACTTCAAGACGGACATTCCCGTCACCGACAAGGACGAAGCCCGGAGCATCGTGAATGAGTACAACACAAAGCTCGGCGTCAGCCGAGCGCAGGAAGAAGCGATGAAGGCCGGCTCTATGTTCGGCTTTCAGGTGCCCGCCGCAGACCCTAGAAATTACGATGCGGACGGAAAACCTGTGATGCCGAAGGACAGAGGTGATGCACGATGAGTAAGGACGATTATCGCATCTGGTCCAATGCTGACCTTGACTATGAGGAGTGGAAAGACTGGATGGAGGAAGAATATCCGACGCTTTCCGAGGACGAGCGCGTCGCCATGATGTATGAGGAAAACGGGCACTACCTTGAGGACGAACGGCTCAATCTGGACATTCAACTTTCCCAGCCCATTCTGGTTGTTGCCGATCTGGGGCTTTGGAATGGCAGGCGCACGGGATACAAAGAAATTCCCAGCGGCAATATCCGGGACTGCCTTTACTCTGATTACGACTACACCACATGGTATGTGGACCGAAACGGAGACTTCCGGTGCGATGACACCCACCATGACGGCACAAACCATTATCTCTATCGGGTATATAAGGACAATGTTTCCCAGGCGCAGAAGGACCGGCTCAAAGAAAAAATCTATTGCGGCACAGCTACGAGAGCAGATGTTGTTCGTATAACCCGCCGGCTCGGCGATGAAATCGGAAAAGTGTACGGCTGGAGCTTCCCCATCCGTCAGAAGGAACGAGGTGAGGCGCGATGAACCACGCGCTGCCCGATGAGAGCTATATTGCCAGACTGGACTATTTGGCGTTCGATGGCAAAGTTTGCAGCAGCATTGAGTACAGCGATGAAAAGCTCTTTCTCTCAGACCTGAAAAAGTCACTCTATTATGGCGAGCCGTTGTGCATTACGCTTTACCGAGATCAAAACGGCAAAACCATTTCCCGCGCTTTTCTGGATGACCTGGACACGCTGCCGAAAGGCCTTTTCGTAGAGGATAACCCACATAGGAAACCGAAGGAAAGGAATGACGCACGATGAGCGCAAACGCCATGATGGAAAAATTTGAGGACGTGACCGTTCTCTGGCGTCCCATGATTTTTTCCTGTCTGTGTGTGGACAAGGATACGGCTCCAAATGACCTGCATATGTACGCCTGTCATTTACATGGAAAAAAAGAGAGATAAGGAGGGGGCAATGCCGAGCAAATACAGAATGATTTGGGAGCTGGCGTCCCAGACTGCTAGGGATATCGCCTCCAATGCCGACCAATATACCGATTTTCTGATTACGGCGGCAAACAACTACAAGTACAGCTTTAAGGAGCAGCTGCTCATCCATGCGCAGAAGCCAGATGCAACGGCGTGTGCGGAAATCGACACATGGAATAAACTCGGCAGATGGGTAAACAAGGGCACGAAAGGCATCGCGCTGCTGATCGACAGAGATGTTCCCTACAAGCTGAGACATGTCTTTGATATCTCCGACACCAACAGCCGTGCCGGAAGGAACATCACCCTTTGGCAGATGAAGCCGGAGTACGAATATGCGGTATCGGAAAGCCTTCAGGCCAGCTTCGGTGATGTGGAGGAGCCGCGAGATTTCCCGCACCTTCTCATGGATATTTCCGGTTATGCCGTGGAGGATAATCTTTCAGATTATCTCATGGAGCTGAACGCTGTCAAAGCCGGCAGCTTTCTGGAGGAGCTGGACGACACAAGCCTTGAAGCGTGGCTGAAAACCACGCTGAAAAGCAGCGTCGCTTTTATGGCGCTCTCCCGTGCAGGGTATGAGCCGAGGCAGTATTTTGACCGGGAGGATTTCAGCCACCTCTTTGACTTCAACACCCTGGAGGTTATCTCCGTGCTCGGTGCCGCAGTCAGCGATATTTCTGAGATGGTCATCCGGGAAATGGGCGAAACCGTCAAGGAGATGGAGAAGGAGGAAAAGCGGAAGATTCGCACATTTGCGCAGACCGGTTCTTCTGCGTATCATAAGAACCGAACAGAAAACAAGGAAAGGAGCAACGAACATGGAACTGACCTATACGATGCAGGGGGACTATCTGATTCCCGATCTGACCGTGCCGGAGAGCCCGAAGCTTGGGAAGTATGGAATGCTGCGGCGGACATTCCTCCGCAAACACCGGGATGGGATCTACACCGGGATGCTGCTGAACGGAACACTGAACAGTCATCTGGAGGAAGTGGACCGGCAAGCCAACGAGATGATGGAACGCCTGACCCGACAGATGGCAGAGAAGCAGTGCGTGACGGAGCGCCTGAAAGCGGAAGATCAGATGAAATGGGTGCAGATAATGAATTCCATTCGTCACTCGGCGGAGGAAGTGATTCTGAACGACCTGATCTACGCGTAACGCTCCCCACAGTTGAACAGCAGCAGGAAATCATCGCAGAAGCGGAGGAAGAAAAATCCTCCGCTTTTGCTATTTCTCAAGAGGACATCGACGCCATTCTGACACGTGGCAGCGGCATCCATCAGGGCAAATTCCGCATCTATGAGCAGTTTCTCAAACAGGATTCTTCTGAGAACAATATCGCCTTTTTGAAAAACGAATACGGCATCGGCGGCGCGTATCCTGCCGTTTCCGGCAGAAATCTCGATGAAAGCCACGACGCTAAAGGAATCAAAATCAGCAGAGGCAGAATCTCTCAGCCCGATGCAGAATTGCTTTTGCGGTGGAATAAGGTCGAGAAGCGGATCGGGGAATTGATCCGTGCCGACCGTTATCTGAGCCAGCCCGAAAAAGATTTCTATCCTGCCTACCGGGAGCAGGCAGAAGCTCGGAGGAAACGAGGCGAAATCTCTGAGGAGTTCCGGTCGATTGTCTATGATTATAACGACTTCGTGACGCAGCTCGGCGAGGAAAGCAAAGCGCTGAACCTGTATGATTTGTCAAGCTGCTGGGGCGCGTTCAGCGTGGGCGAAAAGAAAATGCACGCCCGTACTGCGGAGGGTGACTTCATCCTCCCCATGATGCGCGAAGCAATGAATACGATCATTGCGGACAACACCCACTTGACCGCACGGTGCGAAGCCATGCTGGAAGCGTTGAACAGCGATGTGGCAAAGGCCCTTGAGCCGACCTTTGATGAGCTGAACCCTCCCCCGGAGGCCCGGAAGGAATACCGCTATCATCTTGGTGACACGGTCTATATCGGCACGCAGGAATACGAGCTGCTGTCTTTTGACGAAAAGAAGGTCGTCCTCTTTGATACACAGTTCCCGCTGTTTAACAAAGAACTGTCTCGTGAGGAGTTCGATAACCGGCTCAAAGAAAATCCGCTGAATGACAAGCTGCTGCAAGTCGTGGAAGAACCCCCTGTCGCAGACAATACGAAAGAGAATCCGGATACGCAGGAGACGGAAGCCATACCTGACGAAGAACTGGATGCTCTGCCCATCAGCACCGTCAAAGACGGCGAGGTCGTGACCTACCCCAATGCGGAAGCCTTGCTGGATGATCAGGAAGAAGCGCTCGCTCCGCCTCCGCAGGTGAAAAGAGCCTCCAAGGTTGCGCCTCATATGCTGCATCCGGAAATCAACACCGAGTACCGAACCAACTTCCAAATCGAGAGCGATGATATCGGCGTGGGCACGCCGCTGGAACGGTTCTATCACAATATCCGTGCCATTCAGCTTCTGAATAAGCTGGATGCGGAAAGCCGATTGGCGACACCCACCGAGCAGCGTGTGCTTGCCGACTATGTGGGATGGGGCGGTCTATCCGAGTTCTTCAAGGAGGACAATCCCCATTATACCGAGCTGAAGAATGTGCTTTCCGATGAGGAATATGCGTCGGCAAGAGAATCCACGCTGACGGCCTTCTATACGCCGCCCGTGGTGATCAAGGCGGTGTACAGTGCCCTGGAGAACATGCACTTTCAGACCGGCAATGTGCTGGAGCCCTCCTGCGGCATCGGCAACTTTATGGGGCTTGTTCCCGAAAGCATGAATGGTGCGAAATTCTACGGCGTGGAGCTGGACAGTATTTCCGGGCGAATCGCCCAGCAGCTCTATCAGAAAAACAGCATCGCGGTGCAGGGCTTTGAGAATACAAACCTTCCCGACAGCTTCTTTGACGCCGCAATCGGCAATGTCCCCTTCGGGCAGTTCAAAGTGCCGGACAAACGCTACGATAAGCACAACTTTCTCATTCACGACTATTTCTTCGCCCGCACTTTGGATAAGGTGAGACCCGGCGGCGTGATTGCTTTCATCACCTCAAAGGGTACGCTGGATAAGGAAAACCCCAATGTCCGAAAGTATATTGCCCAGAGAGCCGACTTGCTCGGCGCTATCCGGCTGCCGAATGATACCTTCAAGGCCGCTGCCGGCACGGAGGTCACATCGGACATTATCTTCCTCCAAAAGCGTGACCGATTGGTGGATATTGAGCCCGATTGGGTGCATCTGGCCACCGACGCCAATGGAATCCGGATGAACGCCTATTTTGTGGACAACCCTGAAATGGTGTTGGGCGACATGCAGATGGTCAGCGGGCCTCACGGCATGGAGTCCGCCTGTATTGCTTATGAAAATGCAGAGCTTGGGGACCTCTTGCGGGATGCCATCCAGAACATTCATGCCGAGATTACCGAATTTGAAATCGACGATCTTGAAGCGGAGGATGAGGACCTTTCTATTCCCGCTGACCCTGATGTGCGCAATTTCAGCTTCACGGTGGTGGACGGTAAAATCTATTACCGTGAAAACAGCCGCATGAATCCCGTGGATGTTTCCGCGACTGCCGAAAGCCGTATCAAGGGCATGATTGCTATCCGAGACTGTGTCAGGACGCTGATCGAGTACCAGACGGAGGACTATCCCGACGCCGATATCAAGGCGGAGCAGGAAAAGCTCAATCGGCTCTACGATGACTTCAGCAAGAAATACGGACTTATCAATGCGAGGGCCAACAATTCGGCATTCAATTCCGACAGCTCTTACTGCCTGCTTGCTTCGCTGGAGGTGCTGGACGATGAGGGCAACTTCATCCGCAAGGCGGATATGTTTTCCAAGCGGACCATCAAGCAGAAGGTAACGGTGCAGTCGGTTGACACGGCTTCCGAGGCCTACGCCCTGTCCCTTGCGGAAAAAGCGAGAATCGACATGCCGTATATGTCGGAGCTTACCGGCAAAACCGAGCAGGAGCTGTTCGAGGATTTGAAAGGCGTGATCTTCCTCAACCCCATGCACACAAGCGAGGAGGATGGAAGCCCGAAATACCTTCCCGCTGACGAATACCTCTCCGGCAATGTCCGGGAAAAGCTGGCGATTGCCAAGCGCAGTGCAGAACTTTCTCCCGAAGATTACGGTGAGAATGTCCGTGCCCTTGAGTCGGTGCAGCCGGTTGACTTGACGGCAAGTGAGATTTCCGTAAGGTTGGGTGCAACATGGCTGCCTCCGGAAATCGTTGAGGAGTTCATGTTTGAACTGTTCAGTACCCCTCGCTACTGCCAGTGGAACATCCACGTTCACTATGCGCAGTACACCGGCGAATGGAATGTGGAGGGGAAATCCTACGACCGCAGCAATGTAAAAGCCCACAATACCTACGGCACCGGCAGAGTCAACGGCTATAAGATCATGGAGGAAACCCTGAACCTCCGAGATGTAAGAATCTTCGACTACATCGAGGACGGAAACGGCAGGAAAACGGCTGTGCTCAATAAGAAAGAAACCGCCATCGCACAGGGCAAGCAGGAGCTTATTAAGCAGGCCTTTGCAGACTGGATATGGAGCGATCCGGAACGCCGGGAGCAGCTAACCAAGCTGTATAACGAGAAGTTCAACAGCATTCGCCCCCGTGAGTATGACGGCAGCCACCTGAATTTCGTGGGAATCAATCCGGAGATCACACTGAGGCCGCATCAGGTCAATGCCATTGCCCATATCCTCTACGGCGGCAATACCCTGCTTGCGCATGTAGTGGGGGCTGGGAAGAGTGCGACACGTTCGTAACTGAAAAGGTTACGCACAAGTCAGCTAACAATAGAATCGGGAACTGGAAAGGAGTCCCTGAAAAGACTTGGAGAACTAATATTCCGATAGGTGGAATGATGGGGTAACGCCCTGAAACGCCTACCTTATAAACTGCGATATGCGGCAGTCCTCTGTAACAAGGATTGCGGTATAACGCTCGCTAAAGTCGGCGGAAATGCACCCAAACGGATTATGCCGTGGAAAGTGTCCCAGAGGTGGGATATGTGCATGATACGCCGGAGGTCTATAAACTGCCTATGGTCAGAATGTCATGGATGACTGACGAAATCCCGAATGTACGGGTCTAAAAGGCGCAGGAGCAGAAATCCCAGAGAGAAGTCCGGAGCGCTGAAGCGTGGGGTCTCGAGGAAAATGCCTGT
>ENA-UOIY01003016-UOIY01003016.1-human-gut-metagenome-genome-assembly--contig:-P114-NODE-3016-length-11349-cov-3.733752_pt1 | contig 11349 bp, 9 predicted proteins | sample MGYA00242335_ERZ723882 | MGnify/ENA metagenome assembly ERZ723882
AATTATTTTGTTCCTATGGGATTAGGTTTACCCGATATAGAAAGCTTTCAAAAATACTTTGGTAAACTTACTTTAATCAATAAAAATGTTGAAGAAGATGTTTATCCTGGTAATTATATATGCAAAACCCACAAAAAAGATTTGATTTATATGTCTAGTTGGCCCACATCAGATTCCGATGCTTACTTTATTGATTATACAAAATGCAAACTAAAAAACGTTATTAACATAAAAAAAACAACTTCTATGGGTATGTTTTTAAAAAAACTAGGTGTAAAACAGTACAATTATAATTCAAAAACTCATACTTTAGATTTCATATGTGGAAAATGTTATTGCATTTCTAATGTCGATGACGATGACGATGCCGAATACGAAGATGTATGGTGGACAATAAAAATGAATAATAAAAATCAAATTATGCCTAGTACGGTTGTAAAATTTGAACTTATAACTGACTGGCAAATATGGTAGTCATCTTTTAACTTAATACTTTAAACAAATTAGATGCAATTTATTGTATCTAATTTGTTGCATTATAGGAGAAATATAACTTATGAAAAAAATAATTAATCTAACTATTCTTTCAACAATTATACTATCACTATCCTTTATTCCTGCCATTCCAACTAATGCAGCTTCAAAGGTTAACATTACATATTATTCAAGCAATGGCTATTTCAAAGCAAAGCTCAATCGTAGCAAGCGAAAAATCACAATAAAAAACAAAGTAAACAAAAAGCGTGGCTACGCTCCTGCCATCAGACGTGAAGGATATATTTTTGATGGCTGGTACTCCAAGAAAAAAGGTGGCAAGAAATATTCAGCCTCCACTATTATTACAAAGAAACAGAAGCTATATCCTCATTGGATTAAAAAATACAAAATTAATACTAAATACTTTGTTCCTATTGGTATGAAATTTAGTAGTTTACCCGAGTATGAACCTTACTGGGGAACTTTAAAAATATTAAATAAGAAAACAAAAGCATATTCTTGTAGCTATATTTTAACTAATACTCAAAAAGATACTTTTTCTATCAGTGGTATTGTTAAAGCGATAGATAACAACGGTGATTATATATACGATTATTCCTGTTACTCTATCAATTGCCGACTAAAAAACCTAATTAACATAAAGAAATCAACTTATGTCAAAAACTTTCTAAAAAAATTAGGTATTAAACGTTATGATTTCGATGCATCTGAACACTATATTGATTTTGTATGTGGTTCAACACGATTTGCCGATGAAACATACGACACTGATATCATTTGGCAAATAAATCTCAACAGCAAAAATCAAGTAACTCCTGACACCATTGTTTCTTTTGATGCAAATGATGATTGGGAACAATATTAAAATGGAGAATTGAAAATGAAAAAACTAATCAAATTAACTATTATATTTACAATTATTTTATCACTAACCTTTATCCCTACCTTTCAGACTAATGCAGCATCAAAGGTTAACATTACATATTATGCGGGTAAAGGTCACTTCAAAGCAAAACCTAACCGTAGCAAAAATAAAATTACTATCAAAAATAAATTAAATAAAAAGCGTGGTTATTCTCCTGCTATCAGACGTGATGGATATACTTTTGATGGCTGGTACACCAAGAAAAAAGGGGGTAAGAAATATTCAGCTTCTACCATTATTACAAAGAATAAAAAACTTTATCCTCATTGGTTAAAGAAATATAAAGTCAATAATAATTACTTTATACCGTTAGGTACAACTTATCCTAATTTATCTGATTATGAACCCTATTGGGGGACTTTAAAAATACTAAAGAAGAAAAAAGGCTCTTATTCCTATGATTATACTTTGATTAATGAAAAGCAAGATTATTTTTATGTTACCAGCAATGTTAATGCCCTAGATGATAATGGTAACTTTTTATATGATTATGGTTTTTCTAGTTTAAACTGTAAGCTAAAAAATTTGATTAATATAAATAAAGCTACCAATTTTAAAATTTTCTTAAGAAAATTAGGCGTAAAATATTACAATTACGATTCTAATTCTAAATTTTTAGATTTTATCTGTTGCAAAACTTATTATGCCTCTGAACATAAATATATTGATGTAGTTTGGCAAATATATCTTGATAAAAAGAATCAAATATTCCCAAACACTAACGTCTCATTTGTATTAACAGATGATTGGAAACGCTACTAATATTTTCCCTTACTTATTTCAGGTCTGCCACTTTCATGGCAGACCTGTTTTTTATATTTTGTCATCTACTTCTTCATCTTCGCTATTGCATGTATTTAATATTTCTTTTAAGCACTGGTTTATTTCGTTATTGTCTTTTATTTCTCTTTTAGTTTCTCCCTCACACATTGGCGGTTCCAGTTCCAGTGGTTTTACATCGTTTAATAACAAGTCTCCCTCTACGAATTTAAGGCAAGGATTGCTTTCTGCTTCGTGGGTGTTCATTTTCGGTGGCATTGTTTTTCCTAATGAGTTGAATTTGTATGCCTGATAATAAACTGTTCTAAGATATAATGTTATTCCTGCAGACATTGTTCCAGTTGTGGGATTAAATTCCATAACTTTCGCAACTGCATTCATATTTAAACCATTTTCTACTGTATTGTCATACATATTAAAGCCTACGTAGTTGATATAGTATTCTTCGTATGAATTGTAAACTGTTGATGCTCCATAAGGTGCATACATGTCAACGGTTACACTTCTTGGATTTGTGTCCGGATTGTAGTTTGTTGTTCCAACTGCCGGCAAATATACTGCTTCTAATGAAACTGTTGTAATGTATTTCTTACAATTATCGTATAGTCTAATTTTAAATACTACTCTTAGGTTTGTAAGTTTTACACGCAGGCAGTTTGCTCTTCCCGGTATGGTTGATACTGTTGAAAAAGTAGGTGGATTTCCCATTTCTGCCAATTCCTCTTCAGTATATTCAACTGTTTCTTCTTCACCTGTAAAATAGCCTTTTCCTGAATATATTTTTATATCCGCCACCAAAAGCTGAACGTAAGTTGTTGTTGGATAAAGTGTTAAAATATTCTCAGGTATGGTTATTGTTCTACACAGATTTATTCCTACCTCATCATATATTATAGGGGAATATATAGACAAGTTTTCAGGTTCACCACATCCGGGGCTTACACATACATCACAATCTTTTCCGGTATGGCAACACTGATTGCACGACATCATTTTATAATCTGACATTTTTATCTCCTCTTTTTGTTTATTATATTTTATGCCGTATTACTCATAATGTTGCTTACACTTTTATATTTTTATTTATTGTTGATAATAGTAAAAAATGCTATACTAACTCATATGATTAAGTAAAGGATTTTATTATGAAACATAAATTATTTAATTTTATAAAAAAAGCATATGACTTTATTGACATTATTGGTCAGGACAAAGTAGGTATCTATACAGCTCAGGCTTCTTTCTTTATTATTTTGTCCATTTTTCCATTTATACTTTTGTTTTTTAATTTAATAGGTCATGCTTCAATTAATCAGAATACTATTATTTATTTGATTCATTCATATGCACCTGATTCTCTTAAGCCTTTATTTGTTCAGGTTGTTAGTGAAATATATGAACATGTATCAAGCACTGCTGTGTCCATTACAGCCATTGCTGCAATATGGTCAGCATCTAAAGGCGTGTTGTCTGTAATGTTTGGCTTGTACGAAATAGTGAAAATTCACCAGAAACGTAATTATTTCATATCAAGATTTGTATCAATGCTTTATACAATAATATTTACTGTTGCATTGGCTTCTACAATGGTACTACTTGTTTTTGGTAATAAGCTCTTTAACCTTGCCATATCACTGGCTCCATGGTTAAGACAGATATCTATTGTTACATTAATGCTTAGATATCTTTTGGTATTCTTACTTCTGGTGCTTTTCTTCTCATTAATATACAGACTTGCCAATTTTAAGCTTGCTACTTTTGGAAAAGTATTTCCGGGTGCTTTTTTCTCAGCACTTGGCTGGGTTGTTTTTTCCTATATCTTTTCTATTTATGTAGACAGCTTTTCAGGAATGTCTTATATGTATGGAAGTTTTACCGCTGTAATCGTATTTATGTTATGGATTTATTTTTTGATTTATATAATGTTTATCGGTGCGGAAATCAATAAGCTTCTCTTCCCTGAAACTGAAGCTACAGTTACTGTAAAGATGTAATTTCAACGTCATTATAAAAGGTTGCAAGTATTTCCTTGTAACCTTTTCCTTTTTTTGCCATTTGGCAGGCAGCACTTTGGCTCATTCCACTTCCGTGTCCAAATCCACCTCCGTATATTTTTATTCCATCCAATTTGTTGTTTTTGTACACACTTTTTATTGAAATAAACGCACTTGGAAGCATGCTTAATTTTGTTCTCTTGGTTTTATCGCTTAGTTTTATTGTTGAGTAATATGAGCTTAGTATTTTTCTAATCTGATTTTGATTTACAATGGATATTTGTCTCTTATCTCCATAAATAGTCATTTGGGCAACTATTCCCCCTGCCCCTCTTTTGTTTATTTCCATTCGGTTAATTGTGCCTACATTTACTGCCATATTTTTGTATATGGAATTTTCTATCTGCTTAGTTGTCAGATATGTTGTCCATCTGTAAAAAGGCGATTTTTTCTCCACTGATTTAGGTTTTTCTTTTATATATTTATCAAAGATTTTTTCATTTGATATGTTTTCCGTGATTGTTGTAAGATTGGTTTCCTTTAAATATTTCTGTTTCTTTATCCCCCATATTCTATAGTCTGTTGTATATCCCCATGACGTAGAAAAATAATATGCATTTATTAATTTTCCTTTATACTTCATTACCGTGCCTTTTGTTTCATTTGCTGCTTTTATGCTGTTTTCTCCGGGAACGTTTTTGTTGTACACCTGATAACTTACGCTGTCGTCTCCCTTGGCATTGTATTTTTTATATTTTTTGCCCTGACTTTTCATAATATATGTTCTGGCACAAACTGCCTGTGCCTTAAGGGCTTCTTTTGGCGATTCTTCCCCTATTTCGCTGGAAATTACCGCTGCAACATAATCTTCCATACCAACCTGATTAACTAATACAAGACCACTGCTTTCTTTATATATGTAGAAAATCCCCTTATAACTTTGCATATTCTTTTCATCTTTCAGTATTGACATTTCACCTTTAGGCTCCACTTTTATAACATTGCTTTGTTTAAAATATTTACTGCCTGTTCCAATATCAATCTGCTTCTTTATGCTCTTTTTATTCTTAAAATTCTCTCCAAAATATATGTTTAATACTGATGCCTTGGCTACAAATTTTGAATAGTGCATTGTGATATAATTATTATTTAGAATAACAATTCTAACTGTGTTGTCTTTTTTGCTTTCTTCATTTGTTGTGGTCTCTGCTTCTGTTTTTATTTCAGTAATATTTTCGCTGTTGACCGCCTGCAGGGACTTTTCTCCTGAATCATATTCAGGAATATACTCTACCTGATTAACTTTAAAAATAACCGCTGACAAAAACACTGCCACAAAAATACATACTGCTAGTTTTAATTTCATACTTCCCCCATTATTTCTTCTGATAAGATTTCTCAGAAAAAAAACGTAGTATAAAAAAATATACTACGTTTCTCATCTGTTATAATCGTTTCTCGCACATTCAAGTCATGCTTCGCATAAGGTGCTCGAAATCATAATCAATCACTTCGTGATTGGTTATAAAATATGTACCTGAAATGCCGGCCTGCGTTTTGAGTCCTAGCAAACGCCAGGTGGGCAACCGCATCTAAAGTTCTGCCTTCCACCTGATAATGAGGCTTGACATCCCTTTAGAGATTAGGAATCCCTTTATTCAAACTGTAGGTTCAAAATAGGCAGGATTCACGAACATTTCAGGTCAAAACAATTAATAAACATTAATTATTTTGATAATGTAATTATAGTTTATCATTGCAATTTTTGCAATCACTTTTCGTTTACATTTTATGATTATTTTTTCTTTGTGATGTTGCTTTTGTCTTTAAAAATATGTCCTTCAGGAATAACTCCACGAACACTTGATAATGGATAAACATTACAGTGTCTTCCGATTACTGTTCCCGGATTTAATACTGAATTACAACCAACTTCTACATAGTCTCCAAGCATTGCACCGAACTTTTTAAGTCCTGTTTCAATCTGCTCATCGCCGTTCTTTACTACTACTAATGTTTTGTCTGATTTTACATTAGATGTAATTGAACCTGCTCCCATATGAGAATGTGTTCCAAGTATACTGTCACCAACATAGTTGTAATGTGGAACCTGTACTGTATTAAATAAAACAACGTTCTTTAATTCTGTAGAATTTCCAACTACACAGTTCTTCCCAACAATTGCCTTTCCTCTAACGAAAGCTGATGGTATTCTTTCTGTGTCAGCATCTACAATCAAAGGACCCGTTAAGCTTGCTGTTGGAGCAATCTTAACTGTTTTGTGAACCCAGATGTTATCTTCAATCTGATTAAATTCATCCTTTGGAAGTGTTGGTCCAAGTTTCATAATAAAGTCTTCAATATCAGCTAAAACTTCCCATGGGTATGTTTTTCCTTCAAATAATTTTGCAGCTATTGTTTCATTTAAATCATATAAATCCTTTATTGTATACATTTGGTTTTCTCCTTTATTCTACTGTTACGGATTTTGCAAGGTTTCTAGGCTTATCTACGTTTAATCCCTTAAGTACTGTTGTGTAGTATGCAATTAACTGTAAAGGAATTACTGTTAACATAGGCATTAAAACATCTTCCATTGCAGGTACTTCGATAGCTTCATCGATTACACCCTCACTAAATTCTGTTCCTTCCTTGCATACGGCAATTGTAAATGCTCCTCTTGACTTAACTTCAACAATGTTGCTTACTGTCTTTTCTAATAATTCTGTTTGAGTAGCTACGCCGATTACTGGCATTCCATCTTCTACTAATGATATTGTTCCATGCTTTAATTCACCTGCTGCATATGATTCTGAATGAATGTATGAAATCTCTTTTAACTTAAGTGAACCTTCCATACTTAATGCATAGTCTAAACCTCTACCAATGTATAATAAGCTCTGTGCTGTAATTAACTTACTTGAAACATATTTACATTTCTTTTCACATTCCATTGTCTTTTCAATAATGTCAGGGATTTCAGCAAGCTTAGCTGTTAATCTCTTACATTCATTTTCATCAATGTGCCCTTTTGCATATGCCATTTCAAATGCAAGAAGGTACATTACTGACATCTGTACTGAAAATGCCTTAGTTGAAGCAACCGAAATTTCAGGACCTGCATGTGTGTAAAGAACCATATCTGATTCTCTTGCAATCGATGAGCCCTTAACGTTAACAACTGATAAAACCTTGGCACCTCTCTCGTGTGCAAGATGAAGTGCTGCCTTAGTATCTGCTGTTTCACCTGACTGTGAAACTACAATAACTAAATCTTCAGGTGTTATAATTGGATCTCTGTATCTAAATTCAGATGCAATATCTACTGTTACTTCTGTTCTCGCAAGCTTTTCGATTACGTATTTTCCAACCATACCGGCATGCATTGCTGTACCACAGGCTACAATAAATAACTTTCTATAATTCTTTAAAGCTTCTAATGTTAAACCACATTCTGAAAGGTCCGGCATTCCATTTACAATTCTTGGTGTGATTGTTGTCTTTACTGCGTTAGGCTGTTCATGAATCTCTTTTAACATAAAATGTTCATATCCGCCTTTTTCTGCAGCATCCATATCAAGGTTAGAAACCTGAATTTCTTTCTTGATAGGTAATTTATGCATATCACAGAACTCAACTCTGTCTGACTTAATTGTTGCAATTTCGTTTTCTTCTAAAAGATAGTAATTTCTTGTATATTTCAAAATTGCAGGTACGTCTGATGCAATAAAGTTCTCTTCGTCGCCGGCACCGATTATAAGTGGGCTATCTTTTCTTACTGCAAAAATTCTGTCAGGAAAATCTTTAAATACAATACCAAGTGCATATGCCCCTCTTACATCTTTAAGAGTCTTGATAATTGCATCTACAGGATCACCTTCGTAATAATAATCTAATAATTTAGCTACTGTTTCTGTATCTGTTTCACTAATAAATGTGTATCCCTTCTCAATAAGGAAATTCTTAATATCTTTGTAGTTTTCAATAATACCATTGTGTACAATTGATACTCTCTTATTTCCATGAGGATGTGAGTTAATATCTGATGGTTCACCATGAGTTGCCCATCTTGTATGACCGATACCACAATGTCCCTTTGGCTTGTGTTCAGCTACTTTCTCTCTTAAGTTCTTTAACTCGCCTTTAGCCTTTTCTACTGTTATTTCTCCATTTTCAAATACGGCAATACCTGCTGAGTCATATCCTCTATACTCTAACTTAGATAATGAATCTAATAAAACGTCTGTACAGTCTCTTTCACCTACATAACCTACTATTCCACACATTACTTATTGTTCCTCCTATAAAATTGCGACACATAATTATAATAATTAGTCATCTGACCTGCGTTATTTAAATTAATAACGTTATTAAATCTGCCCCTGATAAAATCATCCAGCTTTTTCATATATTCCTCTGATGTTATTTTTCCTTCCGCTACCTGGGTAAGGCCCAGTTCCCAACTGGCTGTCAATTCAGGATTAAGCAATGATTTAATCGAACCGTGAACTACTCCAAAAATCATTTCTCCCAACTGAGTCGGAGTAATTACCTGTGTCTTCTTATTTAATGATATGTACTTAATGTTCACCAGTTTCTTTATTATTTCTGCTCTTGTTGCGCTGGTTCCGATTCCCGAGCCTTTAATCTGTGCTCTCAAATCTTCATCTTCAATAAGCTGACCTGCATTCTCCATGGCAAGAATAATCGAACCTGATGTGTATCTTTTAGGTGGTGTTGTCTCACCTTCTTTTATACTCATCTCATTAACGGTAATTTTACCACCTTTGGGCATATTATACAACAATTTAAAAAATTCTTCATCTAATTCTGCCTCTTCGTTGATAGTATTTTCATTTTCAAGCTCTTCTTTAGCTTTTTCTTCATTAGTTTTTTTGTCTGATTTATTGTCTGTCTTATTGTCGGTAGCTTTCTTTTTGCTAGGAACTCCTGCTATTTCAAGATAACCTTTTTGAGCCAAAATCTTAAAGTTAGATGAGAAGTGTTCTGTAGTTGTTGTTCCATCACTAAATGTTGCCGGCATAACTCCTACCAAAGTAGCTTTTTTGTATATTGCCGGTGGATAGAATATGCTTAAGAAACGTCTCACTATAAGCATATACACTTTCTGATTAATTGGTTTCTGCTTAGCCAAACCGTTTAATCCCTGACCTGTCGGTATTATGGCATAATGATCTGTTATCTTTTTGTCATCTACATATTTAGTCTTTGCAAGGTTCTTGTAGGACTGTTGCTTTAAAATATTCTGCGCAAAAGCGCTGCATGGCTGATAATATTGCAAGCCCGAAATATTCTTGCTTATCTCCTTTGCAACTGCCGTCGAAAGAACTCTGGCATCTGTTCTTGGGTAAGTTACAAGTTTGCTTTCGTACAACTGCTGCACTACATTTAATGTTTCATCTGGACTAATCTTAAACATCTTTGAACAGTCATTTTGAAGTTCTGCTAAATTGTATAACAACGGTGCCTGTTTTTTTTCATCCTTCATAGTGATGGACTTAATAGTCATTTCTAATGGATTTCCATTTTCCTCTAAAGCTCTTATCAGTGCCTGGGCTGTTGTTTTTTCTTTAAATCCGTTTTCTTTATACAAAAGTGGCGATTCAAAGAATTTTGATGTTTTCTGTGATTTCCATTCTGTATCTATTTTTCGTCCGTGTATATCAGTCTTTGCCATAACTCTATAGAAAGGTGTTTTTTCGAAACCTCTTATTTCACGCTCTCTATTGCATACCATTCCAAGAACGCAGGTCATTACTCTACCAACATTAATTGACTTCCACTCTCCCTTTAAATAATTGGTTATGGAATTTCCATATTTTAAGGTTAAGAGTCTTGAAAAATTAATTCCCATCAAATAATCTTCTTTTGCTCTAAGATATGCTGCGTCAGAAAGATTGTCATATTCCTTTAGGTCTTTTGCCTCTTTTATTCCACGAAGAATTTCTTCCTCAGTCTGGGAATCAATCCATACTCGCTTCTCTTTTTTGCCTTTAACTCCCGCTTCCTGGGCAACTAATCTATATATGTATTCTCCCTCTCGTCCCGAGTCGGTACAAACATATATTGTGTCCACGTCATCACGGTTCAAAATCTCTTTTACTATATTAAATTGTTTTTTTACCCCGGGAATCACCTCATACTTCCATTGTCCCTGAGGTATAAATGGCAAATCTCTAAGATTCCATTTTTTGTATTTTTCATCATAACATTCCGGATAACTCATTGTTACAAGATGACCAACGCACCATGTAACTATGGCATTTTCACTTTCCATGTATCCGTCTCTCCTAGTTGTCTTTAGCTTTAATGCCTTGGCAAACTCTGCTGCCACACTAGGTTTTTCTGCAATAAATACTGCTTTCATACAGCTCTCCTATGTTCTATTTGCTGATTTCGTTTTTATGTACATTTGGATTTGTTTTTTGTTTGATTTACTATATACATTTTTTATTTTGCTTTTTCTATATGTTCTATTTGCTGATTTCGTCTAATGTTTTAGTGTAGGCTGGAAGAAACATTTCAATAAATTTCTCAATTTCTTCCATATGCATTTCATCCAAAGCCTTCTTTATTGTTTCCTCAGCTTTTGCAAAATCAGTGTTTCCTGTATTTCTTTCTTCTATGCACTTAATATATGCAGACATCTTATCTGCTGCCTTTACATATTTCCAATTTATGTCATCATTCTCAATTAATATGTCTTCATATGCATTCTGCATTTCTTCCGGCAACTCTGAAATCAACTGGCAGGCCGCCACATTTTCAACCTTCTTGTATGCATCTCTTATTTCAGGTGCATAATACTTAATCGGTGTTGGCAAATCCCCTGTTATAATTTCTGTTGTGTCATGCATAATTCCAAGCATTGCTATATGCTCAGCATCCAACTCTTTTCCAAAATAAGTATTACCTATAACTGCCAAAGCATGAGCTATAATAGCAACTTCCAAGCTATGCTCCGCAATATTTTCAGTTTTTGTATTTCGCATCAATCCCCAGCGATTGATGTATTTCATTCTGGCTAACATACCAAAGAAATTATTCATGGTGTAACTCCTATTCTTCTGTGTGATATCTATATGTTATTCTTGTTATATCTGTTTTTCTTGCTTTATCTATTTTTCTTAT
>ENA-UOIY01003018-UOIY01003018.1-human-gut-metagenome-genome-assembly--contig:-P114-NODE-3018-length-11336-cov-5.133056_pt1 | contig 11336 bp, 9 predicted proteins | sample MGYA00242335_ERZ723882 | MGnify/ENA metagenome assembly ERZ723882
AAGTTGTTTCGGAAATTGAAACTATTTAAATCTGCTTTTTTTTAAAATATCCTCTCCGAAAATTGTTTATTTTAAGCAAATCGGTTACATTTGTGACCATAAACAAAACGAAGAGACAGCGTCTCTTTAGTAAACAATAGAAATATTTAGAATGAAAAGAATATTGGTAAGTGGCGGAGCCGGTTTTATAGGCTCTCATCTCTGTACTCGGCTTATAAACGAAGGTCACGACGTGATATGCCTGGATAATTTTTTTACGGGTTCGAAAGATAATATCATTCACTTGATGGATAATCATCATTTTGAGGTGGTGAGGCATGATGTCACTTATCCTTATTCGGCTGAAGTAGATGAAATTTATAATTTGGCTTGTCCGGCATCTCCCATTCATTATCAACATGACCCGATTCAAACTGCCAAAACATCTGTGATGGGAGCCATTAATATGCTGGGATTGGCAATGAGACTGGATGCCAAGATTCTGCAAGCTTCTACGAGTGAGGTATATGGAGATCCAATCGTTCATCCGCAACCGGAAAGCTATTGGGGAAATGTGAATCCGGTAGGTTACCGGTCTTGCTATGATGAGGGAAAGCGTTGCGCAGAAACATTATTTATGGATTATCACCGTCAGAATAATGTGCGTGTGAAGATTATCCGTATTTTTAATACGTATGGTCCGCGAATGTTGCCGAATGACGGACGGGTTGTTTCTAATTTTATTCTTCAAGCGTTGAATAATGAAGATATAACAATATATGGTGATGGGAAGCAGACACGCAGCTTCCAGTATATTGATGATTTGATTGAAGGAATGATAAGAATGATGAATACGGAGGACGAGTTTACAGGTCCTATAAACCTGGGGAATCCGAATGAATTTCCGGTATTGGAATTGGCGGAAAGGATCATTAGTATGACCGGTTCATCTTCGAAGATTGTATTTAAGTCTTTACCGGATGATGATCCGAAGCAACGCCAACCGGATATTACATTGGCTAAAGAGAAATTGGGCTGGCAGCCTACTGTTGAACTTGAAGAGGGGCTGAAGCGTATGATTGAATATTTTAAAAATGTCTGAAGCATAAAAAAAGAAAATTATGAATATGGAAATTAATCCTTCTGAATATAAAGTCCTTATTGTGGACGATGTAATATCAAACGTCCTTTTATTAAAGGTACTTTTGACCAACGAGAAATTCAAAATTGTGACTGCCGGTAATGGAACACAGGCGGTGTTACAAGTGAAGTAGGAAAATCCGGATCTTGTATGTCTGGATGTAATGATGCCGGATATCAGTGGCTTTGAGGTAGCTCAACAAATGAAAGCAGACCCCGAAATGGCTGAAATTCCCATTATCTTCCTGACTGCTCTAAATAGTACGGCGGATATCGTAAAAGGATTTCAGGTGGGTGGTAATGACTTTATTTCAAAGCCATTCAATAAAGAAGAATTGATTATTCGTGTGACGCACCAGATTTCGTTGGTTGCAGCGAAAAGAATCATTGTTGCACAAACGGAAGAGTTGCGTAAGACGATCATGGGACGCGACAAACTCTATTCTGTGATTGCACATGACTTGCGTTCACCAATGGGATCTATCAAGATGGTGCTGAATATGCTGATTCTGAATCTGCCAAGCGAAACAATTGGTGATGAGATGTATGAATTGCTGACAATGGCTAATCAGACAACAGAAGATGTATTCTCATTGCTTGATAATCTGCTGAAATGGACGAAGAGCCAGATTGGTAAACTGAAAGTGGTTTATCAGGATATTAATATGGTGGAAGTCGTAGAGGGCGTAAGTGAAATCTTTACGATGGTGGCCAGTCTGAAAAATATTAAGATAGTACAAGATGTGCCTGTAGAGAATGTGGCTGTTCGTGCTGATATTGACATGATTAAGACGGTGATTCGTAATTTAATCAGTAATGCGATTAAGTTTAGCAATGAAGGTTCGGAAGTAGTGGTGTCACTGGCAGAAGAAGACGGTATGGCAATCGTAAGTGTGAAAGACAGTGGTTGCGGTATTGATGACGAAAATCAGAAGAAGTTGCTGCATACCGATACTCATTTCAGTACCTTTGGTACAAACAATGAAGAAGGTTCGGGACTCGGATTGTTATTGTGTCAGGACTTTGTTGTCAAAAATGGCGGTAAACTTTGGTTTACTTCAAAGAAGGGAGACGGGTCTACATTTAGTTTCTCAATTCCATTGTTGGAGAAATAAGATAACTATAGATAATACGACTAGAAATAATAAGGGCACGGTTTGCATGAATATGTAAATCGTGCCCTTATTTAATTGGTATATTCTATTTTCGGTTTATCGTTTGCAGATAGCCTTAAAATCGCAATACGAACATTTTTTAGTATCTTCTGTCTGCGTAAAAGGCTCTTCTTCGCTGAATATTTCTTCTAATAATGTTTGCAGGCGTTCACGGAATTCATCTTCAAAGAAAGCGAAGTTGTTTACCGGTATTTTCGGTTTACGAGGTTCTCCCATTTCAATAACAGGCGAATAGTTTTCCGATGCTGCCCGGTGGATGTAGAGCAGAGCAGGAGCTACCATTAACGATTGTTGCCGGCTCATGATAGCAGCATACAGAAAAGTCTGGAAGATATAGTTCGGGCGTGTTTCCGATGGGGTGAACAGTTGCTCGATATTAGCAGGTATTTTAGGGCTTCCTCCTGTTTTGTAGTCAACAATCCGCAGGGTACTTTCTTTTGCATCCATACGGTCGATTGTGCCACCCAGACGGAGAGTGAACGGTCCTTGTCCTGTTTGTATAGTAATCTCTTCTGAAACTTTCTTTTCCATAGCGACCATTTCGAAAGGAGTATATTGAAGGTCGTTACGCAGCAATTGTTTCAGATAGGAAACAATTACTTTGGAGTTGATAAGTTGTATGCCGTTATATTCCGGTTTTTCTTCGGGAGAAACTTTGAATAATTCTTTTTTGAAGGCTTGGTCAACGTAGCTTTGTAGCTTCACGTCATTGCGTAATAAGCGTTCAAGATCTTCTTTCTGTATCGTTTTTCCGGTTGCAGTCAGGTCGGTGTATGCTAATTGGGCGGAGAGGTGGAAAATGGTTCCGAATAGAGCGGAATCAATTTCAGCACTCACTTCGTCCGGTGTTTTCAAGCCCGCTACATAGCGGTAGTAGAATCTCAACCGGCAATCCAGATAAGCATTAAGGGCGGAAGGAGAGAGAACCAGTGAATTTGGATGAGTGCTATCGTAAGCACGATAGATTCGTCTTAGTACTTCAGGTGTTTTTTCTACTCGTATCTCTTGGGTACTTTGCGGAGATTGTCCGGCTTCCAGATACTCGCGAGTGATATCATGTGGACCTTCTACAAGTAATTGCAGCATGAAGCGGGATTCTTCTCCACGGTTGAGACCGTCCGAAGAAGTATTGTAGAGTAGCGTGATATTCTCTGCCCGTTGTATCAGTCGATAAAAGTAGTAGGCATACACTGCATTTTTGTGTTCGATAGTGGTCATGCCAAATGCTTTCCGGAGATTATAGGGAATAAAAGAGGAATCTCCTCCGGATTTTGGAAGTTGTCCTTCGTTGAGAGACAATATAATGAGATTCCGGAAGTCCAGATTACGTGTTTCCAATACTCCCATGACTTGCATTCCGATAGCAGGTTCTCCGTGGAAAGGAATGTTAGAAGATGTCAGTACTTTGGTAATCAGTCGTTTCAGAGTATCGGTGCGTATATTTAGTTCTCCGCTTTCAATCAAACTGTAGAGACGGTTGATTTTGGTATGGCTTTGAAAGAGCGATTCTCTATATAGTTGATTGAAGATATCATTGTATTCTCCTTCTTTCCGATAAATGGTTGAAATGTTTTTGATTAATTCGATCAGATAATCGCATAGTTCTTTTATACCATTACGGGGAGTGAAGAGGGTAGTTAGAAAATCATCCTGTTTAAGTTCTGACGGAAGTGGATAAAAACGGTTTGTTTGGGTCAGTTCACGTTCCAGGGGACCGGCATGGGATGATAATTGCTGGGTATAGGGATGCTTCAATATGGCGGATACTGCCTCGTAAGTGAATCGGCCGGTATCGGAGCGGTAACCATTGGTTTGCAGTTCCATTACGGCATTGATAAAGCTATAAACAGGAGTTTGAGCCAATGGGAATCCCATGGTGATATTGACATTCTTCACTTCCTGCGGAATGGAATGAAGTACGGGAAGCAACAGAGCTTCATTACAAAGCACTACAGCATTTTCTTTTTCCTTTTCTACGGTAATTTGTGAATGATCGTTTGTTATCGCCTTAATCCATCCGGGAAGGAAACGTGCTTGGGCATTCTCGGTAGAAGCGGAAATATAACGTATTTTCTTCGGTTCTTTAAAGGTGTTGAAAAAGCTTTCCGGGAGTTCGTTCGGAAATTCCTCGAGATTACGTTTCAGGAATTCTCCGGCCTCATGTTTTTTGATTTGTTGGGTGTAGAAGATATCATAGTCCCAATAGAAGAGTGCCTTGCCCGCATCTTTCAGTTTTCTGAAAAAGTCACTTTCTACTTTGTTCAAAACATTGAACCCGACAAATATGTATTTGTCGTATTTGAGTTGGTCGGTATCGAGTTGTTCGATCACGTTCCGGTAGAGCATGCCTTCGTAAGCAATGCCTAACTCTGTCAGGTTCGCACGGTAACGATGGTAGATAGTACCTAGCTTGTCCCAAAGGGAAATAAATTTTTCTTTTAGTTCGGTCCGTTTTTCAATGGAGAAATTCTGAAAAAACTGTTGTATGGCTTCTTCCTGCTCTTTGTCAAGGAATTCATAGTCATCCATCAGATTTTTCAAATCTTGTAGATTGCTGAATAATTTGTCGGCATCGACCATATTCTTATCTACATCATCAAAATCACTAATCAACAATTCGCCCCAGAAGTAGAAATCGTCCAATGTTTCCTGACTCCGTGTTTCCTCTTTGAACACTTTATAAAGTTCGCAGACCAATCGAATAGGATCGCCGCTTTTCTGTACGGATAGTTTCTGAAACAGGTCGCTGATACTCATGGCAGCTGGTGACCAGATCGGTTTATCGGATTCTCCTGCTAAATATTCATTGAAGAACAAGTTAGCACGTTTATTAGGGAAAACGAGTACCGTACGTGACAGGTCGTTTCCTATCTTGGTATATAAATCATGAGCGACTAGTTGGAGAAATGATTGCATATTGATTAAACTATTTTCTGATTCTTGTATTTATTGTAATCGGAACATAACAGGTACGGTGAAATAAACAGCAACTTTAGTACCATCTTCCAGTTCTCCCGGTTTCCATTTAGGCATTTGATTAATGACGCGTAAAGCTTCTTTATCCAGATAAGGATCTACGCCACGTAAAACTTTTGGTTTGACTATATTTCCTTCTTTATCAACGATGAACTGAATAATAGTACGCCCCTGTACACCATTACCTTCTGTTCCTGTATTAGGGTATTGAATCTTTTTTGCAAGAAATTCCATGAGAGCTTGCTGGCCTTCAGGAAAATCGGGCATAACAGGTACTTTCTCGTAAACGTCAGGATAGTTTATACGAGTATAAGTGATTCTCAATTCCGGGCCATACATCGCACTGAATGAAAGCATCAGATTGTATGTCACTTGTACTGTCTCATTTGCCAATATGCCGGGTGTCCAACGAGGAATGAGAGACATGACCCTTAATATTTCAGCTTCAACTTTGGGGTGTATCTTGCGGGTAATCTTAGGGTTGATAACTTGTCCGTCATAATCTATAGTGAATTTTACATCAGTGTATGTATTATTAGCAATACTATCTATTTCTGAATAACGAAGATTTTCTTTCAGAAATTCTATAAATTTTTCTGTTCCTCCGGGAAATTCCGGTAGCTTTTCCGGACCATAAAAGGGGGCTTCCCCTTTCATGTCTTTTTCTTGTATCAGGCTGTCAGCAGTAATGGTCCAATTCATTTTAGGGCATTGCAGTGTTTCTGCGTCCAATGAAGTAGGAGGTATTATTGTAAGTATACCAGTTGATAGTCCAAACAGAGTGATGGCCTTACCTACACGGCGTTTTCGTTCAAGCTGTTGCTCCAAATATCGAACTTCAGCTTCGCATTTGGGGCAAGTACCCAAACAATCTCCCTGATACTGACATTCAGAGGTAATGAATTCAATATCATTCGCTTCGGCTATCTGCCGACGAATCTCTTTTAAGATTTTACAGGTTTGTTTTCCTCTTGCCATGGCATTAATCATTAGGGGTTTTATAGGTGAATCGGTCGAATTGGGTGATTCCCATTTCTTTCAAAAGTTCTATGCTTTGGTCAATATCCTTCTCCGTATTATAGGAAGGGATGAGTGGTGTCCGGATAACGATTTGCTTGGCTTTGTCTTTCCCGATTAAATATCGCAAATTACTTAAGACGTTTTCATTATTCTTTCCGGTATATCGCTGATAGATGTTATTATTCATATCTTTGATGTCGACTATGTAATTGTCTATAATAGAAATCAGTTCTTCTACATTCTGTTGCGGAACATTGAGAGAGGTTTCGACAGTGATTCTCCATTCTGGGCCACAGAGTTGGCGGAATTGCCTGATAAATTCGCTTTGTAACAAAGGTTCTCCACCGCCAAATGTGACTCCTCCGCAACTCGCCAGGAAATAAAGTTCATCTTTGCGTACTTCCTCGTAGAGCTGGTTACAATCATAGCTCTCCCAAACACCATCGGGCTGCAAAGATGTCGGATTGAGACAATATTTGCAACGCAACGGACAGCCATGGAAAGCAACTAATGTTGTAACTCCTTCACCGTCAATCGTTAGTCGATGGCGGGCAATGCCGATGAGAGGAACAGCTTTCATACTTTTTCTATTTTTTCTTCATCCACATACCACAAGTAGCCGGTGATATTTTTATATCCCATCTTGGTAAGAAGTTGCATATATCCTTTCACTTGTTTGTTATATTTAGGATTTTCCTTACCAAACTTGAAATCGACTACAACAACCTGATCGTCCTTCATCATTACACGATCCGGACGACGGGTTTGCAGAACTCCTTTTTCTTTATAGATAATAGCACATTCATTAAAGAGTGTCCATTTTCCGGAATACCAATCTTGAATTTCAGGAGAAGAAAAAGCTTTCTTTGCAACTTCACGAGCCACTTTTTCTTTCTCATCATTTCTGATAACTCCTTCAAAAATAAGCCGTTCAATGGCTGGATCGATATCTTCTGCAGTTTCGATGACAGAAAATAAAGTATGTAACATACGTCCACGGTTGATAAAGCGGTCGTCCGAATCTTCTTCTTCAATGCCCTGAATGAAGTCAGCAGAGCGGTTGGACTGACGAAATTCAATATCATGCCGCATGGATTCCATCCGAATAGGGAGTTTCTCTGGTTTCTGGGTTAGCTTGTTTGTGGATGTCCTGATTCTTTCTTTTTCGGAAGGGCATAGTTGTCCTTGCTCGTAACAGTCTTCTTCCCAGTCAATCCCTTCTTCTTGGGCTACTATCGGTAGGGTGTTTGCCAATAGTTCGGACATGGTACCTTTTTGACTTTTTCTACTCCAGATAATGAGATTTTTTCCAGCGCGGGTAAAAGCAACGTATAGTAGATTGAGATTATCTACCCAAAGTTGAAGACGTTCTTGCAGGTAGTCGTTACCATAAATCGATTCAGCCATTTGGGTGGAATAGTTAATAGGAAGAATATCCAGTGTATTGAATGGTGCTGTTTGCGGGGCACACCATACTAGCTGATTATTGGTTTCATTCTCCAGTTTCCAGTCGCAGAAAGGAAGGAGTACGGTATGGAATTCCAATCCTTTGGATTTGTGTATGGAGAAAATCCGGATACCTTCTACTTCTCCACTCGGAATTGTTTTACTGCATAATGTTTCGTCCCAATACCGGATGAATCCGTCTAGCTCGGAAGAGTTGCTTTGCAGATAATCGGTCACCGCATCAAAGAAAGCGAATAAATAAGCATCCTGATCTTTGATAAGATTCATCTCGAATATGCTGAAAAGTTCTTCTAAAAGCTCATAAAGAGGCATTAGCCTTAGTTCCTTTGTCTTTTCAAGAAAAGCGGCGGGAAGATAATTCTCGGCAGGGAGGAGTAGGAGAGTATTCCAATCCAGTCCTTTCTGTAAAACCTCGTTTTGATAGGCTACGGCCAGTTGGGCACGTGCTATTTTATTATTTTCATCGGAAAGGAATCGCAGTGCATCCAGCATCATACAAATGGCAAGAGAGGCGTCAAGGCGGAAGGCTTCGTCTGATACCACTTTATAGTGTAGCTCCTTATCGAAGTAGTCGGCGATTCGGGGAATACTTTTATTTTTTCGTACCAGGATGGCTATATCATTCAGTCGTACTCCGGAGGTGAAGAGATGTTGCACTTCTTCTCCCAGACTGATTAATGTCTGTTCGGTATAACCATGTTCTTCGTCGGGTTCGAGAAAAGAGACTTTTACATATCCTTTTTCTGTACTTCGGGGAGATTCCTGCACAACGTCGGCATAGGCTTTCTGCAGATCCTCACAATCCTTGCCTAACTGTTGCTTATATACTCCGTTCAGATAGTTGGCGGCAGCTGTGAAGATTTGGTTATTAAACCGGATAACATTGGTTTCACTTCTCCGGTTGGTAGCTAATGTCTTGACGCGGATCGGGAAATGTTCGATGTGATTATTCAGGCTGTTGAGAATTCCCCAATCGCCATTTCGCCAACGATAAATGGATTGTTTAACGTCTCCTACAATCAAACTGTCTGCTCCTTGAGACAATCCTTCCAGTAAGAGCAATTTGAAATTTCCCCATTGCATCCGGCTGGTATCCTGAAACTCATCTATCATGACGTTATGGATATTCGTTCCTATCTTTTCGAATACAAAAGAGGAGTCACCGTCTTTCACCAGTTGATGGAGCAGGGCATTCGTATCTGATAATAGAAAACGATTGTTGTCGTGATTCAACTGACGTACTTCTTCATCGATATTGGCGAGGAGTTGCACTTTGTTGAGATGTTGCAGGGATAATCGGCAACTATTCAGTAACAAATTATTCTTGGAACGTAACTTTTCAGCATCTTCCAGAATTTGCATGAGACTAGAGTTGGCTAAATTAATGATGTCCGCGTAGCGGGGAGAAGTCTTGGTTGCCCAGTTCTTTGCGTCTTCCAGACATTTTTCTACTGTAGCATTACGGATATCATTGCCTAAAATACCATTATTAAGTTTACGAAAATAACTTCCGATTCCGCGTGAACCGTTTTTCAGATCATCAGCAGTCAGTGCGTGTCCATCCAGTTCTCCTTCGAATTGGTCGTAGAATCCTTTCATTTGCTCCAGAATTTCCGTTTCCAGCGCTTTCAGTTGCTTGCGATACTCTTTGATGGTATCAGGGTTTCGTAACCGTTGCCGGAGTCCTTCTCCCTTTTCAATATAACCTTCATCGAAAATATTGCGTCCGAAACTTTTTACTTCGTCCGACACGTTCCAACGTTTATCGTCGGCAATTCGTTCGTTGATATAATCGAGTAACCATGCGAGAACGGGAGAAGTGGGTCCTAGTTTCTCAATCATGCTATCTACAGCGTCACTAAGAACTTCGGTGTTATTTAACTCAATATTCAGATTCGGGCTAAGTTCCAGTTCCCGTGCGAGATTGCGCATGACAGATTGAAAAAATGAGTCGATAGTCTCTACCCTGAACCGGCTGTAATCATGCAGCATATAGCTAAGGGCGACGCCTGCCGCTTCCCGTATCTCCTGTTCGGTTTTTCCTGTCTCTTCTTTAATTCGGTTGAGGTAGGCTTCGGAATCTTTATCGCCTATCTGTATGCCGTAAAGCTGACTAAGAATGCGTTCTTTCATTTCTGCAGTTGCCTTATTGGTAAAGGTGACAGCGAGAATTTGCCGGTAGGCGCGGGGATTGAGAATTAACAGTTTGATATATTCCACTGCCAGGGTAAATGTCTTACCCGAACCTGCGGAGGCTTTATAGACTAAAAGTTCACTCATGTTTCTGTTTATGGGATATATTCGATTTTAGCAACAATGACCCGTATGTCCTCCGGTTCTTTCCCTGCCTTTACCAATGCCTGATGAAAGTTTTTGGGGAAGAACATGAAGAATGTATCCGGAGTGGAATCTACATATTTTATTTTCTTGGCTTTGTAGAAAGTAACATCCGGTTTGTATTCAGTGATAGGCTCTGCATATTCTGCTGAAGTAATTCCGAAACGTTCGGTGCCTTTCACTACATATTGCAGATCAATACCATGGCGGTGTGCTTCGATTTTACGTTTACTGACATCTTGTGTTGTTGCATCCTGTACATTGATGTAACAATGTTCGCCATCCACTTCATATCGTCCGGCAGGCATATTCGCAAGGTCGTGGGTAGCTAGCCATTGGAAAGTCTTGTCCCACACTTTCTGGTTCTTATGATATTGTGACGCAAATTCCTGATAATCGGTTGTTTTATGAGGCATTGCCTTCAGTCCGTTTGCCCATTCTTGTTTTTGTGTCCATTGACGGGCTTGTTTAAGAGTCCAGTTATCAGCGGATTCTTGTGAACACACGTTTTCAGTGAAGAAGAAAAGAAAAAGTCCGATAAACAGGCTTGAACTACTAAATACAAATTTTGATTTCATGATTGTTCGAAAAAATTAGGTCCGAAAATAAGTATGAATAAAGGTAGATAGTCTTTTAAAGCTACTCGCAATAACTTTAAGGCTTGTCCAATCCTGTAATTAATCGTTTGTGGAGATACATTCAGCTTCTCGGCAATTTCTTTATGCGTCAGATGTTGATTGCGGTTCATCTCGTAAGCTTCGAGATATTCTTTCGGAAGTTTTTTTAGTGCTTCTTCATATAAACGGAAAAGCTCATCACTCAAATAGAAGTCCGGGTTATTGAACTCACTATCATATTTATCAACGATTTCCTGATGAACTTTTCGTTTGATCTCAAAATGGGAAAGACGGTTGAGAGCTTTGTTCTTGACAATCGTAAAAAGAAGTGTTTTGAGTGTCAACTCTTCCATAAGAGTGCAACGATTTTCCCACAGCCACATCATCGTTTCTTGTACAATCTCCTCTATTTCTTCCTGCTCACCTACATACTGGGAACAAAAAGCACATAGCCTACGGAAATAATGTCTGTAGACGACGTCAAAAACTTTTTCTTCTCCTGCTTTTAGGGCAGTGATAACGGACTTATTATTATTAATATCCAAATATATCGGAGATTGTGACATTCTCTTTTAATTTATGTAAGACAAAAATAATGAAAGAAGTAGATAAATGAAATAAAAAT
>ENA-UOIY01003021-UOIY01003021.1-human-gut-metagenome-genome-assembly--contig:-P114-NODE-3021-length-11318-cov-30.288289_pt1 | contig 11318 bp, 9 predicted proteins | sample MGYA00242335_ERZ723882 | MGnify/ENA metagenome assembly ERZ723882
GCAAATGTGCAAATAAAAATCTTCCGAAAAGCGAATACGGCAGCCTATTGAAAGGTTGCCGTAGATTGACAAACTGGAATTTATTTGGCAGATTTGATTATCCACTCATCAAGAAACTTCATTTGTTCTTCCGTATGAAACCAATGCTCCCCATTTTTCATGATAGAAAGTGTTGAATTAGTTCTCTGTACAAATTCAAATATCGTTCCATAAGCGGTAAGATTATCTTTTTCACCATACAAAATGTGCGTTGGGATTTTCCATATAATAGGGTTTTCTCTTACATAGCAAAGATAATCCCATGAAAGGGTCTCTCCAAAGGTTGTCTGAATTTCTTTTTTCTCTTTGAGTTCATCCTCTGTAACATTTGCCCAAATCATCATATCAGCAATAAGCCTTTCCATATCTACAATGGGCGAAATAAAATATGCTTTCTCTATTTGTTGATTTGATAAGGCATCAGTTGTCGATTCGTTATCACCTCCTTGTCGGGTGAGGGAAATCGGATGCTCCTGAGGAACCCCTCCACTAGTTAAGCCATTTGAGAGGCCTTTTTTCAGGGTGCCGGAGAATACTTTTTCTCTCTCAAGTGGTAGATCACGAGAACGGTGAAAAATTAAGCCATGGAGAAAATATTTTCTTGTGATCGCCATTTTTCGATATATCCCCTCACTAAGGGATGAGTGGGAAGGGTCGGTTTTATGGGTGTCGCCGGAAAAATTTGTCCCTCAAGTGGTAGGTCACGAGAAAGGCGAGAAATTAAGCCTTGCAGAGGTTTTTTGAGTCCCCTCACTAACTTAGCCTGTGCCGACTCACCGATTTCCGCAAGATGCGGCTCCAGGGTCCCTGTCAGCAACATTCCCGTGTAGATCCCGTCCATGTGTGTGCGCAGATACCGCCTCCGCGCCGCTGCAAATCTGTTTTCCATACTGTGCCTCCTCTCGCACCTTCGATGGTGATTTCTTTCTTCACCCACATACTACCGCAGCGAGTCAGAGAGCACCAATGTGCAAACGCCGGATTTGCAGGCTTGACAAGCCTGTATTTTGAAAAGTGCAGAAAAATATATGAAATCTCTATTGAAAAGTTGGGCGGAGATGGCTATAATATAGTTGAAAAGTTTTCGCGAGGTGAGTCATCATGCTGAAACGAAAAATTGCAGACCTGATCGAGCAGCACCTGAAGTCCGGCTATGATCGCATTTTGCTGATCGACGGCGCGCGCCAGGTCGGAAAGACATATATCATCCGCCACGTTGGAAAAAAGCTGTTTCCCAATTTCATTGAGATCAACATGCTGGAGGACTCCGTCGGCGAGAGGCTGTTTGAAAATGCGAAGACGGTAGATGATTTCTACCTTCGCGTCAGCGCGATCAAGGGCGAGCTGATGGGCAAGGCTGAGGATACGCTGATCTTCATCGACGAGATCCAGGCTTATCCCCATCTGCTAACCATGCTGAAATTCCTCCGGGATGACAACCGTTTTACGTACATTGCCAGCGGCTCGCTGCTGGGGGTAACTCTGGCGCAGACGACCTCCATCCCCATCGGCAGCATTCGCAAGGTGCGCATGTTCCCGCTGGACTTCGAGGAATTCCTCTACGCCAACGGCATGAACGAATTTGCCATTGCCGCCCTGCGCAAGAAGTTTGAGGCGCGGGAGTCGCTGGACGAGGCCATGCACGGCAAGATGATGGACTCCTTCAAGCGCTACCTTTTGGTAGGCGGACTGCCGGCGGCGGTCAATGCGTACCTGGATACGAGGAATATTCAGGCCGTGCGCGAGATCCAGCGCGAGATCCATGATTACTACGCCGCTGACGCCTCCAAGTATGACGCAGAGCGCAAGCTGAAGATCCGCCGCATCTACGATCAGATCCCCTCCAATCTGGAGAACAAGAAAAAGCGCGTGGTGGCGCAGCGGATTGAGGGGAAGAAAGGCAGTACCTTCGCCAATTATGAAGATGAGTTCGAATACCTGATCAGCGCCGGCATTGCGCTGAACGTGCAGGCCATCTCTACGCCTACCTTCCCTCTGATCGAGTCCTCCGGCAAAAACCTGCTGAAGCTCTATCTGAACGACGTCGGTATTCTGACCTCCATCCTGTACGGCAGCAATATCCGCGCGATCCTGGAGGACGAGCGGAGCATCAACCTTGGCTCAGTCTATGAGAGCGTCGTCGCCAGCGAGCTCATTGCCCACGGCTACAATCTGTTCTATTACGATAACCGCAGCAAGGGCGAGGTGGATTACCTGATCGACGATTACGACAGCCTCTCCGCCGTCCCCATCGAGGTCAAGTCCGGCAAGGACTACACCGTCCACAGCGCGCTGAATACCTTCGTAAAGAACGACGACTATCACGTGAAAAAGGCGTTCGTTCTGTCCAACGCCCGCGAGCTCACGACAAATGGCAAGATCACGTATCTGCCGATTTATGATGTGATGTTCTTTGGGGCGGCGGACCCGTCTATCGCGCTTTTTACGTAACGCAGATTAAGCAATGGGTAATAGAACAGATAAGGAGCGATCATTTATGATAGATGTTTCAAACTTGAAAGACGTTCTGAATACGCTGGGCTTTGTTGCCCATGGCGATATGTATGAAAAAGCTTTTCCTGAATTTGGTTGCAGCCTTAAAGTAGACTTTCAAACTAAAAAGCTGATATATCCGGACGCTATCAAGGGCAGGGAGCGCAACGACAGGTTTGATCAAAAGGAAAACTTTGTTGTCTTTGAATGCGTGTGTCGTCTCCTAACAAAAGGATACCGTCCAGAGCATATTGAGCTTGAAAAAGAGTGGCATCTCGGGCACGACGCAAAAAGCGGTCGCGCCGATATTTGCGTGACCGATGCCAAGGGCAATATGCTTTTCATAATTGAGTGCAAAATCTGGGGCAGAGAGTTTGATAAAGCGCTCACTGATACGAAGAATGACGGGGCGCAGCTGTTTTCCTATTGGCAACAGGAGCAGTCCTGCAAATGGCTTGTTTTGTATGCATCGGATTTGAAGGCGGGAACCATTGAATATAAGGCACCAACGATTGATTGCTCCGATGATGCAAACATCATTCTTTTATCCAAAAAGGATAAATCCATCAAGCTGTACCGTGATGCACACACAGCGCCGGACAAGTATGAGGTCTGGAAGGAAACGTATGCCAGCCAAATACATGATGACCTGGTTTTCTCTGCTGATTCCGTCGCATATCAGATCGGGGTCAAACCCTTACGCAAAAAAGATCTTCGTGACTTCACTCCCGAAGACAAGATCGTCAATAAATTTGAGGAAATACTGCGTCATAATAACGTAAGTGACAAGGAAAACGCTTTCAACCGTCTTGTTGCACTGTTTATCTGTAAGCTTGTTGATGAAAGCACGAAGGGTGAAGACGATGAGGTAGAATTCCAGTATAAGCAAGGAACGGATACATACGAAACCCTACAGGATCGGCTCCAGCGGCTACACCGTGATGGCATGGAAAAATTCATGCGCGAAGAGATCCTTTACGTTTCTGCGGATTATCCTGAATGGCTGTTTTCAACATACACCGGCTCAAAGCGTAAAAAAGCAATTGAGGATCTTCAGAACACGATTCGTATTTTGAAATTCTATTCGAACAATGATTTTGCGTTCAAAGATGTCCATAACGAGGAATTGTTCTATCAAAACGGAAAAATCCTTGTGGAGATGGTGCAGCTATTCGAGAAATACAGAATTGTCTATTCTTCAAAACATCAGTTCCTTGGTGATTTGTTTGAGCAGCTCTTGAACAAGGGTTTCAAGCAGAACGAAGGGCAGTTTTTCACGCCCATTCCGATCACCCGGTTCATTTGGGACAGCCTGCCTGTTGATCGGATGGTGAAATCCGAAAGAGGCACCGTCTATCCCAAAGTGATCGACTATGCCTGTGGCGCGGGCCATTTCCTGACCGAGGCTATAGAAGCGATCAATTTCTTTGTACAGTCAGACGGCAATAATGCGTGGGCTAGGGATCATATTTTCGGAATCGAAAAAGACTACCGCCTCGCCCGCGTTGCGAAAATATCTCTGTTTATGAACGGTGCCGGCGAAGGAAACATTATTTTCGGCGACGGCCTGGAAAATGCTCCAGACAAAGGAATTGAAAACGGCACATTTGATATTTTGGTAGCGAATCCGCCCTATTCGGTAAAGGACTTCAAGCAGCATTTGCAACTGAAAAACAACAGCTTTACGCTTCTTGATCGTATTGGTTTGAACGGTGGCGAGATTGAAACGCTGTTTGTGGAGAGGATTGCGCAGCTGCTGAAGCCACAGGGAATTGCTGCGGTAATTCTGCCAAGCTCCATTCTCTCAAACGACAGTGCCAGCTACACCGGAGCGCGTGAACAGATATTACAGAATTTCTATATCCGCGGCATTGCAGCGTTTGGCTCTAAAACGTTTGGTGCAACCGGTACAAATACGGTTGTAATGTTCCTGGAAAAATACAATGAACCGCCGAAGCAGATTGATCTGTCAGAAGACTCTGTTGAATCCATTTTCAGTGGACGAAAGCTTGCCGAGTGGAAGGATAAGGACATTCTCGACGCGTATCTCGCGCAGATCGAGGTTGAGGAAGTGTTATATCGGGCGTTTATCGGAAAAAACCTTTCGCTTTCCGACATAGAAGCAACTGAATACTTCAAGATGTATGTGGCGGCATTTGCAGATTCAGCAGAGGCGAAAAATCTGCAGAAAACAAAGGCATATAAGAGTAAAACCGCCGAGGCGCAGGCCGCCGCATATTTGGAGAAGTTCTATGCATATGCGCACGCAATTGAGCAGGAGAAGCTTTTCTACTTTTCACTGGTATATCAGCAGACAACCGTAATAATCACTGCTCCAGCCGATAATAAGGCTCAAAAGGAATTCCTTGGCTATGACTGGTCGAATCGCAAAGGGAATGAGGGTATTCAGATTATCACTCCGGGTGGGAAAATGTATGATGATGCTGACCGGGCGGCCGAAGGGACACTCGCAAATGCTATAAAAAGATCTTTTTCTGGATTAGCACCGTCCTTTAGTAAAGAACAGCTCGTTTTCGGGGCTTTAGTTGAAACAAAAAATATGATGGATTTTTCAAGAGTTAGTTTCAACAAGGCCATCCGTACAAGTGTCAATAAGAGAATTGTTATTGAAAGCAAATATCCGCTTAAGTCAATTGATGAGCTGCAGATATTACTAAAGCGCGGAAAATCACCAATTTATGGAGATTCTTCTATACAAGTCATCAAGTCTGGACAAGCCAGAGGGTACAGAGATTTTGACTTTTCGATGAAATACTATCTGGCCCAGGATGCCGAACTCGATGAGCGGAAGCTTCAAAAGGGAGATATTCTAATCAATTCTACAGGCGTTGGAACAGCGGGCCGAGTAACTCTTTTTGACTTGGACGGAGATTATGTCGTAGATAGCCACATTACAATTTTCAGGCCAAATGAGCAGATTCTATCCACTTTTGCACTGTTAATACTATCTTCAGTTGTCGGGTTCAAAACCCTTGAGAAAATGGCAGATGGTTCAAGTGGTCAGATCGAATTATCCATTGAAACTATAAAAAGAATTAAAATCCCAGTTCCGCCTATTCCCGTCCAGCAGAAAGTAGTTGACGAGTGCGCCAAGATCGATGAGGAATACAACACCACTCGCATGAGCATTGAGACTTACAGACAGAAGATAGCAGATCTGTTTGCAGAGTTGGATGTTGTTATGTCAACCGGGGGGGGGTACAAACTAAGTCTGTCTGATACAGAAAAATTCAGTGTGGCTATTGGCAAGCGTGTTTTAGACAAGGAGCTCGTTTTGGGCGGAACGATACCTGTATATAGCGCCAATGTCACTGAACCGTTTAGCTATATTAATAAGCTGCTGATAACGGACTTCTCTGTTCCTTCTGTACTGTGGGGAATCGACGGAGACTGGATGACAAGCTATATGCCCGAGAGCAAAGAGTTTTATCCCACGGATCATTGCGGCGTTTTGCGCTGTAAGATTCCCGAAGTGAACCCGCGCTATCTTGCGCATATCCTTGAAGTCGAAGGTAAAAAGATGGGGTTTTCTCGTTCGTATCGGGCGTCAATTGATAGAGTTCAGGGAATTACTTTCACTGTGCCTGACATTGCGGTACAAGATGACGCTATGAAAAAAGTGGCGGATTATGAATCCAAAATTGAAGAGGCTGAGATGCGTTTAGAGGAAATCGCTGCTCAAAGGAATGACATTATAAAAAAAGCGTTAGAAGATACCGAGATATTCGGCGGCTGTGTAAGCTGGAAAGATTTTTTCGGTTGCTTAAAGCATTACGGCAATAAAAAACACCCGCTTGTCTTTTTTGACAATGCAGGTGAACGGAACGATAAAGATGATTTCTATGCAGCCTTGAATATTTTTTTGGAATCGGATAGCAAATCAACGGTTGTATTACTCGGCAGACCGTGGGAGACTCCGCCAATTTCTTGTGGGAAAGTAGAAATCAGCTACTTTTCAATGCCGCAGCTTGCGGATGTCTACTCACTGGCGGATGAATCGGCAGCGAAACTCTACTGCTTAACCGGTGCAATTTCGGCGTTGCTTTCCTTGTACAATAAAGAACTGTCCTTTGAGGACAATGTAAGAACATTTCTGCGTACCGATTCAATCTTTTATCGTTTGGCGGCAAGCTGGATGAACGAAAGCTTTCGCACTCCCGAAAGCTACAACACACTGCTCTATGCAATGGCGGACGGCTATAACCGTATCGGTGAGATAGCGAAATTCTCAGGCTTTCCGAAAAACAAATGCGACAAATACATAAAAGCGCTGATAGAACACGGGTTAGTTATAAAAGTTCCCGGCGAAAACGGACACACAAAATATCTTCCCGCTAACAGTTATTTAACCCTGTGGTATAAGTGCTTGCTGACTGCTGTCCCTAACCCTGACGGAAGCTTCGGAAAGGATATTTTCAATCGGTTTATGCAAGTTTTCAATGACGAGCTGATGGCGGATTTTAATAAAGGTATGTGCGACTATTGGCTGGAGAAAAACATTAACTCCATTTCAACCGAGTACATCGACACCAAAAATTCAAGCTATCATAACGTCAAGGTAGGCAATGTAACCTTTTACTTTACCTGCGAAGAAAAGCAGGCTGTATATGCCTATTACGATATAACTCCCGGTGGAAAGCTTACACAAAAGCTCTGGAATGAGATTGAAAACAGCACCACAAAGAATCGACCGTTTTACGAGAATGAATATGTTATCTGCACCGTAAACCGTGTGCCGGACAGCTTTTGGACTTTAAGTAAGCGTTATGATAACGTGCATATCGTCTCTCAGAAAATGTTATTTGCAACATACAAGAAGGAATATAACAAAATAGCGCATCCGCGTTTCGTACCATCGTTCGTAAAATAATAGTATCAATTTCTGATCAAATTTCAATTTTACTGTATTTCTAACTCAGTTTTCGAACAAAATTCATTGACATAGAGTATAACATTAGATATAATATTAGATAGAAATAATGTTATATTTAAGAGGTGGCATTATGCAGAAACTTATAAAACAGATAAGGGCATATTTGAATATGAGTCAAACCGAGTTCGCCGAACAACTTAATGTTACCCTCCAAACCGTGAATCGTTGGGAGAACGGTCGTGCTGTGCCTAACAAATTGGCACAATCAAAAATGTTTGATTTTTGCAAGGAAAAGCACATCCCTGTTTATGATATGACTCTGAAAAGGATTGCTGAGGAATCAGAAGCAATTAAGTTGGATGCAGACCGGGTGCTTCTTTATCATGGCTCAAAGTCGGGTATTGAGGGTCCTATTGAGCCCAAGAGCCGAAAGCAATGTGACTTTGGCAAAGGCTTCTATATGGGAACCGATCCCGGTCAGGCACTTACTTTGATCTGTGACTATGATAAGTCTAAGTTCTACATTGTTTCTGTAAGCGTGGATAAGCTCGCTCACATTGAAGTTACCGCTGATATTGACTGGGCAATGCTTGTCGCATATCACAGAGGAAAAATGGAAAAAATAAACGGTACGCCTTTCTACAACAAGTATCGTGCTTTGACATTAAACAAGGATCTTATTATCGGAAGCATTGCGAACGACCGCATGTTTTTCGTTATCGATAACTTTTTTGTCGGCAATGTAACCGATATGGCACTTATCAATAGTCTTTCTGCCCTTCAGCTTGGCAAACAGTATATGGCTGTTTCACAGAAAGGTTGTGATTCTGTTCATATCGAAGCAGAAGTTGAGCTTTCTTATCTTGAAAGACTGTTTATGAAAGAAGTAGCCGAAGAAAACCGGGCGAGAGGGATTTCCCTTGCCAACGATATTTGCAAGAATTATCGTCGTGAGGGTATGTTCTTTGATGAAATACTCGACGAGGCCAAGAGTGGAGGAAAACAATGAACGAACTTCAGTTAAAGCTTTGTGATATTCAAGGTAGATTATTTGAACTATCTGCCGAAAAGAAATATAACAGCGCCGCTTTTATCAAGGCGTTTATGATGTCTGATACCGCAAAGGAGCTTGATTCAAAGTATAACCGTATGCAGTGGGCAGGAGAAGAATACCTGCTCGAGGAAGTCGCCTCTGTTGCAGGTGAATCGCTTACAAGAAACGGAGAGATATTTTCTGCTGATGTGCTGTACTGGATAGGCTATATCTACCGTTATTGGCATTATTACAATGGCGAGGACAGTGCAAAGATTTATAAGCAAGCCCCCGCCCAGACAATGAAACGGAATTATATGATATTCCATACAATGGATCCCGTTCTTGCTATTGAGGACTTGAAGGAGATTCATAATCAGAAACAGTAATCAGAATTCGGAGATCTGTATTATGAACGAAGAACGATTATACGCTTTTGAAAAAATGCTTTCCGACATTCTTGCGCAGTATGACTCGGTTACAGAGAAATTAGCGGCACTCAAGGCTGAAGGAAAAGAGAAAACTGTTACCTATCGTCAGCTTTTTACAAACAAACTGCAATATCAAACGATATTGTCGTACTACCGGACATACGGCCTTTTGGATAATGATAAGGAATAACGGAGGTGCGAAATGACACTTGAAAATAAATTAGGTCTGACAAGTTCTGCCGACCTTGCCCGTGAGGAAGAACGAATTAGCAAGAAAAAGGCTGTTGAACTTTTTGAAAAGGGTATTTTAGATAATCTTCCTGTCGGCAAGTTTTCTGCATTGCAGGCAATCCATAAATTCCTCTTTGAGGACATTTACGACTTTGCAGGCGAACTCAGAACTGTCAATATTGCAAAGGGCAATTTTCGCTTTGCACCTTTAATGTACTTGAAGGCGGCGCTTGAAAATATCGACAAAATGCCCCAATCTAACTTTGATGAAATAATCGAAAAGTATGTTGAGATGAACATTGCCCACCCTTTCCGGGAGGGTAACGGTCGCAGCACCCGCATTTGGCTCGACCATATCTTAAAAAACGAAATCGGCAAGGTTGTTGATTGGAGCAAAGTGGATAAGGAAGATTATCTGCTCGCAATGGAGCGTAGCCCAATTAAAGATGTGGAAATCAAAGTGTTACTAAAAGGTGCGCTTACAGACGAAATAAACAGCCGCGAAGTCTATATGAAAGGCATCGACCACAGCTACTACTACGAGGGCTATACAACTTTTAAGACGGAAGAATTATAGGAAACGAGGTGCAAATATGCCCGACAAGAATTGGCAATTTGAACTTGAAGAATATATAAAGCAGGGCGAACCGGACAGAGCCGAAAAAAGTGAAGCGTGGCAAACTGCTATCGGTTTACAGGCGGTTGACGGGCTGAAAACCTCCGAATATTTGCTGGATATCGCAAAAGATCACATTGAGGGCAAAATCACCATCGACGAGGCTCAAAAGCGTATACACAGCTATTACGAACAGAGAACCACCCACACCGAAACCGAAAACGAAACCAAAGAGGCAGATATTGTATCTGCAAGAATAACGAAGCTTTTGGGCGAAAAAGCGTTTCAGTTTTCCCCTGCCGAGTGGATTACCATTCACCGCAGATTGTTTGAGGGCGTATTCGACCACGCCGGACAAATCCGTCAGTATAACATTTCCAAAAAGGAATGGATACTGAACGGCGAAACGGTTATCTATGCTGATTTTAATAGCGTAAAAGATACTTTGGATTATGATTTTGCAACCGAAAAGCAGTTCTCCTATGAGGGACTGTCGGTTGAGGCAGCGGTAAAGCATCTTGCAAAATTTGCATCGGATATTTGGCAGATTCATCCCTTTGGCGAGGGTAACACAAGAGCCACCGCCGTGTTTATGATTAAGTACATGAAAACCTTTGGGTTCCGTGTCAATAACGATGCGTTCCGTGAAAACTCTTGGTATTTCCGTAACGCACTGGTTCGAGCAAACTATAACGATTTGCAAAAAGGTATTCATTCCACCACAAAGTTTTTGGAATTGTTTTTCTCAAACCTTCTGCTCGGTACAAACTACGAATTAAAAAATCGCTATATGCACGTTGATTTTGTGAATAAAAACGCTCCCCAAAGTGCCAAAAGCGAAGCACCAAAGTGCCAAATTGACACTTTGGAATGTACTTTAGAAGAGTTGGCAGTATTAGATTTAATAAAAAAGAACCCGTCTGTTAAGCAAACCGAACTTGCAGAACAAACAGGAAAGTCCGTCAGAAGTATAAAGCGCATTATAGACTCTCTGAAAGTGAAACAATATATCCGTAGAGTTGACGGCAAACGCTACGGCAAGTGGAAAGTGTTAGTGTAATATAGCTGTGTGGTATATATAAAGCATCTATCACAGCTACTACTACGAAGGATATACGACTTTCAAGACAGAAGAGATGTAAAATCCCAAACTATCAAATTATTACTTTGTAATCGTAAATGCGAAAATTGTAGATTTTTAAGAAATATACAAATACGGAGGAAGTATGAAACGCATAAAATTAATTGCTAGGGAACCTCTGAATAAATCGGGTTAATTCTGTCCCCATTCGAGGGATTAGCCGCTTTTGGGCTTAGTTAAGGCGATTTTGGTGCAAAATAGCCACTATAACTTATCTTTTTTGCTTTATTTCCCGAAAAAGGGCAGACTGCCCCTATATCAGGTCGTGGAGAGTTTTCGCCCGGCGATTGCAAGGACGTATAGATTGGCGCAGGCGAACATTGCGTACAGCCGATTCTCGTTTTTCTTCAAGCCGCGATACGCCGTCTTTTTATAACCAAACTGACACTTAATAATTCGAAACGCATGCTCCACCTTACAGCGCACCGAGGATTTGCGGT
>ENA-UOIY01003025-UOIY01003025.1-human-gut-metagenome-genome-assembly--contig:-P114-NODE-3025-length-11315-cov-4.612433_pt1 | contig 11315 bp, 8 predicted proteins | sample MGYA00242335_ERZ723882 | MGnify/ENA metagenome assembly ERZ723882
CGGATTTTCAGGTTAAATTCATGATTTTCAAAAACGGCGGCTGAAAATGCGGCAACTGCCGAACAAGGAAGGAAAGGCCGAAAACGGGTGCATAACGAAATCCGGCAAAATCATTGAAAAACGTTTGTTTTCCCGATTCCACGAATGTTGGGCAACAGGAGAACGGAACGGCAAAAGGAGTACGGTTTATCCTTCAGTGTCTGCTGAACAAATCGTTATGCGGCCTGTTTGCCTGCCTTTGGCGGGCAATTTCATTGTAAACGGATCTTCATGACCGTTTTTAAGGATATACGGTCATGAATCCATGCGCATCCGCATTGCATAGCGTGGTGCGCTATGCGGCGAGGGAAAAAGATTTTGCGGACCATCGCGCGAAATCCAAGCGCCTGAACAACGCAGAACGCCGGAAAACCCTGGCTTTTAAGGCATTTTGCGTTGTTCGGCGCGCAATATATAACGGCATTTGTCTTTTTGGTACGGCGGACGGGAAAAGGAAGTCGGATAAGACGGCGTTCGTATGCAGATGTGACCCGTATGCCCGTTATCCATAGATTTGGATTTCTTGCACTTCGTAAAGGAATTCGTGAATGGGTGGAAGAATTTCGTCGACGGGCAAGCCGGTTCCTGCGCTTGTGTTTTTTTTGATAGGACAAGCTCTGTAATGAGACGCTGCTTATTATCGGAGAAAAGCCGGCGGCAGCTATTGCGATATTCAGGCACGGGAAACGCCGGTCTGAAGGGCGCGCACCTTTTATGCCGCTTTGCAAAAGAGGGGTTCGGAAGGCCGTGTGATGGCTCGGGCTTTCTGTTTTTCCGCCCAATGCCGGCGTTGGGCGGATATGGGGCGGCGTTAAGGAAAAAAACAAGGCGCGCGATGGTGTATTTGCCGTGTCTGATTTCTGCGTCGCGAAGCCGGCGGGAGCATATATGAACAGATGTGCAAAATGCATTTGCATGCGGGAAACGGGAACAAGGCTTTTTTCGCTTGAGAGACCGTGACAAAATCATTTTTTCCTGTACGTGGAGCAGATGCGTGTGGGGAAGCGGCGGAATTGTAAGGATTGGAGGCCGGAATTCGTTTAATGATATGCTCTGTCCGTTCCGGAGAAGTATATTGTTGTTCGCCTCCTTTCCTCCATAATGCTTTAGGAAGTCAAAAGAGCAAAAGAAAATAACGGTGCAAACGAGGGACGCCGGCATTCGGCCGGCGTCCCTCGTTTGTAAGGAGAGAAAAAATAAAAAAGAAGAAATTGTTGAAAGCAAAAGAACCGTTCTTTCGGGTTTGGCGAATGGGGGACATTTTCGGAATGGCATGGAAGCGCGCAGACGAGTATATCAGGGAGTATGTGAAAAACATCGGGCCATTCCGGGCGCTTTGACGGTGCTCGGAATCAAGCGGCTGATGCCGGCCGTTCTTCGATAACCTTCAATGCCGTATAACAAAATCCAATTTTGATAGAAAACCCGTTGAAATTTCATTCCATGCAAGCACGAATTGGAAAAACATCCTGTTTTTATTTATTATAATATTTTCTGTATATAATGACAAGAAGAATTAAATTTCACAGATATGAAATTTATGTAAAAAGAAAACTGATGAAGATGCTCCTGCGCCGGTCATACGCCTTATTTTTTAACGGATTTCTGCATGTGTGCGTGGACCGCTCATCATGGAAGCGCAGCGAACGCAGGAAATGTAGGAGGGCAGAATACGTTGATCCTCATCAAATTTTATAAAACGGCAGGACGGATAGCTTTCGGCTGCTCTTTTGCGCTTACGCCCGACGCTTGAGAAAAAGCGGCGAAGGGTTTTCCGGTTTTGTATATGGATTTATGCCCTGCACCGGTTTTGCCGGCGCCTTGGTAAGGGAGCTTCCGTTTTTTTGCAACACCGCAGCTTATTGGCGGTGCCTCCGATATACGAAGGGAGGTGGAGCCGGAGCGGTGTTAAAAGGACAGGTCGTTGACGTTGGCTTTATCCATTACGAGCGACGCCCGATTGACAAACGCCGATAGAATACGAAACGCTTTTCGCAATTGTATATGGATTATAGCGGCCTTGGCGCCGCCGACGTCATCCGCAGACAAATGGGGAGCGGCGGAGGGAGTTGCCGAACTGAGGCTTAGGCGCGGTGAGCGCGAGGAGCGCATCGGCCCGCACTTCGGCGGCGAAGGCGGCTTTGACTTCCGGACCTGCTTCGGCGGCGCGTGCGGGCTTGGTAACGACCGGCAGGGCCGGGCGCAGTGTGCGAAGCAGTTCCCTGCCGGCCGCATTCATCGCCAGCAGCAGGGTATAGGCGGGCTTTCGGTGGACGGCCTCACGGCGAATGTCCAGCAGGACGGCCAAGGCCGCGCGGCGCACGCGCGCATCGGTGAAGCCGGCCGCCCGGCAGCGGGCGACAAGCGATGCAAGGCTGTCCGCCTCGGCAGCGGCGCGGACCATCCGTCCGCCCAGACCGCCGCCCGTCCCGTAGAGCTGCGAAAGGTCGGTCTTTCCGCCGCGCAGGAGCAGCAGCAGCGCGCGGGAAAGCCGCTCGGTGTCACGCGGGAAGACGTCGCCGTCCAGTTCTCCGTATACGCGGCGGCTGCCCTCGGGCAGCGCGCGGAGGAACGCGTCCCGGCCCGCTTCGCGCAGCAGCGTGCGGAGCGACGAGGAGGATGCGCAGGCGCCGTCGCGTGCGACCGGCTCGGGCTTCAGCGGACTTTGCAGCCCGCGCAGGGCGTGCAGGTATTCTACGGCCAGAATGTTGTTGGGCTTTTGCAGCAGCGACGCGGCTTCCGCGCCCGCAAGACGGCTGACCGCCTTGGGGTAGGAGAGGTTTCTTTCGCGTTTGATGAGCGCGTCGAGCGTTTCGCGGAAGCCGGGCGCGCCGGTGACGGCGGCGGCGCGTTCCACCTGCGCGAAGTCGTCCTCCACGCCGAAGGCCAGCGCATCGGCGCCCAGCGCGTCGGCGACATACACGCCCGCGCGCGCAAAGTCCGCAGCGGACGCGCAGCAGTGCGGGAAGGGCAGCGAGAATACCGCGTCCATCCCGCATTCGACGGCGGCGCGCGCACGGACGTACTTGTCCGCGATGGCCGCTTCGCCGCGCTGTACCGCATCGCCGCTCATAATGCCGACGACGGCGTCGTATTTCGTTTTCAGCACCTCAAGCTGCTTTTTGTGTCCGAAGTGAAAGGGGTTGTATTCGCAGATGACGGCGGCGACGCGCAAACGGCAGCGCTCCTTTCGGCGGCAGAGCCTTTTCCGTGCGGAAAGGACTTGCATTTTTTCTTTTACAGTAGTATAATGTTTAACGGCAAAAAAGTCAAGGAAAAAAGGCGCCCGGGGTCGGTTTTGCCGGGCGCGGCGCATCAGGCGCAAAAGAAAGGATGTTTGTTTTTGTTATGTATGTACTCGTAGTCAACGCGGGAAGCTCGTCGCTGAAGTATCAGCTTTTTGATATGGACAAGCACGAGGTCATCGCCAAGGGTATCTGTGAGCGGATCGGCATCGACGGCAAAATCACCCACCACGCCGCCGGCAAGCCCGATTATACCGCCGAAATCCCTATGCCCACCCACGCGCAGGCGACGCAGGCGCTCATTGACAGTCTGCTGGACAAGGAGCACGGATGCCTGACCGATATGCACCAGATCGGCGCCATCGGCCACCGTATCGTCAACGGCGGCGAATGGCTGACCGAGCCGGTGCTCGTCAGCGAGCAGGTGCTTGCCGACCTGGAAAAGTGCCGCGACATCGCGCCGCTGCACACGGTCCCGCATCTGCTGGGCATCCGCGGCTGTATGGAGGTCCTGCCGACCACCCCGCAGGTGCTGGTCATCGACACCGCCTTCCACCGCACGATGCCCGAGAAGGCGTACTTCTACCCGATTCCCTACGAGCTGTACAGAAAGTATAAAATCCGCCGCTACGGCTTCCACGGCACATCGCACCGCTATGTGTCCGAGAAGGCCATCGAATACCTCGGCCGCGGTGCGGAAGGCACGAAGATCGTCACCTGCCACCTCGGGAACGGGTCCTCGATTTCCGCGGTCAAGGACGGCAAGGTCATTGACACGAGCATGGGATTCACGCCGCTGGAGGGGATCATCATGGGTTCGCGCTGCGGCAGCATTGACCCCGCCATCGTGCCGTTCATAATGGAGAAGGAGAACATCCCCGCTTCCGAGATGGGCAACTTTATGAACAAGCAGTGCGGCCTGCTGGGCGTTTCGGAGGTTTCCGCCGACCTGCGCGATGGGATGGCCGCCGTCCGCGCCGGCAACAAGCAGGCCAAGCTGGCGTATGATATCCTCTGCTACGGGATCAAGAAATACATCGGCTCGTACGCTGCGGCGATGAATGGGCTGGACTGTGTCGTCTTTACCGCCGGTATCGGCGAGAATACGCCTGAGGTCCGCGCCGGCGCGCTGGAAGAGATGGATTATCTCGGCATCCGCATCGACCCTGAGAAGAACGCCAATGTCAAGAAGCTGCCCGCGCCCTGCGACATCTCGGCCGACGGCAGCCGCGTGCGCGTATACGTCATCCCGACCAACGAGGAATTGGTCATCGCATCGGACACCGAGAAGCTCGTCTCCGCGCTTTAAGACTGTGTGATGGACCGCTGTCTGCTCCCTTATGTCACCTTTTTGCAGGAGCATGACCCTGCGCCCTTCGCCGAGTATATCCTCGCGCGCGAGCTGATCGGGGACGAAACGGAGGCGGAGGACGCCTATGCGTGGGCAAAGCAGTTTGCATTGTATGACGACCTTGCCGGCGAGCAGCGGGAGGACGGCTCCTGGGGCGCGTACCTTTCGGCGGAGACGGCCACGAGCAAAAACTGCCGGTACAAGACCACCGCCCGTGCGCTTCAGCGCGCCCGCGACCTCGCGCTGCCCGCGGACGACCCCGCCGTCGTCCGCGCACGTGCGCTGCTGCACCGCTATCTGTCCGGCGAAACGCCGCTGCCCGACACGATGAGCCCCCGGAATTTCACACAGCGCGCCGGCATCCGCCGGCAGGCGCTGCTTGACCTCTCTTTTTATGAACCGGAGGACGAACAGGTGATGCGCTTCCGCAGTCTTTTGGCCGAACGGCTCGAATATGCGTGTGCGTCCGGCCGTTTCGACCGCGCGCGCTGGAAAGCCGCCGGAATCGAAGAGCCGCTGCGCATCGGGGAAGCCGACGAGAGCGTTCTGCCGATTTTAGCGTTTCCCGGCTGTATAGGGGAACGCCTGCAGCGCGGTCTGCTGGCGTATTTATGGGAAGAATGGCACTTTTACGGTATTGTTTGCTGTGGGGACCGGTATGCGCCGTCGGACGGGGAATTCCATTTCTGGCTGCTGCTTCTGGAGCAGCTTCGGGACTTTTCGCTGTTCCCTGAATTTGCCGCTTCGCAGGTCTTGCCCGCGCTGCGGATGCTCTGCGACCGGCTGATCGACCCGTGCGAGCGTGTAGAAATCAAAATCAACCGCTATCACGCGCAGTACGGACAGTACAGCGCTTCATGGCAGACTTATGCGCGCAAACGCAACGACTTGCTGCTGCGGCTGCTGCGTACGCTGCGTTGCGCGCTGGTTTGCAGGGAATAGAAAGCTGAATTTGTGCCGTGGGGAGCAGGAATTGCGCTTCAAAATCACGGTGCGGAAATTTTTGCCGGTTGTGTTCCTGAAGCGGTATTTGAAAAAACAACCGTTTATGTTTTGCAAAGTTGAAAAGCGAGGGAAAAGAAGGCGATGCTTTTCCATATGCTGAAATAAACGGCAGGCGGCAGCGCGGAAATGCACAGCGGCTGTTCAGCCGCTTTATATTTGAAGAGCCGGAGCATTCGGATGAATATTCTGATGATGCATTCGCTGCCTTTGGGCGCTCTATGGCGGATCGGTACCGGTGCCGCTTACGAGCGAATGTCGGTTTTGCCGAACGCAGGCGTTTCTGCTGCGGCAAGCGAAAAAATATGAATTTTTTGTTAAAATTAGCACTCACCTCTTGACAGTGCTAATTTTTTGATTATAATATAGTATGTGCTTAAGAAAAGGGCACGATTTATAAGCAGCCAAAACGACTCACTGCCAAACGGCGGAGAGCCGGACAGCAAAAGCCCGCAAAGCCGGAAAAAATGCCGGCTGTCTGCGGACCGATAACGATTGGAGGAATGATTTATGTTGTCTAGACGTTTTGGTGAGAATCTGTTCGATGATATGTTTGGGGATCCGTTTGATCTGCTGCCGGTGTTTTCGTACCGCGACCCGTTGTACGGGAAGCCTGCAAAAACGCTGATGAAAACCGACATTCGGGAAAAGGACGATTCCTATGAGCTGGACATTGATCTTCCGGGCTTCAATAAGGATGAAATCCACGCACAGATATCGGACGGTTATCTGACCGTCAGCGCAAGCAAGGGGCTTGACAGGGACAAAAAGGACGACAAGGGCCGCTATATCCGCCGCGAGCGTTATTGCGGAGAATGCAGCCGCAGCTTTTATATCGGCGACGGCATAACCGAAAAAGACGTTTCCGCTAAATTTGAGGACGGCATCCTGAAACTCTCGATCCCGAAACGGGAAACCAAGGCACTGCCGAAGCCCAATCAGATCGCCATCGAATAATCAGGCAGAACAAAAGCAGACGGCGCCCGAACCGTCTGCTTTTTGCATGCCGTAAGGAGCTGCGGCCGTTCCGAAGCCGCTTCGGGAAGCATATCCCGATTTCGGCCGAAACGCCCGGAGCCTTACGCCGTCACGATCTTGCTGGCCTTCTGCAAACCGAGCTCCTCGACGGCGTTCTCGCGCATTTTGTACTTGAGGATCTTACCGGCGGCGTTCATCGGGAACGCGTCGACAAACGAGATATAGCGCGGGGTCTTGTGCTTGGCCATATGGCTGCGGATATAGTCCTTCAGCTCGTCCTCGGTGAGCGTTTCGCCCTCGCGCAGAATGACGACGGCCATAATTTCCTCGCCGTACTGTTCGTCGGGCACGCCGATGACCTGCACGTCCTTGACCTTCGGATGGGTGTAGATAAAGTCCTCGATTTCCTTGGGGTAGATGTTTTCGCCCCCGCGGATGATCATATCCTTGATGCGGCCGGTGATCTTGTAGTTGCCGTCCGGATTGCGGCGCGCCAGATCGCCGGTGTGAAGCCAGCCGTCCGCGTCGATGGCGGCGGCGGTGGCCTCGGGCATCTTGTAATAACCCTTCATTATATTATATCCGCGCGCGACGAACTCGCCGTCTGTGCCGTCAGGCAGGTCGGCGCCGGTCTCGGGATCGACGATTTTGCATTCCACGCCGAACATTGCGCCGCCGACGGTGTTCACGCGCGTTTCGATGGAGTCGGTCGTCTTGCTCATCGTACAGCCGGGGGACGCCTCGGTCTGGCCGTAGGTGATGCAGATTTCAGGCATATGCATCTTCTCGATGACGTCCTGCATCACCTTGACGGGGCAGGGCGAGCCGGCCATAATGCCGGTGCGCATATGCGAGAAGTCGGTTTTTTCAAAATCGGGATGCTCGAGCATGGCGATGAACATTGTCGGCACGCCGTGGAAGGCGGTGATCTGCTCGCGGTTGATACAGTCGAGCGAGATGCGGGGCGAGAACGCGGGGATCGGCGACATCGTCGTGCCGTGCGTCATCGCGGCGGTCATTGCCAGCACCATGCCGAAGCAGTGGAACATCGGCACCTGGATCATCAGCCGGTCTGCGGTGGAGAGGTCCATGCAGTCGCCGATGTTCTTGCCGTTGTTGACGACATTGTAATGCGTCAGCATAACGCCCTTGGGGAAGCCGGTGGTGCCGGAGGTGTACTGCATATTGCAGACGTCGTGCTTGGAGATGGCGGCGGCGCGGCGGTAGACCTCCTCGACCGGCGTTTCGTCGGCGCGGGCCAGCGCGCCCTCCCAGGTCAGGCAGCCGGGCTGTTCGGAATCGACGGTGATGACGTTGCGCAGGAAGGGCAGCCGCTTGGAATACAGCGGCTTGCCGCGCTCTGTCTCGGCAAGCTCGGGGCAGAGCTCCTTTATGATCGCTACGTAGTCGGAGTCCTTGAACCCGTCGGTCATCACGAGCGTGTGCGTATCCGACTGGCGCAGGAGGTACTCGGCCTCATAGATCTTGTATGCGGTGTTGACGGTGACGAGCACGGCGCCGATCTTTACCGTTGCCCAGAAGGTGGTGTACCACTGCGGGACGTTGGTTGCCCAGATGGCCACGTGGTCGCCGCGCTTGACGCCCAGTGAAATGAGTGCGCGGGCGAAGGTATCCACGTCGTCGCGGAATTCGCGGTAGGTGCGCGTGTAGTCGCAGGTCGTGTAGCGGAAGCAGTACTGGTCGGGGAACTCCTCGACCATCCGGTCGAGCACCTGCGGGAAGGTCAGGTCAATGAGCGTGTCCTTTTCCCAGACGTATTTGCCGGTGCCCGCGCGGTTGTCCTGCAGCCGGCCGCTCGAGCGCGGCCGCTCGGTATAGCGCGACATATAATGGATGAACTGCGGGATCACCACACCCGCGTCGCTCAGCTCGGGCAGCCAGCGCTTGACCCATTCCAGCGAGAGGAAGCCCTCGTAGTTCACGCTGCGCAGCGAGCGCATGATTTCGTCGACCGGCAGGTCGCCTTCGCCCATCAGGCGGTATTCGACGCTGCCGTCGGCGGCGACGGCCGAATCCTTGATGTGCACGTGCTTGATGTACATTCCCAGATTCTGCACGGTTGTTTCGGGTTTTTCGCCCGCAAAGCGATAGGGATGGTGAACGTCCCAGAGCGCGCCGACGTTGTCGGACGGCGCGCGGTCGAGTACCGCGCGCAGGCGTGCGGTGTCGGAATATACGCCGTTTGTCTCCACCAGCAGCGTTACGCCTTTTTCCTCTGCGTAGGGCAGCAGCGCACGCAGCGCGGAAAGGACTTTTTCATCATCCACTTCGCCGTCGGGCGCGGGATTCAGGTCGCCGAGCACACGAACATAAGGCGTGCCGATGCTCTCGGCCGCTTCGATGTATGCGCGCACCTCCGCCACCGTTTCATCGGTCGCGCCGTCGCGCAGGCAGCAGCCCGAGGACAGGCAGGGGATTGTCAGTCGCAGCGAGGCCAGCTTCTGCCTGGTCGCGGGCAGCAGCCGCGGGGAAAAGGGCATGTTCTTCGACGCGTCAAAAATGTCGTTGCCCAGCCCGCGCACCTCGATGCCGTCGAAGCCGAGGTCCTTGGCCATCGAGTAGATGTCCGCCCACGTGTAGCCGGGGCAGGCAAGGGTGGAAAAGGAAAATTTCATTGCACGACTCACACTTTCTTTTGATGGATTTTTGACCGATGAAGCAACGCAAAAAGGCCCGTGCCGATCAAAGACCATGCGGCACGGACCCGTAAACTGTCAAGCGAACAGCGCGTGCGAAAAAACGCCGCGCTTCTCTGCGCACAACCTCCAGCAAGGTCGTCTCGTGTTAACGGTGAGAAACCCGTTCACGCCTACGCACGCCGCCGTAAAAGCGGCGCTTTCAGCGAGACAGCTCAAGGGTGAGTTCACATTGCAAAGCCGCGCTGCCTCGCACCGACCGGCAGCTCTCTGAATGCGGCTGCGCTCACAATGCTTAGTCCCTGTCAACGCATTTCAAAGATCGACACCGATTATACCGCACCTGCGCCGGTTTGTCAAGGGGGTAAGCAAAGATTTCGGCGCCGTCAACGTTAAATAAGTGTAAACATTTGTGGTATGATTTGACAACCGAAGCGTTTTATGCTATTCTGTGGACAGAGGAACACACCATCGCAGCCAGTACCAAAACAAATGAAGGAGGATTGTTTATGAAACCCCGTTGCAAACGTTTGAGCCTGCTGCTGACCCTGTGCATCCTTTTGTCCGTTTTTACCGCTTTTCCGACCGTTTCGGCTGTCTCCGTGCAGCCGCCGGCGGACGCTGCAGGCGCAGCCGCCGTCACCTACGAGGACGTGCTGGCCGGGCTTGCGGACCCTTACGACTATTTCGGCCCGCTGGACGCGGACAGCGTGCCGGAGGCTGTCGGCTATGAAACGGCGCTCGAACGCCTGCACGTCGAGCGCATGTATAATACTAAAACCCAATAAAACTGTTGACAAAAACCTTCACATAATCCATATATGCAAGATTATGCTCGGTTTTTGTACAGTTTTAATCGGGTTTTAGTATGAAGAGGGCGATTCGCTCTATAACGTCATCTTCAAAAACGCCGACGGCAGCCGGACGCAGTATCTGTTCGACTACCCCGTGAAATATGTGACCGATTCGGGCGAGATTGAGGATATCCGGCTGAACGTCGTGCAGGACGCGCAGACGCCCGGTGCTTATCGGACGGCGGCCAACAGCGCCGTCACGACGTTTTCGCAAAAGCTGTCTGACGGCATCCGGCTGCAGGCGGACGGCGTTTCGCTGCGCCTGATCCCTGCCGGGGCTTCGTCCTCCGCCGCGCCTGCCGTCTCGACGGCGCGCCGGCTGGACGCGAATACGGTCGCCTATACCTATGACGATAAAACCGATTACGAATACACGCTGACCTATACCGGCTTCAAGGAGGACATCGTCGTCCGTGAATACACCGGTCAGACCGAATACGAATTCACCATCCTGACCAACGGCCTGTCGCTGACCAACCGGGACGGCTCGTATTATCTGACCGATGCAAGCGGCGCAGTGAAGGCGGCGATCGGCGATATCCTGATTTTTACCGCAGACGAGCGCAACAACACGCTCGGTACGCTTACGCACGAAACGGTGCGGGCAAATCAGGAATATAAGCTGACCATCCATATCGACCCGGACTATCTGCTGGATGAAGATACGGTCTATCCCATCCGCATCGACCCGACCATCGAAATCACCTCCGCCGCCGGCGCCATTGAGGACGTGACGCTCAACAGCCTGTCCGGCTCGGACGGCGACTCCTGGACGCTGACCATCGGCAACCGCGCCACCTACGGGGTTTCGCGGGTGCTGATGAAATTCCCCGGGCTTTCGCTCTCCGCTGTCCCTTCCGCCGATAAAATCACTTCCGCGACCGTCGAGCTGCGCGACCTGATGTGCGAGGACGAGGCGATGATGGTGTACTGCTACGTGTTCACCGGCAACACCTGGACGGAGTCCACGGCGAACTGGTCGAACGTGAATCCGAACAGCTACACGGATTTGTTGTCCTCAAAGACCGTTTCGTACAGCAGCGGCGCGTCGCAGCCTACCGCACATCGATATGCTTTTAATATCACCGACGCGGTCAAGGGCTGGAAGACCGGCAATTATACGCAGTCCAAGGGGCTGCTGTTCAAGGCGCCTGCGAGTGTGGAGAACGGCAGTACGTACATCAAAAAG
>ENA-UOIY01003026-UOIY01003026.1-human-gut-metagenome-genome-assembly--contig:-P114-NODE-3026-length-11314-cov-13.322142_pt1 | contig 11314 bp, 6 predicted proteins | sample MGYA00242335_ERZ723882 | MGnify/ENA metagenome assembly ERZ723882
CTCGTCGGCAAAGGTGCGGAACGTATATTCCGCGCGGTGGGCGGGGTCAGCGCGCAGGCCGTAACGGTCGAGCAGCTGCACGACGCGGCGGGCGACGGCGGGCGACGGGTCGACGACCGTGACGCCGCGGCCCGCGAGGACACGTTCGAGGACGGGCAGCAGGAAAGGATAGTGCGTGCAGCCGAGCACGATCTGGTCGGCCCCGTGCTCCAGCATCTCCGCGACGGCGGCACGGACGGTGGTCTCGGCCTGGGGCGTCGCCTCCAGGTCGTTTTCGACCAGTTCGACGAAGCCCCGGCCGGGTGCTGTGACGAGGTCTACGCCGTCGCCGTACCTGGCTGCCGTGCGGCGAAAGAGTTCTCCGTCGAGGCTCCGTTCGGTGGCCAGCACCCCCACTACCCCGCTGCGGGTCGCCAGGCAGGCGGGTTTCACGGCCGGCTCCATGCCCACGATCGGCATGGGGGCGTATTTCTCCCGCAAAAAGTCGATGGCGGCGGCCGTAGCGGTATTGCAGGCCACGACAACCAGCTTGCAGCCCTCTGCCACGAGGCTGGCGACGGCCTCGTCGGCAAGGCGTTCGACCTGCGGGCGGGGACGCGACCCATAGGGGCAGTTCTTACCGTCGCCCAGGTAGACGAGCGACTCCGCAGGGAGCGCACGGCGCACCTCGCGCCAGACGGTCAGCCCGCCCAGCCCCGAATCGAAAACACCGATGGGTGCGTTATTTGAAAGTTTATCCACGTCTTTCAGGAGTTGCAGAATATCATCGTCCGCGGCACGGCCGCGTCGTATCGTTCGCTGCGGTTTCCGCTACCCCGGGTACTCCCGGGGCGGAAGCCGCAGGGGATTCTCTAATTCAGGCCGAGCCGCCGCAGGATATGCTCCACGACCTGGTCGTCGGACATCGCATCGCAGTCGACGACCAGCTGCGCCTGCGCATAGAAGGGTTCGCGCACGGCCATGTCCCCCTCCATGAACGCCACCAGCCCGGCATCGTCCAGCCCCCGCAGCCGGGGACGTTTCCGGCGCCCGTAAGGGCTCAGGCGGCTGGCGATCTGCGCCGCGCTGCGCCGCAGGAAGACGGTATGCCCCACGCCGTTCATGCGCTGCATGTTATCGCCCCACGTGGGGAGCCCCCCGCCCGTCGAAACCACGGCTTCGCCGCCTGCTGCGATCGCCCGTTCGAGCGCCTCGCGCTCCGCTTCGCGGAACCGCGCCTCGCCTTCGTAACGGAAGACATCGGCGACGGAGGCTCCCGCCTGCTCCTCGACCAGCGTGTCGGTATCCACGAAACCGATGCCCAGCCTGCGCGCCAGCTTGCGTCCGAGGGTGCTCTTGCCGCATCCCATGTAACCGATCAGGAAGAGGGGTTTCATCGCCGGCAGGTCAAAACAGGTTCAGTTGTTCGGGGTCGATCACTTCGTCGACGTCGCCCCTGGCGCGTTCGATCTCGAACTCCACCCCGCCCGCCGTAGTTCCCGTACGGGGCAGCCCGTCGGGCCGGGCCGGGGTTTTCTTCGCCCCGGAAACCTTCGCAGCCGCAGCGTCCTTCGCAGCCGGCTTGTCCGCCCCGGCAGGTCTGTCTTGCGCAGAGGCGGCAGTACCGGCAGCAACGCCCGGGGTTGCGGGATTTTCCGCGGCGGCAGAAGCCGGAGCAGAAGCAGAGCGATCCCGGATGGAGGAAGCGGCGGAAGAAGCCGAATCACTGCCGGAAAGGGCCGCGGCGTCGATAGTGCCGCGATCAGCCGCATCGCCGTTCGAACCGTCGAACGCACGGTTATCCGCACCGCCCGACGCACCGTTACCGGAACCGGCTTTCGCACCGCCCGACGCACCGCTGCCGCCGGAGGGCGCATCGTCGGAACCATCATCGCCGCCGTCGTCATCCGAAGGTTCGGGTTCGGGCGGCAGTTCGGGTTCGATGAAGCGCAGCGTAGCAACCTCATAGGTCGTCAGGCGCTTGCCCTTGGCGCGGTGGCTCTTGACGCCGACGAATTCGTCGACGTCGACCTCGTCCGCTGGACGCGACGCATGCGCCCCCTTGTAGGTGATTTCGAGTTTGGCGCCCGTGCGTTCCGTCACGGCGACCAGATCGGCCTGTCCGTCCTCGTCGAGGAAGAACTGCATCTTGTCGCTCATCTCGGCCGTGAAGCGCTTCATGTAATAGAACTGCTGCGAGCGGTCGTAGTAGCAGACGCTGTAAACGCGGTCGGGCTCATAGCGGCTCACGCGCACGGTCTCGTCGGGGAAATGCTGCCCGAGGTCGTAACCCGTGATATAGTACTGGTTCTTCGACGTCCAGACGATGATCCGGTCGTCGCCCTTGAACTCGCCCAGCAGCTTGCCGCGGCCGTCGGCGTTCAGGCGGCGGACATCCTCGTCGAACCAGACGTTCTGGCCGCCGAGCGTCGAGGTGCCGCGCTCCTTGAGGACGATCTTATGGATGCCGTAGCGCGAGAAGAGGTTGCCCTGGCTCTGGCGCCCCTTGATGGCGAGGGTCGAGAAATCGAGGTCGACGATCACCTTTTTCAGGCGCGGACGGGGCTTGAAGTAAACCTTCAGCACCTCGGCCTCACCGTTCGGATTGACAGACATATACAGTATCTCGCTCTTGGCGGTTCCCTTGGTGATGTCGTACTCCTTGTCGCGCGTGATGCCCTTGATGGCGCAACGCTTCATCATAATCGCGCCGTTCTTCCCGTCGCGGTAGAGAACGTTGTAGATCGTGCGGTCGTCGTTGCGTTTGAAGACCCCGATATAATAGATGTTTTTATCGAAGAAGGCCTTGTCCGAAACCTTGGTGATCACGTAACGCCCGTCTTTCGTGAAGACGATCACGTCGTCGATGTCCGAGCAGTCGCAGACGAATTCCGCGTCCTTCATGGATTTGCCGATGCCGAAGAACCCTTCGGCCCGGTCCACGTACAGCTTGGCGTTCGTGACGGCCACCTTCGTCGCCTCGATCGAGTCGAATTCGCGCAACTCGGTGCGACGCTCCCTGCCCTTGCCGTACTTGTCGCGGATGCGCTCGTAGTAGGCCACGGCGTATTCGGTGAGGTGGTCCAGGTCGTACTGCGTCGACTTCAGGTCCTCCTCGATCTGGCGGATCTCGTTGTCGGCCTTCTCGCTGTCGTAACGCGAAATACGGATAAATTTCAGCTCGGTGAGCTTCTGCACGTCTTCAAGCGTCACTTCACGTCGCAGCCGCATCTTGAAGGGTTCCAGACCCTTATCCACGGCGGAATAAGCCTCCTCGCGGCTCTTGCACCCCTCGATCAGCTGGTAGAGCCTGTTCTCGATGAAGATGCGTTCGAGCGAGGCGGCATGCCATGCCTCGCTCAACTCGCCCAGCCGGATTTTCAGCTCCAGCCCCAGCAGCGACTTGGTGTGCTCGGCCGAGCGGCGCAGGATCTCCGAAACCCCGAGGAAGTGCGGCTTCTCGTCCCAGATGACGCACGAGTTCGGGGCGATCGACACCTCGCAGTCGGTGAAGGCGTAGAGCGCGTCGATGGTCTTGTCCGACGACTCGTCGGGCGAGACCTGAATGACGATTTCGACCTTGTCGGCCGTATTGTCGTCGACCTTTCGGATCTTGATCTTGCCCTTGTCGTTGGCCTTGATGATCGAATCCTTGATCGACTCGGTGGTCGTGGTATAGGGAATCTCGGTGATGGCAAGCGTCCGTTTGTCGATCTTCGAAATCTTCGCCCGCACCTTCACCGTGCCGCCGCGAAGGCCGTCGTTATAGCGGCTCACGTCGGCCATGCCGCCCGTCGGGAAGTCGGGGTAAAGCTGGAATTCGCGCCCTTCGAGGTGTGCGATGCAGGCATTGATGAGCTCCACGAAGTTGTGGGGCAGGATCTTCGACGCCAGACCCACGGCGATGCCGTCGGAGCCCTGCGCCAGCAGCAGCGGAAACTTGATAGGCAGCGTGACGGGTTCCTCCTTGCGGCCGTCGTAGGACAGCATCCACTCGGTGGTTTTCTTGTTGAAGACCACTTCGGAGGCGAACTTCGACAGGCGCGCCTCGATGTAACGCCCCGCGGCGGCCTCGTCGCCCGTGAGGATATTGCCCCAGTTACCCTGACAGTCGATCAGCAGGTCTTTCTGCCCCAGCTGCACCAGTGCGTCCTTGATCGACGCATCGCCGTGCGGGTGGTACTGCATGGTCTGTCCCACGATGTTGGCCACCTTGTTGTAGCGTCCGTCGTCGACGACCTTCATGGCGTGCAGGATACGCCGTTGCACGGGTTTGAGGCCGTCCTCGACATGGGGCACGGCGCGTTCGAGGATCACGTACGAAGCGTAGTCCAGGAACCAGTTCTTATACATGCCCGTCAGTTTGCGCACGCCCCCTTCGTCCTGCGTCAGGCGGTCGAACTTGCCCGCCCTGGCCGGGGCGTCGGCCGCAGGAGCCGCGTCGGCCGCATCGCCGGCGGTCTGAGGGGTCGGGGCCTCTTCGTTGAGCGGCTCGTCCCGCCCGATGGTATCTTTTTCTTCTGCCATATTCGTTAGTTGATTGCGAGATCCTGCTCGACGATGTCCTCCTCGATGCGCAGGTTGTCGATGATGAAGCCCTGCCGTTCGTAGGTGTTCTTGCCCATGTAGAACTCCAGCAGGTCGTGGATCGGGTCGTCCTTGGTGATGCGAACCTTGTCCAGGCGGATGTTCTCGCCGATGAATTCGCGGAACTCGTCGGGCGAAATCTCGCCGAGGCCCTTGAAGCGCGTGATCTCGGCATTGGCGCCGCAGCGTCCGACGGCCTTCTGCCGCTCCTCCTCGGAGTAGCAGTAAAACGTCTCCTTCTTGTTGCGGACGCGGAACAGGGGGGTTTGCAGCACGAACAGGTGCCCCTGGCGGATCACGTCGGGGAAGAACTGCAGGAAGAAGGTCATCATCAAAAGGCGGATGTGCATGCCGTCGACATCGGCATCGGTGGCGATGATCACCTTGTTATAGCGCAGGTTGTCCATCTCCTCCTCGATGTTGAGCGCAGCCTGCAAGAGGTTGAACTCCTCGTTCTCGTAGACCACCTTTTTGGTCAGCCCGTAGCAGTTGAGCGGCTTGCCGCGCAGCGAAAAGACAGCCTGCGTGCGCACGTCGCGGCTCTTGGTGATCGAACCCGAGGCCGAGTTGCCCTCGGTGATGAAGATCATCGACTGTTCGGCCAGCTCGTGCTTGTCGGTGCGGTGTATCTTGCAGTCGCGCAGTTTCTTGTTGTTGAGCGAAACCTTCTTGGCCGTCTCGCGCGCCTTCTTCTGGATGCCCGAGATGGCCTTGCGCTCCTTCTCGTTCTCGACGATCTTCCGCTGGAGCACCTGCGCCGTCTCGGAATGCTTGTGCAGGTAGTCGTCGAGGTGCTTGCCCAGGAAATCGACGACGAAATTGCGCATCGACACGCCCGGCTCGATCTCCTTGGAGCCGAGTTTGATCTTGGTCTGCGATTCGAAGACCGGGTCGGTGACCTTGACCGAAATGGCGGCGATGATCGACGTGCGGATGTCCGAAGGATCGTAGTCCTTATGATAGAACTCCTTGACGGTCTTGGCGATGGCCTCGCGAAAAGCCGCCTGGTGCGTACCGCCCTGCGAGGTGTACTGGCCGTTGACGAACGAGAAATAGCTCTCGCCGTAGCCCGTGCCGTGGGCGATGGCCACCTCGATGTCGTCGCCAGAAAGGTGGATCGGCGCATAGAGCGGCTCTTCGGTCATGTTTTCGTTGAGCAGATCCAGCAGGCCGTTTTTCGAAACGTAGCTGTTGCCGTTGAAATTGAACGTCAGCCCCAGGTTCAGGTACGTATAGTTGCGCACCATCTGCTCGACGTATTCGAGGTTGTAGGCATACTCGCCGAAGACCTCCTCGTCGACGCGGAACGAGATGAAGGTGCCGTTTTTCTCGCGCACGCCGCTCTCCCACCTGTCGCTCACCTCGAGCCCCTTGGCGAAGGTCACCGTGCGGGCCTCGCCGTCGCGTACCGAACGGGCCGTGAACTCGCCGGAAAGCATGTTGACGGCCTTGACGCCGACGCCGTTCAGGCCGACGGTCTTCTTGAAGGCCGAGCCGCCGTACTTACCGCCGGTGTTCATCTCGCTGACGGCCGCCGCGAGCGATTTGAGGGGGATGCCGCGGCCGTAGTCGCGCACCGACACCACCTTGTCTTCGATCGAAATGTCGATCTGGCGGCCGGCCCCCATGATGAATTCGTCGACCGAATTGTCGACGACCTCCTTGATGAGGACGTAAATGCCGTCGTCGGCCTGGGTGCCGTCGCCCAGCTTGCCGATATACATGCCGGGGCGCAGACGGATATGCTCCCGCGGCGAAAGCGTAACGATGGCGTCGTCGCCGTAGCTGTCGTTAGGATTGGTATTGAGTAAATCTGCCATAGTCTATTTTCGGTTTCGGATCTGGGCAAGGGCCGCGCTCATGGCGTCGTGCACCTCCTCCATCAGCACGTGCGTCTCGGTTGAGACGACCTTTCCGGCCGGTACGGGGGGCAGCACGCGGATGGTGATGCGGTTGCCCCAGTTGAACATCGCGTTATTGCGGATAAGCGTCTTGGTGCCGTCCAGCACCACGGGGAGTATCTCCACGCCCGCCTCCCGGGCCAGCGTGAAGGCGCCCGCCTTGAAGCGGTGTATCTCGCCGTCCTTCGAACGCGTACCCTCGGGGAAGACGGCGACCGAAGCGCCGCGTGAGATCCACAGCTTGCCGTCGCGCACCATCTGCTCCAGCGCCTCGGAGGCGCGGCCGCGGTTGATGCAGATGTCGCCGTGGAGGATAAGGTACTGCCCGAAGAAAGGCGTCTTGAAGACCTCGCGCTTGGAGACCCAGCGGAAATTGAGCGGGATGTAATAGAGCGTCGGGATGTCGATCACCGTATTGTGGTTCAACACGATGACGTAGCTTTTCTTCCGGTCGACATGTTCGAGCCCCTCCACACGCTGCCGCCAGCGGGGCGGAATGGCGAAGAAGGTGCGCACCAGGATGCGTGACAGCTCGTGCACCACGCGGCGGCCCTTGTCGAAGGGATAGCACACGACCAGCGCCAGGGCCGACAGGATCATGAAGAAGGTGCACAGCAGCACCAGGAAGATATAATAAACCGCGCTTATCATAGTTTCAGCATTTTTTGCCGGGCATTCCCGCCCCGCCGTGCCTGCCCTGCTGCCGGATCGCGTCGGAAACGGCATGGCGGAGCGTTCGGAATCACATCGGGGGACAATGAGCCATAATAATTCAATCTGCAAATTTAGGAATTATTCGCGGGATTCCAGCCTCGCGGCGCACGATTTTTCAACAAAATTTCGACGACACCTATTTTATCGGGGACAGCCCTCCCCCGCTTTCCGCGGCGCAGAAAGCGTACGCCAACGACTATCCAGAGGAGGAAGGCAGACGGCGGCACAGAAGCGGGGATGGGGGCGGAGGTGCGGGAAACGGATGCCGACGGCAAAACAAAGGTGGGGATGCTGGCAGAAGCACAGAGAGGTATGCGGGCGGCAGCACAGAGAGGTGTGCGGGCGGCAGCACAGAGAGGTGTGCGGGCTACGGCACAGAGAGCAGCTACCGATGACGGCACGGAAAGGTGTGCGGGAGGGGCACGGAGAGCGGATACCGACGGCGGTACAGAGGCGGGGATAGTGGCGGGGGCACAAAGGCGGAATGCTGACGGGAGGGGCGGGGTGCGGCAGCCCGCCCGCCCCCCCGGGGGATATACAGCAAAGCGGGAGATTAAGTTTTTTATTTACAGCCTTTTTTATAAAATTGCGCCATACATATTAGCGAAAGCTATTGTTTTTGGGTAGATAAAACGACCAATTTTAACGAAGCCAAGAAAACAGTAGTACTCCCGCGTCACGCGCGGGCTCTACCTGTTTGGCTTCGGGTGCTTGGTCGTACCCATCTACCGACAGAGGGGAGTCCGCGTTTTTTCATGCATGAACGGCCGCCCCTCCCCCGGTAAAGGATAATTTTTTCGTAAAATTTAGTACTATGCATTGCAAAGTATAAATATTTTTACATATCTTTGCCCCGTCAACTAAAATGCAGTGCAGATTACAAACAACGACAGAATAGTATGAAAAAACTTATCTTCCTCATCGTAATACTGGCGCTGGCCGCCGCAAACGCATTCGCAGCCCGCATCTATCCGGCCGAGGGCCGCGTGGTGGACGAACAGGGACAGGCCGTGGAGTACGCTACGGTCGTGCTGCTGAAAGACAGCGACCAGGTGGCGGGCATGGCCACCGACGACACGGGCCGCTTCGTGCTGAAAGTGCCTTCGGGCGAGTATACCCTGTCGGTACAATACCTCGGGTTCGACCCCGTCGTGCGGCAGGTGCGGGTCGAGGAGAACAACGACCTGGGCGAGATCGTGATGAAAAGCTCGGCGACCCGGATCGAAGGCGTGGTGGTCAAGGCGCAGCTGATCCGCCGCGAGGCAGACCGCTTCGTGGTCGACGTGGCCAACGCCCCTGCGGCGATCGGCAAGGACGGCATCGAGCTGCTGGAACGCGCACCGGGCGTTTGGATCGACGACGAGAAGATCTCGATAAACGGCAAGTCGGGCTCGAAGGTCTATGTCAACGACCGCGAACTGCGCATGGAGCCCGAGCAGCTGCTCACCTACCTGCGCTCGCTGCGCGCCGAGGAGATCCAGAAGATCGAGGTCGTACCGACGACGGGCGCCGACTACGACGCCGATTCATCGGGCGGCATCATCAGGATCACGCTCCGCAAACGCCGCGAGAACGGGTTGGACGGGTCGCTGTCGATGCGCACCACACAGAACGCGCGCCACCATTTCTATACGCCGAGCGGCAACATCAACATCCACACGGGCCGCCTCGACCTCTACGCCTCGGCATGGGCCGACCTGGGCAGGGACACGGCCGTCTCGGACGAACACACCGATTACACCACGGGCAATACGAACCTCACGTCCCATTCGGAAATCGCCGAACGCGACCGCAACTTCGGCGGCAGCATCGGCTCGGTATTCGAAATCAACCCCAAGCACAGCATCGGCGCCGAGTTCGAATACTGGCGCAACAACGAAAAGGGCCCGAACGACTCCTATACCGACTTCACGGACGCGGGTGCCGTAACCCGCACGGAAAGCCGCTACGGCATACACAACATCCGCGACAACTACTCGGCGACGTTCAATTACATCTACAAACTCGACACGCTCGGCTCGACACTCAAACTGCTGGCCGATTATACGCGCCGCGCAACAAACGCCGACAACGACAATTTCAGCCGCATAACCTCCCCCGCGTCAGTCGTCGACTCGACCTACCGCGACAACTCGTCGAGCCTCTACGACATCACGACCGCCACGCTGGCCCTCGACAAGAAATTTTCGCCCCGCTGGTCGCTGCGCGCGGGCGCCAAGTTCACCTACAACGACATGCACAACGACGCTCTCTACGAATACGTGAAGGACGGCGCGTGGGTGCGCAACGACAACCAGAGCTTCACGATCAACTATACGGAGAACATCGCGGCGGCCTACGGCATCGCCTCGGCCAACCTCGGGCGCTGGAGCCTCGTGGCAGGGCTGAGGGGCGAATACACCCACACCCGGGGCAAGGGCGGCGACATCTCGCAGAACTACTTCAGCCTCTTCCCCAACGCGAACGTCTCCTATGCCCTGACCAAAGACGGGGCCTACTCGCTCATCGCCCAGTATGCCCGCACGATCGAGCGCCCGCGCTTCTGGAGCCTCAACCCGCAGCGGTTCCAGATCTCGGACTACACCTACCAGACGGGAAACCCCGAACTCGACCCGGCTTACAAGCAGGACATCAGCCTGACGCTGGTGCTCAAGCACAAGTACACCCTCACGGGCGGCATGACGATCCAGCGCGACGAGATACAGCAGACGATACGCCCCGACGCGGACGACCCGGCGCGCCTGTGCCTGGCGTGGACAAACTTCGACACGACGAAAAACTATTACCTCACGGCCAACGCACCGTTCCAGTTCACCAAATGGTGGACGATGAACCTCAACCTCACCTACATCCGGCAGGGGCAGCGCATCGACGAGCACAGCGCCGAAAAACATTACAACTTCTATTTCGTAAACAGCTCGACGACCTTCTCGCTGCCCGCGAAATTCTACATCGACCTGTCGTACCGGTTCCAGAGCCGCATGGACTTCGGCAACTGCTGGGTAAAACCGCTCCATTTCCTGAACGCCGGAATCAAGAAGCGTTTCGGCGACAAGTTCACCGCCTCGTTCTCGGTGCGCAACCTGATCGAGCGCCCGCAGCACATCGGCGCCCGCGGCGACGGGTTCGTGCGCATGGTCGACGTCAAACAGCAGTGGAACGACCGCAGCTTCACGATCGGGGTGACCTACAACTTCAAGTCGGGCAAAGCCTTCAAACGCAAGGCGGTCGAAGCGGGTTCGGCCGACGAGAAGAACCGCTTATAATAAGAAATTTCAGGGCCGATGATGCTTTCGGGTCGGCAACATTCTCAGGAGATACACAACATAAATTGTGTTCAAGACAACATCCGCAGCCTAAATATGCGAAAACCGATGCCCGGTAACGACATCAACTCGGGTTCCCGGAGTACAATCCGCCTTTCCATCGGGAAGGCAATCGACTTCCGTCGTAGTGATAATCGTGTAACAACAATCGTTTTCATTGTATATATCTCTGGTAGTATGCGTGTTTATCGTATAGTTATTATTACCGACTTCCCCGGCATCCAGTGATTCGTTTTGCGCCAAAGCCTCTATATTCGCAGCGATCAAACCCGATGTCGCCGCAAATTTGTAGCTTTTCACCAACAACGAACCAATAAATACAATAAAAGCAAATGCAAATACAACAAGAATAGGTTTCTTCATAATAGTAATTTATTTTAAGGGTTAGCGACGATATCGAATTCCAGCAGCAACGGATTGTCATTTTCCGATACTTTGGAAACCACATTCCGTACGATTTCATTATTCTGTATCCTTTTCAGCCTGTCCGCAGATATTGCCATGATGAAATGTCCGTCTTTCGTGCTTATATCCGTCAGGAAAGGAAGTCCCATATCCCAAAGATTGCACAGAGATTCCTTTCCGCTTTCAATGTCCCGGATATACAGAGGCGGATAGTAGAATTGATTTTGCCAAAGCTGCCCCAATATTATACGCCCTACATGGAAAATCGACCGGAAACCCCTGAAATCATCTTTATCACCGGCTGCCCAAACCGGCAAGCCACTGCTGAATTCGTAAGGTATCTGCCACCCGGACTGGCCTAGTTCATGTACTTGACGGGAAAACCGCTGGTTGAATAGAACA
>ENA-UOIY01003027-UOIY01003027.1-human-gut-metagenome-genome-assembly--contig:-P114-NODE-3027-length-11314-cov-9.429967_pt1 | contig 11314 bp, 8 predicted proteins | sample MGYA00242335_ERZ723882 | MGnify/ENA metagenome assembly ERZ723882
AACAGGCATAGCCCTGCTTTTTTGGTGCCGGGGGGCGAACTCGCACTGTGCGGGTCGTGCATAGATGCACGATAGCGGTCGCACAAAGTCGCTGCACGATGCAGCGACCCAAACGGCCGCAATTCGACACCCCGCCACACTTCCGCTACCACAAACAGGCATAGCCCTGCTTTTTTGGTGCCGGGGGGCGAACTCGCACTGTGCGGGTAAGGCACGGATGCCTTATAAAATGAACGCCCAAAGTTTTAAGCATGGATGCTTAAAGGCAGCCGCACTTAGTTGCCACACGATGTGGCAACCCAAACGGCTGACGAGGCACGATGCGAAACCAACAAAGCGTTCATAAACGTGCAAAGGATGCACGATAGCGGTCGCACAAAGTCGCTGCACGATGCAGCGACCCAAACGACCGCAATTCGACAACCCCGCCCCACTACACTTTCGCCCGCTCAACAAGCGGGGTATTATTTTTGGTGCTGGGGGGCGAACCCGCACGGTGCGGGTAAGGCACGGATGCCTTATAAAATGAACGCCCAAAGTTTTAAGCAAGGATGCTTAAAGTCAGCCGCACTTAGTTGTTATGCAAGGATGCATAATGACAGCCACACAAAGCCGTTATGCAAGGATGCATAAAGACAGCCACACAAAGCCGTTGCACGATGCAACGGCACAAATGGCTGTCATTGCACAGATGCAACGGCACAAATGGCTGTCGATGCACAGATGCAGCGACCCCAACGACCGCAAACGCAAGGATGCGTGATAGTGCTTGCCCAAAGTTTCGCACGATGCGAAACCAACAGAGCAAGCACGATTCGACAACCCCGCTACACTTTTGCCCGCTCAACAAGCGGGGTATTATTTTTGGTGCGGCTGACGAGGCACGGATGCTTACAAGCAACAACTTATACAATTTTTCATCTGAAGTGTTGACAAATTACAACAATATATTGCAAAATCCGTTTAAATTTGTTATACTATACCAAAAGGACCAAAAGACTAAAAAACCGAAAGAGCCAAAGGACCGATAACATCATAAGTAATCGGCTGTCGGTTTTAAGGGGAGGGCATACATGAGCGTGAAATACATACTGTATAATCCTTTATCTTGCAATGGAAAAGGAACAGAGCTTGCACAAAAGCTGACGGAAATATACAAGGACGATGAACTGAAATATTGCAATATGACGCAGATAAGCGGATACGGCACATTTTTTGACAGTATTTCGCCCGAAAGCGATATTGTGCTGTGCGGCGGTGACGGTACGCTTAACCGTTTTATAAACGACAGCGACGGGTATCCTTATGAAAATCCGCTGTATTATTACGGTACGGGAAGCGGAAATGATTTTTTGCGTGATCTCGGCATGGAGCAGGGCTGTGAGCCTGTAAGGATAAATGAATATGTCAGAAATCTGCCTATTGTAACGGTAAACGGCAAAAGCTCACGGTTTATCAATGCTATAGGCTACGGTATTGACGGATATTGCTGTGAAACGGGCGATGAGCTGAGAGAAAAATCCGACAAGCCCATAAATTATACATCTATTGCGGTTAAAGGTCTGCTGTTTCATTTCAGACCGGCGAATGCGGTTATAAACGTTGACGGCAGGGAGTACAGCTATAAGAAGGTATGGCTTGCGCCGACAATGAACGGCAGGTTTTACGGCGGCGGTATGATGACCGCTCCGCAACAGGACAGAAACAATCCCGAGGGGAAGCTGTCGGTTGTTGTGATGCACGGCAGTGGAAAGCTGAAAACGCTTATGGTGTTCCCTTCAATTTTCAAGGGGGAGCATATCAGCCATACCGAGATGGTAGAGGTGCTGACCGGAAAGGAAATCACAGTGCGGTTTGATTCACCTGCCGCATTGCAGATAGACGGCGAAACGGTAAAGAATGTCAGCGAATATTCGGTGAAGGCGTATGACAGGGAGAACGGCGACCGGAGGTATAAAGACGGAGAAAAGGAAAAAGAAAGCGAAACTGTTTGAATAAGTGCATAGGCAGGAGATGTCGGGTTGGGAGGGTGCTATATTTAATAGAATATATTCGTAGAGCTTGCTTATATAAGAGATAAAACGGCAAACAAAAAACCGCTTGATTTTGACAATCAAGCGGTTTTTAACTGGTCTGAGTGACAGGATTTGAACCTGCGGCCTCTACCACCCCAAGGTAGCGCGCTACCAATCTGCGCCACACCCAGATAACAGTAAACATTATACACGGTTTTCGGGTATTTGTCAAGGGCTTTTTTAAAAAAATACGAAAAATTTTCGGCAGAGCTGTTAAAACGGCTTTGTTGTGCGAAATGACGGGCTGTGGTCGATGCGACCGTAGGGTGAAGCGAGGCGGTTGTGGTCGATGTGACCGTAGGGTGAAGCGGAGCGGTTGTGGTCGATGCGGCCGTAGGGTGAAAGCAAGGTGGTTATGGTCGATGTGACCGTAGGGTGAAGCGGAGCGGTTGTGGTCGATGTGGCCGTAGGGTGAAAGCGAGGCGGCTGTGGTCGATGTTGCCGTAGGGTGAAGCGGAGCGGTTGTGGTCGATGTTGCCGTAGGGTGAAGCAGAGCGGTTGAATGATATACGGAAAGGTAAGTTTTGAGAAAAAATGACGTTTGCTATTGCGAACACGGACAATTTGTGATACAATATAAAATGTGTCGGTATGTGCAGATGAAGCACTGTATGCGCCAAAGATACAGGCGGCAGATACAGATGACACAGGAAAGTAAAAAATCCGATGAAAAGGACGGTTATTTATAATGACAAATTATGAAACTTACGAAAGCCCTTTCTGTACGAGATATGCAAGTGAGGAAATGCAGTTTACATTCTCCGCACAGAAGAAGTTTTCGACATTCCGCAGATTGTGGGTAGCGCTTGCGAGAGCGGAAATGAAACTCGGACTTGAGCAGGTAACGCAGGAAAAGGTCGACGAGCTTGAGGCGCATATTGATGATATTGATTTTGCTTATGCGGCTGAGGAGGAGAAGAAGCTCCGCCACGATGTTATGGCGCACGTTCATACATACGGAAAGTGCTGTCCGAAGGCCGAGGGCATAATCCATTTAGGCGCTACAAGCTGTTATGTAGGCGACAACACCGATGTTATCGTAATGCGTGACGCTATGAAGATAGTACACAGAAAGCTCGTGAACGTTCTTTCGAACTTCGCTTCTTTTGCGGATAAATATAAGGATATGCCCTGTCTTGCATATACACATTTACAGCCTGCACAGCTGACTACAGTCGGCAAGCGTGCTACGCTGTGGATGAACGAACTTCTGATGGATCTTGAGGATCTTGAGTATCAGATGGGTAATCTGAAGCTGCTCGGTCAGAAGGGTACTACAGGCACTCAGGCGAGCTTTATGGAACTGTTCCACGGCGATGAGGAAAAGATAGAAAAGCTGGAGCAGATGATAGCTGAGGAGATGGGCTTTAAGGAGTGCGTACCCGTAAGCGGTCAGACCTATTCAAGAAAGGTTGACAGCAGAATAGTAAACGTACTGGGCGGTATTGCACAGAGCTGTTCGAAGTTCTCGAACGATCTGCGTATCCTTGCAAACTTCAAGGAGATGGAAGAACCTTTCGAGAAGAATCAGATCGGCTCTTCGGCTATGCCTTATAAGAGAAACCCGATGAGAGCGGAGAGAATAACCTCGCTTTCAAGATATGTTATGATAGATACTCTTAATCCTGCGTTTACGGCAGGCACACAGTGGTTTGAGAGAACGCTCGACGACAGTGCGAACAAGCGTATCGCAGTAGCGGAGGCATTCCTTGCAACAGACGCTATACTGAACATTATGCTGAATATCACAAACGGACTGGTCGTATATCCTAAGGTTATCCGTGCAAGAGTAATGAAGGAGCTTCCTTTCATGGCAACGGAAAACATTATGATGGACGCAGTTATGAAGGGCGGAAACAGACAGGAGCTTCACGAGAAGATAAGACAGCACAGCATTGCCGCAGGTAAGGTTATCAAAGAAGAGGGCGGAGAAAACGACCTCGTTGACAGAATCGCCGCAGACCCCGACTTCATGACGACAAAGGAAGAAATCGAGGCAAAGCTCATCCCCGAAAATTACACGGGCAGAAGCGCAAGCCAGGTGACAGCATTCCTTGAAAGGTGCATAAAGCCTGTCCTTGAAAAGAACAAGGACGTTCTCGGAGAAAAGGCTGAGCTTTCCGTATAATGAACGGATTGTGAAAATTGCAGAAATTCTTTACTATTTCTTGACTAATCGAAATCATTATAGTATAATACTATAATGTATAAATTAACAGGATGTGCTTAGGCACAGAAACGGAGTGAAACATTTGAAAAGAGTGGCAAAGCCTGTGTTCTTTATAGTGCTGGCGGTTATACTGGCATTTACAGGCATAGTATTTTTCGGTGTTCATACCCAGTACGGCGATTTCACGAACACTATTATAAGAGGTGTAAGTGATATTCGTTGGGGTATTGATATCAGAGGCGGCGTTGACGTTACATTTACGTCACCGGCAGACTACGATGCGACCAATGAAGAGGTCGATGCGGCAAAGTCGATCGTTGAAACAAGACTTGTTGCAAACAACATAACAGACTATGAGGTTTATGTTGATTATAACAGCGATAAGATAATCGTGCGTTTCCCGTGGCAGGCTGAGGATGACAGCTTTGATCCGGAAGCGGCTGTAAAGGAGCTTGGTGCTACCGCACTGCTCACCTTCAGAGAAGGCTCGGAAAAATCGCTTTCCGACGGTCAGACATATGAGGATCTGCCCCTTATCATTTCCGGCTCGGATGTTGAAAAGGCTTCTGCCGTATATCAGCTCAAGAGCGGAAACAGCAAGGAATATGAGTATATGGTATCCTTAAAGCTGAAGGACAGCGGCAAGGATAAGTTTGCAGAGGCTACAAAGAAACTCGCATCATCAAAGGGATACATTTCGACATATATGGATGACAAGTGCATATCCACAGCTTCTGTCAAAGAGGAAATCGGCGGCGGTGAGGCTACAATCAGCGGTAACTTTACGGCTGATGAGGCTAAGGCGCTTGCAGACCAGATAAACGGCGGTGCGTTACCGTTCAAGCTGGAAACATCGAGCTTCAGCACTATCTCGCCCACGCTCGGTACAGGTGCCCGTGACGCTATGGCAATCGCCGGCGTTATCGCATTTGCACTTATAATGATATTCATGATTGCACTGTACAGACTGCCCGGTGTAGTTGCCGTTATCGGTCTTATCGGACAGGTTGCAGGTACGTTCTGTGCTATAACAGGCTTCTTCCCGTTCTCGAACAGCTTTACGCTGACAATACCAGGTATTGCAGGTATCATTCTTGCGGTTGGTATGGGCGTTGACGCTAACGTTATCACGGGTGAGCGTATAAAGGAAGAAATAAACAGCGGCAAGACGATAGACACAGCGATAGCTACAGGCTATAAGAGAGCGTTCAGTGCGGTATTTGACGGTAATATCACAATGATTATCGTTGCTATCATACTTATGGGTGCTTTCGGTACTCCCGACAGCCTTGCGTCTACTATACTGAAGCCGGTATTCTTTATGTTCGGTGCTTCGACAGAGGGTACTATCTACTCATTCGGCTACACTCTGATGGTCGGCGTAATACTGAACTTCCTGTTCGGCATATTTGCGACAAGACTTATGACAATGTCGCTTTCCAGATTCAAGATATTCAGAAATCCCGCTCTCTACGGCGGAAAATCTGCAAAGAAGCGTGCCGCTGAAAAGGCTGCCGCAACGGAAGGCGGTGCTTCAAAATGAATAACAAAAAAGTATTTGATTTTATAGGATACAGAAAGATACTCTTTCTGATACCGATCGTCATTGCTGTAATTACGGTTATTTTCAACTGTATATTCGGCGTTGAAATGGCTATTGAATTCAAGGGCGGTACAATGCTGACCTACAGCTATACCGGCGAAATTGACACAAATGCGGTAAAGAAGACGGTTGAGGGCGAAAATTACGGTGCTGTTACGGTAACTACAGGTTCTTCGATGAACAGCTCGCTTGAAGTCGTTGAAATCTCATTCTCGTCTTCGGAGGGACTTACAGCAGATAAGCAGACAGCTTTATCGGATAAGCTCCAGCAGACCTTCAAGGATAACAGCCTTACGCTTGTAAACAGCCAGGATGTCAACCCCACATCAGGTACAGAGTTCTTCCTTAAGTGCCTTGTTGCGGTATTATTCTCGTTTGTACTGCTCGTTATCTATATTGCGTTCAGATTCAAGAAAATCGGCGGCCTTTCGGCAGGTGTGTTTGCACTGGTAGCCCTTGTTCACGACTGTTTCATGGTTTATGCGGTGTTCGTGTTCTGCCGTTTCCCGATCGACGCAAACTTTATGGCGGTTGTTCTTACGGTACTCGGTAACTCTATCAACAATACAATCGTTGTATATGACCGTATCAGAGAGAACCGTAACCTTTACGGCAACTCGCTTTCACTCAAGGAACTTGTTAATATGAGTATCACTCAGTCGATAACACGTTCTGTAAACACAACTGTTACCACAGCCTTTGCCGTACTCGCAATCTGCGTTGTATGCGCAATCTGCGGCGTAACCTCGATAATGACATTTGCTATTCCTATGATGGCAGGTCTTATCTGCGGTACCTATTCTTCACTGTGCATCTCGGGTCCCCTGTGGGTACTCTGGCAGGAGAAGCACGGCAAGAATTATACAAATGCAGGAAACGGCGAAAGCAAGAAGGACACAAAGAATCTTGCTTCAAAGGGTACGGTAGACACAAAGAAGCTCATGGTATAATCACCTGCGGCTGATAATTCAATCAAAAATAAAAGCCGCATAGCACATAAAGTCTTTGCGGCTTTTGAATTTAGACAGATATTCATAAAAACCAAATGGGAGAGATTTTTAAAAATCCGGAGGATATTTTGAAAAGAGATATTACTAAAAAAATCACAACACATATCGGTAAACTTATACGCAGTCCGAAGCTGTTGCTGACGCTGATAATTCCGCCGATAGCGGTAATCGTCATAGGACTTGCGGTATTTGCGGGCAGCGGGCTTTATCCGTTCGGAGATAAAACGCTCGCATGGTGCGATATGCACCAGCAGGTGCTTCCTTTATTGCTCGACTTCAAGGACATACTTGAGGGCAAGGGGGATTTCTTCTTCAACTGGCAGAATGCCGGGGGGATGAATTTCCTCGGTGTGTTCCTGTTCTTTATATCAAGCCCGTTTTCGCTTCTTGTTGCATTTGTCGACAAGGCGGACATGATGCTGTTCATGAACATTATGACGCTTATGAAAATGGCTGTCTGTGCGATAACCGCAAATGCGTACTTCCGCACCTGCCATAAAAAGCTGGATGTGACATATTCGGCGCTTTTCAGCGTTATGTATGCGTTCAGCGGTTACTCTATGCTGTTCTATCAGAACACGGTATGGCTCGATGTAATGTACTTCTTCCCGCTGCTGCTGATAGCGTTCAATTCGCTCGTAAAGCGTAAACGCACAGGCGGTCTTATATTCTGCCTTGTCGGAATGCTGGTGCTGAATTATTATCTCAGCTATATGGTGGTATTGTTCACGATACTGTATTTCGGCGTTTACATTTTTCTTAACAGAAAAAAGGGCAGTACAAAGGGCATTGCGCCGAGGTTTATTATAGGCTGCGGTATAGCGGCGCTGATCTCCGCTGTTGTATGGCTTCCGAGCTTTGCACAGTATCTTTCATCCGCAAGAGGTGCAAACATACTCAAGGGTCTGTTTGATTCTGCGGTATTTGCAGGGATATATACAAATCTGCCGCTTATTTTCTGTACGGGATTTTCCGTTGCGGCTTTCATCGTGTATTTTCTGCGAAGAAAGAGCAAGAACAGCAGATTCTATGCGCTGCTTTCGTTCCTTACGCTTCTGCCGGTAGTGTTTGAGCCGATAAACAAGATGTGGCACACGGGCGACTATATGGCATTCCCTATGCGGTACGGCTATATGACTACTCTTATGATGCTGACCTTTGCGGCGGTGAAGCTGTCGCATACAAAGCCTGATGATTATGCGCAAAAGAATAAAAAGCCCTATCTTATCGGAATAACTGCCGCCGGCGTTATCTATTTCGGTTTTACGATATGGTACTACTGTAACTGCAGATACGACCTGGATTCGTATGTTTCGACACTGTGGGGAAGCTCGGAGTCATTCATCCTGCTTTTAATTATCTTCTGCGGATTTACGGCACTGTATGTTCTGACTATGGCTTTCGGCGTTTTCAAGAAGCTCACTTTCAAATCGGTTTGTTCTGTACTGGCTGTAATTGTTGTAGCCGAGAGCGTTTTCAACGCAAACGTGTATATTGGCGCATCGGCATATACTCCCGTCAAGTACAACAATGCGATAGAACTTGAAGGAAAAATCCCCGAGGACGATGATTTTTACAGGGTGAAGCTGACGCAGTGGCCTAAGAAATATTTTGACGCAAATCTTATAGGCGGACTGGGCTATCCCACCATCGCACATTACACCTCGCTTACATCGGAGGATTATATGTTTGCGATGAAACGGCTCGGCTATTCGTCCTACTGGATGGAGGTAACCGGCAACGGAGGCACTGCCCTTACCGATGCCGTTATGAATATAAAATATTATATAGAGAAATTCAGCGCAAGAGAGCCTGTGATTTATCGTGACAAGAACTATTCAATTTATGAGAGCGAATATTATCTTCCGCTCGGAATAGTTACCGACAGCGATCTCTCACAATGCACGGAACTGCCTAAGGCGGAACGCATAGTTATACAGGAATATCTTGCAAAGAATCTGCTTGATACGGGTAACGAACTGCTGTTTACCGAGTATGAGCATACCGGAGAAAGAAATATTCGGTATGCACAACATGACGGGATATATTATTTCACACCCAAGAGCGATACTCGCATCGCAACGCTCAGCTACAAGCTGGATATAGGCGAAAAGCAGGCGCTGTATTTCGATTGCTTTGATCTTGTTGCAAGAAATATCAACGAGCATATCAACGGTTCGTTTGCAATATATGTAAACGGCATCAAGCAGGATCTGTCGTTCCCGAATAAAGACAGCAACGGACTTTTATATCTCGGTACTTTCGAAAATGAGAAGGTAAGTATAGATGTTGACGTAAACGAAAGCACTTATTGCTCAAGCTACGGTATTTACGGACTGTCGCTCGGCAAGCTGGAAAAAGCTATCAATAAAACAAAAACCGCCGATCTTAAGGTTGACGGTGGAAATATAAGCGGAACGGCAGACAACGCAAAGAGCGGTCAGTGGCTGTTTTTGTCGGTGCCGTATGACGACGGATTTTCTGCAACGATAAACGGAAAGCCAGCTGAGATATACCGTTCTATGTCGGGCTTTATGGCGGTAAAGCTGGAGGAAGGCAAAAACGATATAGCCATAAGCTTCTGCCCGAAGGGGCTTAAACCGGGTATTGTGCTGAGCGTCGCAGGCTTTGCGGCACTGGCGCTGTACATTATATTCCGCAAAAAGATAACGGCAATTGCCGATAAGGCGGAAGGTCTGTGCAGGATCGGCATTTACGCATTGCTTGTTGCTGTGCTGGCGGCGGTGTATGTATTACCGCTAATCATATCAATAATAGGGAACATTTGTTCTCTGGCGGGCTGATTTTCAGAAAGGAAGTAATGAAAATGGATATTGGCGTATCAACGGCTTGTCTGTACCCTCTTGAAACAGAAAAGGCTCTTTATGAGCTTGCCGAGCGGGGTGTAAAAAATGTTGAGATATTCGTAAATTCGATAGACGAGCTTGAAGGGCAGGTGCTTGTTGAACTAAGAAGGATCATCGGTGAATACGGAATGAACGTAATATCCATGCATCCGTTTTCTTCGCCTATGGAAACGCTGTTCCTTTTCGGCGATTATCCACGCAGAACCGAATATCTGATTGATATTTACAAGAGGTATTTTGAGGTTATGGCGGAGATCGGTGCGGGTGTGTTTGTCCTGCACGGAGCTATCCTAAGTTCAAAGGTACCTGATGAAAGGTACATGGAACGTTATCTGCGTCTGTTCCGCCTCGCAAAAGAATTCGGTGTTACGGTGGCACAGGAAAACATCTGCTACTGCAAGAGCAGCAGTGTAAGATTTATCGAGGATATGATCGGACAACTCGGCGACGAGGTCAGATTTGTTGTAGATCTAAAACAGGCGAGAAGGAGCAATGTAGATCCGTTCAGGCTTCTGGATATAATAGGTGACAAGGTCGTACATCTTCATGTAAGCGACGGCAACGCAGGCTGCGATTGCCTGCCGATAGGAAAGGGCAGCTTTAACTTCAACCGTCTTTTCAGCGAACTTGAAAAAATAAAGTACGATAAAGCAATGATAGTCGAGCTTTACCGTGAGAACTACAGCAGCTATGACGAACTTGCTGTATGTGTGAATAATATGAAAAAGATATACGATAAGTATAAGATGGGTCTTTGATTACAGAAAACGCTTGAAAAAGCTGCGAAAGTGTGTTAAAATACATAAATACAGGAATATGGAAAAGGAAACCGTGAGGATCAGAGCGAAAGCGAGGAAAACAGATGAAATGCCCGGAATGCGGATATGAGGACAGCAAGGTAATAGACAGTCGCCCTGCGGAAAATAAAATTCGCAGAAGACGTGAATGTCTGTCGTGCAAGTGCCGTTTTACGACCTATGAAATGGTGGAAACAATACCGCTTATGGTTGTGAAAAAGGATAATACCATTGAACCTTTTGATCGTGACAAGCTGATAAACAGGCTTGCGAGAGCTACGGTGAAACGTCCGGTACAGATCGAAGACCTTGAAAAAATGGTTGAGGATATTGTACAGGAACTGAAGAACCAGTTCAGACGTGAGGTATCGTCGGACGAGATCGGCGAGCTGGTACTGCGCAGGCTGAAGGATATAGATAAGGTGGCGTATATCAGATTTGCTTCGGTATATCGTGACTTTAATGATATTGACAGCTTTGTCAGAATAATTTCCGAACTGAACGAGGAAAAATAGGATTTTTATCGGTGCCGTCCTTAAAGGGCGGCATTGTTTTTAGCTTTACGGAAAGAATGCACGAGTTTTCAACATACAGGAATGCGGCTGTTGATAACTAAATATTGATAGCGGGAAACTGTATATTGTGGTTGTTTACGTTTTGCACAATCGGGGAATATAACAGTTTAAAACCATTTGTGCAAAATTAAAATGAAAAAGATGTTGACAAAGCTCGAAAAGCGTGATATAATAGACAAGCACTCAAACGAGAGGGCACAAAAACAGAGGGTACTTG
>ENA-UOIY01003044-UOIY01003044.1-human-gut-metagenome-genome-assembly--contig:-P114-NODE-3044-length-11254-cov-4.043218_pt1 | contig 11254 bp, 3 predicted proteins | sample MGYA00242335_ERZ723882 | MGnify/ENA metagenome assembly ERZ723882
TATATTTTTTGAGATTGAAAATGTAGCATATGTAAAAGTAATGTTATAAAAAAGGAACAAGTCACATATATAGCTTGTCAAAAATGCACAAATAAAAATACTTTTAAACGTTTCAGATTATTGAATTACATAAGAGATTGTGATAAAATGCAATTATTGTTTTAAAGAAGAGAAATCTTTAAACAAAAGTAAGAAACTAAAAGGGGAAAGGAGACTTTAATATGAGTAAAAGTTTCAAGAAACTAGTGGCTATTGTAAGTGCTATTGCAATGGTTATCGCAGGTATTACAGTTCAGCCACAGACAGCAAATGCAGCAGAAGCCTTAGAGTGGTCAGAATTAACTGACGGATTAGGAAAAGCGACAATTAAAGATACTTCCACAGAAGAAGTACGCGGAGCAGAATACAAAGGCTTCGAGACAGACCGTTCATGGAGTGGAGATAGCAAATGGCAAGGACAAGCCAAAGTTAATGATGTAACAGTTGAAGCAGGACAGGCATATAAGGTATCATTAGATGTAAGTTCTACACCAGCTAAAAAAATTTTAGTCCAGACACTTTCAGGTGGAGAATATGTTGAAAAGGAATACGATACAACAGTAGGACATATTGAGCAGACATTTGTAGCAAATAATGATAAGGTAAATATTATTGTTGCTTTTGGTTCATTTAGTGATGATGAAGTTGGAACATATGATGTTTCAATTTCAAACCTTAAATTAGAGAAAACAGAAAAGTCAGAAGAACAGATTGAAAAGGAAAGAGTTGAAGCTTTATTAACTGGTGATAAAAACATTGCCAAAGGAAAGACAGCATTTTCAAATTCTGTGAAGGAAAAAGATTACCAGCCAGAAGAAGCTTTTGACGGAAATTTAGGTTCAAGATATGCAGCAGCATCATATGAGAGTGGCGTGACACTTGGAGTAGATTTGGGTAAGACATATAAAGTTTCAAGTGTTGCTTTCAAGTGGGAAAATGCATATGCAACAGAATATAACATTCAGGTTTCAAAAGATGGTAAAGCATATGACACAGTAAAAACTATGACAGCAGATAAAGCAGAAACAATAGAAGTGCCATTAGATGAAGCAGTTGAAGCAAGATATGTAAGAATTGAATGCGTTAAGAATGCTATTAATTATGGATATTCTCTTTGGGAAATGGGTGTATATGGAACAGAAGTAGCTGAAGTTGAAACAACTACAAATACACCAGTTGTAGAACCTGGAACAGGTGAAACAACAACACCAGCTAAGCAGGACGAAACAACAACACCAGCTAAGCAGGATGAAACAACAACACCAGCTCCTGTAGTACCAACAGTACCTGTAGCAGCAGCTAAAGATTGGTCAGCAGAGAAGTTTATTGGCTCAGAAGATGCTACATACAATGATACATATAAAGCAATCAAGGATGGAGCAATTAATGAAATCGTTAATATTCAGAAAGCTGATGATACATTAGGATTATATGTATCATTCGCAGATGCTGATTTTGGAACAATAACAGTAAATGGAAAAGCAGCAGATATTAAAGTTGCTGGAGCCGGAATTTGGTTCAAGTTATCAAACTTTACAGATATGTATAATGATGTTGTAATTACAAATGGAGCTGGAACAGTTAAGGCTACATTATATGTATACAACAAGAACGGTGTTGATAATTCTAAGAAAGATGATGAAACAACAACACCAGCTAAGCAGGATGAAACAACAACACCAGCTAAGCAGAATGAAACAACAACACCAGCTAAGCAGAATGAAACAACAACAGTTGCACCAACAACTAAGGCTATTAGTACAACAGTAGCTCCAGCAACAGTTAAGAAAACAACAGTTAAGAAGACAACGGTTAAGGCAACAGCTAAGAAGTTATCTTCTAACAAGGTTAAACTTTCAGTTAAGAAAGTAGCAGGAGCAAGCAAATACGCTGTACAGATTTCAACAACAAAGAACTTCAAGAAAGTTGTTGCTAAGAAGACATCTAAGAAGGCAGTATTTACAGTTAAATCTAAGAAACTTAAAGGTAAGAAGAAACTCTATGTAAGAGTTAAAGTTTACAAGAAAGTTAACGGAAAGACAGTTGCAAGCCAGTGGTCAAAGGCAACTAAGATTAAAGTTAAAAAATAAGATTACAGAAGGTAATCATAATTAAGTAAACAGAGGCTATGGATTAGTACTAGTAAGAGGTACTATTCCGTAGCTTCTTTTTTGTTAATAAAAAAATTGAAATTCTATATATTAGAAATCACAAAAAGACAAAAAAATACAGAAAAATCGAATTTGTCACAATAGTGATTTTTTGTATAAACAACAATAAAAATGAATATTTATATTAACTAATAAAAACAATTTTACTAATTTTACCTCATTAGGGCAAAGTTAACAAAACAAGGGTAAAAATAATACTCTAAACTCAGATTTTAATGTTAAATTTATATAAAGAATTAGGCATTTTGCTGAAAAGAAACTAAAACTTTTTTTAACATTGAGATAAAAAAAAGGCAATTTATAATATTAAGTATAATATTAGGGAATGGAGGAATATTATGCTAAAAAATATGAAAAAAGCATTGTCTTTAACCTTGGTTACGGCTATGGTAGTTACCATATGTCCTCAAGGACAACTTGTAAACATATCAGCGGCTGATAATACACCATATTGCATATCAGAAGGTAGACCTGTATATGTAAGTTCAGGTAAGAATGAAGACTATGCAGTAGATGGTGACACATCTACAAGATGGGAAAGTGATTACAAGAACAAAATAGAATGGATGTATGTGGACTTGGGAGCAAAAGCAGACCTTGACCATGTTTATCTGAAATGGGAAGCAGCTTATGCTAAGTCATATCAGATTCAGTTTTCTAACGATGAAGAGAACTGGACAACAGTTTACACAAAGGGTAACGGTTCAGGTTCAGAAGAAACTCCCGAAGAAACAGTTAAGCCGGGAGCTATGGCAATCAGTGTTGGAAGCAAGAAAAAAAAGGACAATGGTACAGTAAGTGCCGGCTTTTCATGGAGTGCAGTTTCAGGAGCAGTTACTTACAAGATTTTCGTTGAAAACAACGGTCAGGAAGAAGTAGCAACAGCACCTGATGGATTTACTTTCGATAAGGATTCAAGACTTGACCTTAATAATGAAGTTAAATTATTAGAAGGAACTCATAAGTACATTGTAAGAGCTTACAATTCTAAAGGTGAAGTTATTACAAGCGGTGAAGTTACAATCTCAGGTGATGTTACAGTTGAAGAAACAACTGAAGCACCAACTAATTCAGGTGAAACAACACCGGTTGTAGATGATAAGGAACAGACAATTGATTTAACTAAGATTATTGATAACAAAGAAGGCAGACAGGCAAGATACGTTAGAGTATTAATGACAGAAAAGGCTTTGCCGGCTTATGGATATTCATTATATGAATTTCAGGTTTATGGTACAAACGGCGTGGTTGAAAGACCTGTTGATTATGGTGAAAACCTTGCTTTAAATAATCCTGTTAAATCAAAATCAAATATAGTTAAAAGTGGAGACACTGAAAAAGAAGTAAACACTCGTGATGAATGGTGGATGTATGACAGTGATGGAAATCTTAGAGAGGATGCATATAACAATGTAAAACCTGAAAACGCAGTAGATGGAAATACAAAATCATCATTTACATCATATCAGGGTGATGACCAGTGGATTTATGTAGACCTTCAGAAGGAATACAAAATCGGTAGAGTTGTTGTTAACTTTAACAGCGATGCTGCAAAGATGTATGACATTCAGGTTTCAAGTGATGCTAAGACATGGACAACAGTTTATAGAAATCTTAGAGGATACGCTAATATGATTGATGATGTTACCATGTATCAGAAGAATGTCAGATATGTAAGAATCTTAGGCTATACTAAGGTTGAAAGCGGTAGTGGTGTAGGAATTAACGAATTAAGTGTTTATGAATACAGAGAAGGCGATAGTAAGGAAAACGAAACAATCGCTCCACTTCCAACAAGACAGGTTATTAACAACAAGAATGGTAAAGGTTCATATGTTTCAGGTGAAATGTATAAGGAAAAGAACAAGTTACCAACATTTGTTAATGAAGAAACTATAAAGACACCAATCGATTCAAACAGCTGGTGGTCATCAGCAATGGTTCAGACATTTAGTAACTTACTTTGTTCAACACCATTAAAGGCTAAGTTCTCAACTAAGGGACTTGGAGTTTTGCTTGCAACAGCAGGATGGGTTGGAACAAGAAAGGAAACTGACCTTGGAACAAACCAGTCAACAGAAACAGGAATTGACTTCTATGTATTACCTGAAAAATACAACTCTAAAAAGGGTTATGACAGAGTAGAAAGCTATGGTGATTACTCAGTACAGTTAGGTTTAATGGACAACAGTGGATTACAGATGAAATCAACTATTGTTAAGGGCTCACCTTACATTTTCAGTGAGTTCTGTGATAACACAACATTTTTCATTAACTCATCATCAATTACAGAATTTTTTGATGGCAATGGAAATAGCATTTTAGCTAAAGAAGGGGACACAATTACAACAGACCACATTGGTTTTAAGTCAGTGGATGATGAAAATACTAAGGCTAAAAACGATGGCTCTTATTATTGTATGAACGTACCTGAAGGAACAACATTTAAGGTAATGGTTGTAGGTTCAAGATATAACGTTAAGGTGACATTCCCTTCAAAGAATGAAAATTATATGTCACTTGCAGCTATGACAAAGAAAGGTGACATTGACCGGTATTATAAACATGGTTACGCATTTGTAACAAACACACACGTTGGCTACACATTTGATCAGGCTAACAATAAGGTTGTAACAACATATACAGCTACAACTAAGACTATGAGAAAGGGATTCTCAAATGAAACAATGCATTGTTTATTCCCACATCAGTGGAAATATTCATCAGATGCAGATAACCCGGATGCAACATATTACTCAATTCGTGGTGACATGAAATCTATCTGGGCTAATGAATACAAGACAACACAGCAGTTCTCAGGTTTACTTCCAACATTTACAAAGCCTGACAGCAGCATGTTTAATACAACTGAAATGGTTGAATACCTTAACCAGGTAGTAGCATCTAAGATTAACACAGCACCTGTTGCTGATGCTTACTGGGAAGGTAAGAATGTTCACCCACTTGCAATCAGCGCTCTTATGGCTGACCAGTTAGGTGAAACAGAAATTAGAGAAAAATTATTAAAGAAATTAAAGAGCATTATGGTTGATTGGTTCACATATGACGGTGAAGATGATGACTGTTACTTAATCTACAATAAGGATTGGGGAACACTTTATTATCCTGAAAGTTCATTTGGTGCCAACGCAGCAATCTGCGACCACCACTTTACATATGGATACTTTATGTTTGGTGCAGCAGTACTTGCTACATACGACAAGCAGTTCTACAACGATTACAAAGATATGATTGAACTTCTTGTAAGGGATTACGCAGATCCTAAGGAACCTAAAGATGATGGCAACATGTTCTGTAAGTTTAGAGCATTTGACCAGTATTCAGGACACTCATGGGCAGGCGGATATGCAGACAGCGATTCAGGTAACAACCAGGAATCAGCTTCAGAAGCATTGTTCAGCTGGGTAGGTATGTATCTCTGGGGTGAAGTATCACAGAATAGCACTTACATTGATGCCGGAGCTTACGGCTTCACAACAGAAATGGAAGCGATTGAGCAGTACTGGTTCGACTATGATGAAACTAACTGGTTAGGTGATCATCCTGACAGAGCAGCAGATCAGGCTTATGATTATCCGTTCCAGGGAACAGGTCAGATTTATGGCGCTTCAATGGGATATGGAACATATTTTGGTGGACAGCCTGTTTATGTATACGGTATCCAGTGGTTACCTATTTCTGAATACCTTACAAACTATGGCATGAATCAGGAAAAATGTGCCAAGATATATCAGGGATTAGTAGATGATACTAATTATGCAATAAACATAGAAAAGAAATTATTTGATCAGGATTTGGCAAACGGAGTTAGTGCAGATGATTCATGGCACAATCCGGACAAGTATGTAACACCTGATAACGGATGGCAGCATATTACATGGCCATTCCTTTCACAGACTAATGCACAGAGTGCATATGACAAGTTTGAAGCTAACGTAACAAATGTACAGGTTGAAGATAGAGCTAATACATTATGGTTTATTTCAGCAATGGATCAGTTAGGCTACAGAACAAATGACTACATGGTAACAGGCAACATTACAGGTTCTGTATATCGTAAGGATACAAACGGCAAGACAGTATACACAGCAGAAGTTTGGAATGCTACAGACAAGACACAGACAGTAGCAATTAAAGATAAGTTTGGAAAACAGATTGGTAAAGCTAACATTGGTGCAAAGGCATTTGTAAGCTTTAACATTGACACAGAAAAACAGTTTGAATTAACTCAGACAGCAACACCTACAGTTAAGGCTACAGCTTTAGCAACAGGAAAAGTTACAGAAGATGTAACAGGAAAAGTAACATTTGATGATACACAGTTAGTTGAATTATCATGCTCAGATGCAGATGCTAAGATTTACTACACAACAGATGGTACAATTCCAACAACAGAATCAAAAGAATACACAGGAAAGATTTTGATTTCAAGCAACACTACATTAAAGGCAGTTGCAGTTAAGGATGGATATCTTGATTCAGCATATTCAGCAACAGTATTTGAAATTGCCGGAGATACAGTAAGCAGTAGTGATAATTTAGGACTTAAGAAGAAAACAACAGCATCTTCATCAAAGGGTGCAAATACAGCCGATATGGCTTTCGATGGTACAACAGACACAAGATGGCAGGCCGACAATGAAGCAGATGATGAATGGATTCAGGTAGATCTTGGTTCAGTACAGGCAGTTAACGCAGTTACAATTAACTGGGAAGCAGCTTATGCGGCAAAATACGAAATTCAGGTATCTACAGACGGAAAAGAATGGACAACAGTTGCTAAGGAAAATGGTATGGTTGGAGAAATCACATCAAGTTTTGCGGCAACAAAGGCAAGATACGTAAAGATGCAGGGTGTTTCAAGAGGAACTCAGTATGGTTACTCAATTTATGAAATGCAGGTATTTGGTGCAGTACAGGCTAAGGCACCAACAATTACACCTGTAAGTGGAACTTATAAGGGAACACAGACAGTAACAATGTCAACAGCAGTAAAGGGTGCTGAAATTAAGTACACAACTGATGGAGCAACTCCAACAGAAGATTCAGCTACTTATGAAGGACCAATTACAGTAGACAAATCAGTAACAATTAAGGCTGTAACATATAGAAAGGGAATGTTATTATCAGATCCTGTTCAGTCAGATATTATTATTGAAGGAACAATTTCATTAAATAAGACAGAAGCAACAGTAGCAATTGGAAACAAGTTACAGCTTTCAGCAATAACAGACCAGTCAGTTACATTTAGCAGTGATAATGCAGGTGTTGCCAAGGTAGATGCTAACGGTTTAGTTGAAGGTGTTTCAAAGGGAACAGCTACAATTACAGCAAAAGCTGCAAACGGACAGAAAGCAACATGTAAGATTACAGTAACAGATCCTGTACATATTACATCAATTGAAATTGCTCCACAGAATCTTGAAATTAAGAATAAGACTTCAGAAACATTGAAGCTTACAATTAATCCAAGCAACACAACAGATGACACAACAGTTACATGGACATCAAAGGATGAAAAGATTGCAACAGTTAATGATGCAGGAACAGTAACAGCTAAGTCAGAGGGAACAACAACTATTACAGCTAAGATAGGTAAGCTTGAGGCAACATGTGAAGTGACAGTTTTACCTATAACTGTAGAAGAAATGGTTGCAGACGGACAATTTAACATTGGATTAGGTAAGAATGTTGTAGCACTTCCTAATAAGCAGAATGGTGAAGGCGGTAGCGAAAGCGACATTACAGATGGTAACTTTGAAGGCAAACATATTGCTACAGCATTTGCCACAACAGGAACAAGTTATACACTTGATTTAGGAGATGCTTATGACAGCGCAACTATTGATAAGTTAGTTGTAAAATACAAAGAAAACAATGGAGGAGATACTCCTGTTAACGGTTACGAAATCCAGTACTCAACTAACGGAGTTGATTTTGAAACAGTTAAAAAAGTAACAGGAGATTCTGTAAAGGATGCCTGCGAAAACAAGAATTGTGTAGATACTCAGGATATGACAGGAGTAACAGGCGCAGTAAGATACATTAGATTCTATTATCCTGAAGCATACACATGGGGTGTTCAGGTAAGAGAAATTGCAGCATTAAGTACAGACAAGAATGCTAAGAAGGCAGAATTACAGTACTGTGATGATCCTGCAGAAGTAACAGTAAAATCTGATAAGTATTGCCAGATTACATATACAATTAAAGCCGGTGAAAATCAGGATGATTACAAGTATATGGTATACTTAAACAACAACCTTGTAGGTGACAGAGTAACTGCAGGAACATATACAATTGATAACTTAGATGCAGGAACATATACAGTTAAGGTAGTTTCATATTACAACAAGTTAACATCTAAGGGCATCTCAAAGGAAGTTAAAGTAGATGACGGTTCATTAAAGGATTACATTAACACTGTAAGAAATATTTCAAAGGGAGCAAAGATAACTGTTGACAAGGTATACGAAGGTGAAGGAAACCAGGATGTATCATCATTAACAGATGGTATCGTATCAGATAACAACGGTGTTTGTGTTCACACAGAACATGGAGCACAGACGGCAACAATCAATATGGACCTTGGAGAAAATTATCTAATTTCTAATATTGAAGAATTTTTAATAGCATTTAAGGCAGACAATACATATGCTAAGACTTATACAGTTGAGTTTTCAGCAGATGGACAGAACTTCCAGGAAATGATTAATGTTAAGGATGCTAAGTACAAAGATGTTATGGAAAATAAGATTGACCCTTCAACATATAATTACGATACAGTAAGATATGTAAGAGTTAAACTTAACGATGGTAGTTACAGTTGGGGATATCAGATTTCAGAAGTAGCAATTATGGGAACAGACACTTATATGCCTGTTGAACCTGAAGGATTAGTTGTAGAAAGCCCAACTTATAATACTGTTACAGTAACATGGACAGGTGCAGATAACGGACAGACATATTGGGTTTACATTGATGGCAAGGTTAAGGATATGAACTTAGCATCAGCCGGAACATATACATACAACAATATTGATGCCGGAACACATATTGTTAAGGTAACATCAAGATTAAATGGAATTGAATCAAAGGGTGAAACAAAAGAAGTTGTAGTAGCTAATCAGCCAACAACAACACCTGAACTTACAACAACAACTAAACCGACACCAACAACAGCTAAACCTAGTGAAACAACAACTCAGGCACCTACTATAAACCCTAGTGGAACGACTGAGGTAACAACAAAACCTGGAGAAACAACACAGGCAACAACAAAGGCTGACGAAACAACTAAGTCAGATGCAACACAGGCACCAACAACTAAGTCAGGTGAAAATACATCAGACATTGGTAATGGTGGCAACACAACTGTAGCGCCAAGTGCTTCAAGTGATATTAATGTAAAAGTTGGCAAGACTAAAGTAACAAAGGCAACAAAGAAGAAGAGAACAACTAAAGCAAAGATTTCATTAAAGAAGGTTGCAGGTGCTAAGGGCTATGAAGTAAGAGTTTCAACAACTAAGAAGTTTAAGGCTAAGAAGACTATTACAAAGGTATTCAAACGTAATAAGCTTACATTTAAGAAACTTAAGAAGAACAAGAAGTACTATGTACAGGCAAGAGCATTCACAGTAATCAATGGAAACAAGAAGTATGGTCCATGGAGTGCTAAGAAGAAAATGAAACTTACAAAGTAAAATGTAAAATCATTATAAAAGAAAAAGGCTATCCACTAATGTGAGGTGACCCCAAAAAAGTTAGACTTTTTACGAGATGACTTCGGTTGTCTCGTTTTTCTTTTATGCAGTAAGGAGATGGAGCCTGTATGGAACAGGACTCATCCATCCTAACTTTTCTTTTATTCGTTTTTGCTTCGACCTAGCCATAAAAATACCGACCTCCAATCGTTAGATTTTTTAGGTCTAACTTTTTGGGGTCGGTATAATTTATAGCTATCAGGTATGCTTTTAATTTAATTTATTCTCCGAGGAAATTTTTCACATTTCCAATATGTTTCAGACCTTCTTTGCGACCAATGTCATATAGAGCCTGCAGTTTTTCAGGATCTCTTTCGGTGCGCCCGATTGTAACAGGATTCTCAGGTCTGATAATGTAGACAAGTCCTTTGCGTTCAAGTTCTTTTAGGTCATCTAATGTTTTGTTGTACATAATATGGCGGACTTCCAAGTCGTGTACAAGATTAGGATATTTCTTGCCCAACTTTAATCTGATTAACGGAAGCATTGAATTTTTCTTTTTTCTGTAGCCGTCATGTTGGGTAAGAATGACAATATTTTTCTCGTAGCCCATTTCCATAAACTTGTGAATTGGAATTGAATCTGAAATTCCACCGTCAAGCATTTTAAAACCGTCGATTTCTACAATGTTTGAAACCATTGGCATTGAAGCAGAAGCCCTAAACCATTTAATGTCCGTTGCATCGCCGTTAGGACAAAGATGATAAATAGGTTTTCCGGTTTCAATATCTGTAGTTACAACGTAGAAATCCATTGGATTCTTCTGATAAGTTTCCACGTCAAAAATATCAAGGCGGTTAGGAATCTGATTATAACAAAAATCAGCACCGTAAATATCGCCGGTCTTAATTAAAGAGCGAAGACCAACATATCTGGGATCACGACAATATTTGGTATTGTATCGTATTGTTCTACCAATCTGTTTTGACTTAAGATTGCAACCAAAGGCAGCCCCGGCAGAAACGCCAATGGCACCGTCAACAGTAATATCATTTTCCATAAATATATCAAGTACTCCGGCAGTATACATTCCACGCATGGCACCGCCTTCCAAAATTAATCCTTTTTTCATATAAATACCAATCCTTTAAAAAAAATTTTTATAATGTGAAACAACCGAACTTTTATTACAGGGGTTGTTACGTGCTTCACGTTTTTTACACTATAATAAATTATACAGCGAATTTGTTAATTTTGTATCAAAAAATAAGTTTTATTTTCAAAAAAATTAAGACCAGTCATAATCATAAAAAAGAAATT
>ENA-UOIY01003051-UOIY01003051.1-human-gut-metagenome-genome-assembly--contig:-P114-NODE-3051-length-11238-cov-3.635965_pt1 | contig 11238 bp, 6 predicted proteins | sample MGYA00242335_ERZ723882 | MGnify/ENA metagenome assembly ERZ723882
ATGGTACTTCGCCAGGAACGCCTGTACGTCCGCATCGGTTGCGTCGCCCTGTACGACGAAGGTTTCCGCCCGCATTTCCTCCGGCGTAATCACGCCCGGCATGCGCGTCTTGAATCCGCGCGGTGCAACGCACATCAGCCGATCGCGATACAGCGGACGAACCGTAAGGTCGCGCGTCGATTCCGTAGACAGAAAGCCCAAATCGACTACGCCGGTCTTAATCCACTCGATTACGTCGTCGTAGGTTCCCTGATCGATCTCAATCTCCACGCCCGGATATTTCGTCCGGTATTCCGCCACCAGCTGCGGCAGCCATGCTACGCAGACGCTGTTGAACGCGCCGATGCGCACCTTGCCGCGCTGAACGCCTTTCAGTTCGCCGACTGTCTGGGTCAGCGCTTCGTCGGCGGAAAGCACCTGACGAATAACCGGATAGAGCGCTTCTCCGCTTCGGGTCAGCGATACGCCGCCCTTTCCGCGGACAAAGAGCGCAAATCCGCAGGCTTCCTCCATCGAGCTGACGGCATGGCTGATTGCGCTGGGCGTCAGATGCAGAATCTGCGCGGCGCGGGCAAAGCTCCCCTGCTGCGTCACGGTATGAAAGATGCGGTATTCCAGCAGCGTCATGGTCTTCCTCCTTAAAGCCGGTTCAATTCGTATAGCCAGCCATTATATTTTACTGTAACACTTTTCGGCGTATACCGTCAATACAAACGGAACAAAAAGCAGGGATGCGCCCGCCGGCATTTTCGCAAAGTCCCCTGAAATCTCCTGATTTTGAGCATATACGGGCAATTTTGCGCACATCAAAAAAAACGGACTGTCAAGCTGACAACACCGATATTTCAAGAAAAAACTAAGTATTTGTGCCCGAAGGTTTCCAAAGGGCGATGCGCCAAACGGGCGCCGTAAACGCTCGGAAAGCCCTTTGGTGGGGCGATGGGGCAAAGCCCCATATCCAAAAAATGCTTAGATATTTGTTTCTTGAAATATTCGGTTTAATCTTGACAGTCCCAATTGATTTAAACTGACATGAAGAAAGAAGAGCAAGGAACGCGGCTTTCCTGCCCAGTGCGGGCAAAGCCCCTCCGTTTCCCTTATTCCACCGTCACGCTCTTTGCCAGGTTGCGCGGCTTGTCAACGTCCAAGCCCTTCGCGCAGCTGATGTAATACGCCAGAAGCTGAAGCGGGATGACCGCCAGCGACGTAGCGAACATCGGATCCGTCCGCGGCACATAGACTGTGAAATTCACCGTATCTTCAATCGCATACTGACCATAACTCGTCAGCCCGAACAGGCTCGCGCCGCGGCTGCGCACCTCGACCATGTTGGAAACCTCTTTCTCGAACAGCTCCGGCTGGGTTGCAATCGCCACGACCAGCACGCCGTCCTCAATCAGGCTGATGGTTCCGTGCTTCAATTCACCGGCGGCATACGCTTCGGAATGAATATAGCTGATTTCCTTGAGCTTCAGGCTGCCTTCCATGCTGATGGCGTAATCCAGCCCGCGCCCGATGAAGAATACATCCTTGCATGCCGCCATCTTGTTGGCGTACCACTGCACGCGCTCCTTGTCGGAAAGCACGCGCTCAATCTGATCCGGCAGGGCGAGCAGCTGCTCAATCAATTCCTGACGGCGCTCCGCGCTCAGCAGCCCGCGCACATCCGCCAGATGCATCGCCAGCAGATAGATGACCGCCAGCTGGGTGGAATACGCCTTGGTCGTCGCAACGGCGATTTCCGGACCTGCCCATGTATACATGACGCTGTCCGCTTCGCGCGCAATGGACGAGCCGACGACGTTGACAATCGCCAGCGTGCGCACGCCGCGCTCCTTACACAAGCGCAGCGCGGCAAGGCTGTCCGCCGTTTCACCGCTCTGGCTGATAATGACAACCAGTGCCTTTTCCTCCAGAATCGGATCGCGGTAGCGGAATTCGCTCGCCAGCTCTACCTCGCAGGGAATGCGCGACATCTTTTCAATGACATAGCGCGCCGCCATGCCGACGTGATACGCCGAGCCGCATCCGATGAGATAGATTCGGGAAATATCGGCATAATCCTCGTCGGTCAAGCCGGTTTCGCTCAGGTCGATGGTCTTTTCGCCCGCCTCATTCTCTTTGATGCGTGGGGAGATCGTATCGCGCACGGCGCGCGGCTGCTCGTGAATCTCCTTCATCATGAAATGCTCGTATCCGTCCTTTTCGGCGGCGGCGGCATCCCACTTGATTTCAACGAACGGCTTTTCGATTTCTTCGCAGTCGATATCGTACAGGTGAAGCTCTTCGCGCGTCAGGCAGGCGATTTCCTGATTGTCGATATAGACCACATTGCGAGTATAATTCAGCACGGCGGGAACGTCGGAAGCAATCATATGCCCCTCATATTCGCCGTCACAGCGTCCGATGATGAGCGGGCTGTCCTTGCGGGTCGCGTAAATGACGCCCGGCTGGTCGCCAAAGAGAATACCCAGCGCATAGCTTCCGCGGACGCGAATCATCATGTTGCGGATGGCATCGAGCGCGCGCTCACGCGGGGAAAGCCCCTTCTTGCCCGCCTCGACATAGTAGCTGTCCAGCAGCGCGGCGGCGACCTCGGTGTCTGTCTGAGAAGAGAAGGTATAACCCTTGCGCGCGAGAGCTTCTTTGATTTCCTGATAGTTCTCGATGATGCCGTTATGGACGATTACCACGCGCTTTTCGCGCGTATACTGCGGATGCGCATTGACGGTGCTGGGTTCGCCATGAGTCGCCCAGCGGGTGTGACCGATGCCGCAGAGACCGCGGACAGCATTGCCGGAGTCGGTCATTTCCATCAGGTTTTTCAGCCGTCCCTTCGCCTTGACAACCTCGACATGGTCGTTATTTTCATCGCGCACGGCGATGCCGGCGGAGTCATATCCGCGGTATTCCAGTTTCGAGAGTCCGGCGAGCAAAATCGGTGCCGCCTGTTTTACGCCTACATATCCAACGATTCCACACATGAGCATCTTCCTCCTGATTTTTGACGTTCTGTTTAAGTGCCGCCTTGTTCATCGGCTCGTTTTTCATTGATACTTCCAAATATATAATTCAACAAATACAGATTGAAAAAAGAATCGGGACTGCGTATGCTCCTGTATCGTGCTTTTGCCGCAGCCCCGATATAACCTGATCCAGATGTTGTATGCTTCGGTTGAGCCTTGCCGTCATGGCTTTTCCGGCAAGCAATCCGACGCGGTTTTATACGTTAAACAGCAAATCTCCGTAGGTCGGCATCGGCCAGAGCTTTCCGTCCACGATCATTTCCAGATGATCGACCGGCGCGCGAAGCACCTGCATGGCGGGGCAGACCTCGCTGTGGTAGAATCTCGCCTGCTCCTGACCGGAGAGCGCCGCTGCCTTCTCCTGCTTGATGCGCAAATCGCCCAGCGCGCTGTATGCCTGCCTGAGCAGGACATTGACGCGGGAAAGCAGCTCCTTTTGCGCAAAGGCGTCCACGCCCGCCTGCGCCGCCTGATTGACCGACCACGCCAGCTTTCCGGTATATTCGACAACGGCGGGAATGATGTCCTTGCCTGCCATGTCAATCATGGTCAGGGCTTCGATATTGACCGTCTTGGCGTACAGCTCGTAGGAAACATCCGCACGGGCGAAAAGCTCCTTCTCCGTATAAACCCCCTGACGGGCAAACAGCGCAACGGACGCCGGCTTCACCAGCTCCGGAATGGCGTCCACCACGCTGCCGATATTCGGCAGACCGCGGCGCGCCGCTTCAGCGACCCATTCGTCGGTATAGCCGTTTCCGTTGAAGATGATGCGCTGATGCGCGGTCATCTCGCGGCGGACGAGCGCGCGCATGGCGCTCTCAAAATTCTCCGCTTTTTCCAGCTCATCGGCAAACGCTTCCAGCGCATCCGCCGCAATGCTGTTCAGCACGATGTTCGCGTCGGCAATGCAGCCGGAGGACGGCACCATGCGGAATTCAAACTTGTTGCCCGTGAAGGCGAACGGCGATGTGCGGTTTCTGTCCGTCGCGTCGCGGCGGATAAACGGCAGCGTCGAAACGCCTACGCGCAGAATGGACGCAGACGGCACGCTCTCGTCGCTCCCCCTGATGATGTGATCGACGACCGCCGTCAGCTGATCGCCTAAGAACATTGAGATGATGGCAGGCGGCGCTTCGTTCGCGCCGAGCCGATGGTCGTTGCCGGGGTTGGCTGCGCTCATGCGCAGAAGACCTGCATGCTCGTCCACCGCCTTCATCATCGCCGCCAGCATCAGCAGGAAAATCCAGTTCTTCTGCGGCTCTTTGCCCGGCTCAAGCAGGTTCCTTCCGGTGTCCGTGCTGAGCGACCAGTTGTTGTGCTTGCCGCTGCCGTTGACGCCCGCAAAGGGTTTTTCATGAAGCAGGCATACCAAGCCGTGACGCAGGGCAACCTTCTTCATGACGTTCATCACCAGCATGTTTTCATCCGTCGCCACGTTGGTGGTGTTGTAGATGGGCGCAAGCTCATGCTGGGCGGGCGCAACCTCGTTATGCTCCGTTTTGGCAGGAATACCCAGCTTCCACAGCTCGATATCCAAATCCTTCATGTAGTTGCTGACACGTTCCTTGATTGCGCCGAAATAGTGATCCTCCATCTCCTGTCCCTTGGGCGGCATCGCGCCGAAAAGCGTTCTGCCGGTAAAGATGAGATCCTTGCGCTTTAAATAGGTTTCACGGTCAACGATGAAATATTCCTGCTCCGGTCCGACGGACGTGGTGACCTTGGTGGTTTCTTTGTCGCCGAAAAGACGGCAGATGCGCACCGCCTGACGGCTGATGGCTTCCATCGAGCGAAGGAGCGGCGTCTTTTTATCCAGAGCCTCGCCGTTATAGCCGCAGAACGCCGTGGGGATGCAGAGCGTTTTGGTATCGCCGTTATCGTAAATGAACGCGGGGCTGGTGATATCCCAAACCGTATAGCCGCGGGCTTCAAACGTCGCGCGGATGCCGCCGGAGGGGAAGGACGAGGCATCCGGCTCGCCGCGAATCAGCTCCTTGCCGCGCAGCTCCATGATGATGCTTCCGTCATGCTGCGGGCTGATAAAGGAGTCATGCTTTTCGGCGGTCGTGCCGGTCAGCGGCTGAAACCAGTGCGTGTAATGCGTCGCGCCCTTTTCGATTGCCCACGCCTTCATCGCGGCAGCGGTCGCGTCCGCAACGCAGGGGTCAAGCTCTTCGCCGGACGCCATGCTCGCCTTCAGGCTCTTATAAATGTCTCTGGGCAGACGCTCGCGCATCTCCTTCTCGCCGAAGACGTCGCTTCCGTACAAAGTCGGGATATCCAGATATTCGCTCATGCGTTTACTCCTTGACCTTTGCATTTTCCCCGCGCTTTCATCGGCTCGGGTGAAATTTCATACTTTACTACCATACACCATTCGACCCTAAAATGCAATTAAGAAAAGCGTTTCGCCCAAATCGTTTTCATTTATTCGGCTTTTTTGCCCTTTTTCTTTGGTTTTTGCGGTAAAATCTGCCTGTGGAACTTTCTGCACCGCCGCTTTTTGTTTTTCGGGCTGTTTAAGCCGGCGTGCTTCCAGCATAAAATAAAAATGCTGTGAACGCCTTGATTTGCGCTCGGGCATGCCGTGCGCCGCTTCGGGAGAAAATCCTCTTGCGGCGATGCGGACACATCGCCCCGCCGCGGCATAATCTGCCATCAGGCGGGTTCGCCGCCGCAAAGCCGAAAAAACGGAGGGATTCTCATGGCGCAATATGCGGTACGCGAAAGCCCGCCGCTGCGGGGAGAAATACCCATCAGCACATCCAAGAACGCCGTGCTGCCCATCATGTGCGGCGCACTTCTGACAGGGGATGACGTGCGCATCGAACGCCCGCCGGACCTGACGGATGTCAAAACACTCTGCTCCCTGATGACCGCCTGCGGATGCAGCGTCAAGCAGGAAGCGCACGCGCTCATTTTGAACGCAAAGACACTGAAAGAACCGCAGGATGAAGAGGATGTCCGCAAGATGCGCGCGTCCGTTCTTGTGCTGGGTCCGCTGCTGGCGCGGCTGGGCGAAGCGCGCATTCCGCTTCCGGGCGGATGCGCCATCGGACAGCGTCCCATCGACCAGCATCTCAAGGGCATGAGCGCACTGGGCGCAAAGGTCAGGTTTGACCACGGCGGCGTCACGCTCTCCGGACATCTGCGCGGCGCGGTCATCTATCTGGATATGCCGTCCGTCGGCGCGACGGAAAACCTGCTGATGGCGGCGACGCTTGCCAGCGGCACGACCCGCATCGAAAACGCGGCAAAGGAACCGGAAATCGTCGATTTGGCGGCATTCCTCAATGCGATGGGCGCGAAAATCTCCGGCGCGGGTACATCGACCATCGTCATTGAAGGCGTGCGCGCGCTGCACGGCGCGAGCTGGCAGCCTATCTCCGACCGCATTGAAGCGGGCACGATGGCGTGCGCCTGCGCCATCACGGGCGGCGAATTGCTGCTTGCCGGCGCGCGGGCGGAACACCTGCGTTCGCTGCTTTTTAAGCTCAGCGAAGCGGGCGTACATATCAAAGATACATCGGGCGGACTGATGATTTTCGGACGCGCCAAGCAGCCCTTTGAGATACGAACGATGGTCTACCCCGGCTTCCCGACCGATCTTCAGGCACCGATGATGGCAGTTGCCTGCAAGACGCCCGGAACCAGTGTATTTCTGGAAACGATTTTTGAAAACAGCTTTCTGCACGCCGCTGAGCTGGCGCGGCTCGGCGCGCATATCCGCGTGGAAAATCGTGTCGCCGTCGTAGAAGGCACGCCGTACCTGACCGGCGCGGCTGTACGCGCGACCGACCTGCGCGCGGGCGCGGCGCTCATCCTCGCAGGACTCTGCGCCGAAGGCGAAACGCTCGTGGACGACGCAGGCGGGCATATCGACCGCGGCTACTGCCGCATCGAAGAAAAGCTCAGTGCCGTCGGCGGGCGTATCAAGCGCATAACGGAGTAATTTCGGAAAGCCCTCTCCGCCCGGGAGGGCTTTGCCTCTCCCTTGCAAACCCATGCCGCTTGGTGTATAATTCTGTAATGGATGGATATGATTTTTTTCTGATTCGGAAGGCTTTTTCCGACGGCTGCAAAGCGATAATGCCTGCTTGCGGCATCCTCCATTCTCCCCCCCTGCTGACGGTCGTCCTCTGCCGACGACAGGACAGCCGCTGCCACAAGGCGCACATCTTGTTTCCGACGCGGCGCAAAGCCGTATGCGCGCCTGTTTATCCCTTCCGAAGAAAGGATTCCCGAATGACACGAAAACAATGGGCGGCACTCTCCCTTTCGCTGCTCGGCGCGGGCATCGGCGGCATCATCGCCGCGGTCGCTCTCGTCGATCCGTTTGAAGTGTACCATAAAGCGACGGCGTTTATCCCGCCGATTACCAACGGCACGCAGAATTATTCCAACGCGGGCATCGCCAAAAACTATGAATACGACAGCGTCGTCATCGGCTCGTCGATGACCGAGAATTTCACGCCCAGCCAGCTTGACCGTCTTTTCGGCGGGCAGTTCGTCAAACTCCCCATCAACGGCGGCTCGCCCTTCAATCATAAGCAGATGATGGATTTGGCGTTTTCCTCCCACGATGTGCGGCGCGTGCTGTACGGCATGGACATCGAGGCTTTGACGTACTTTTATACATCGCCCAAGTGCGAAATGCCGGATTACCTCTATGACAATAACCTGTTTAACGACGATTCCTACTGGTTCAACAAGAGCGTTTTATCCCAGTATATTCCGCAATGCCTCAGCACGCTGGGACAGACCGACCCCGATCAGCGCGATACCATGTATACCTGGGGCGGCCTTTACACCTACGGCAGGGACGCGGCTCTCGCCGGCGTATCCATTTCCTCCTCGCCTGTGGAGCAGATGCCCGTTTCAACGCCCGCCGAGCTTTCCCAGCAATCGCTGCTGAACGTCGAACACAATATTCTCCCCTACATTCAGAATCATCCGGATACTCAGTTTATCTTTTTTTACCCGCCTTATTCTCTGGTTCAGTGGTATCAATTCTACGCCGTCGGTTCGCTTGACTATCATCTGGAGCAGAAGGAAGCCTTGACCGCTATCCTGCTCACCTATCCCAACGTCGAAATCTATGATTTTCAGGCGCGGACGGAATGGATTCTTGACCTGAATCATTATATCGATGCCAAGCACTACGGCGCGGATATCAACGCTGCGATGGCGGAGGATATCGCGGCGGGAAACTGCCGCATCACGGACGGCGGGCAGGTTGCGCAGAACGACGCGCTGCTCAAGGAGCTTGTCGGTCAGCTCGTCCATGCCGGAGAATGGATTTTTGATTGACACCGTCCCGCGGGGCGCGTTCGGGGGCAGTTTTAATCCTTCGATAGTTCCCCGACCACCGCATGGCGATAGCGCACTTCGGGCGCGGAAAACAGAATTCCCTGCCGAATTTTATGGCAAAGCTCAAACGTACTCTTTACAAGGAGAAATTTCGATATGCTGTTTAATTCCTACGTCTTTATGCTGGCTTTCCTGCCTCTGACGCTGCTGGGTTACTTTCTGCTGGGCAAGCTGCCCCAGCGCGTACAGCTCAACAAGGTCTTTCTCGTGCTGGCGTCGTTCGTCTTTTACGGATACAACAACCCCAGCTATGTGCCCATCATCGCCGGAAGCATCCTCGTCAATTACGCGCTCAGCCAGCTGATGCTCTCTCAGGAAAAGAAAGCTGTCCGCCTGCCGCTGATGCTGCTGGGTCTGGCAATCAACCTCGGCGTGCTGTTCTATTTCAAATATCACGATTTCTTCTTTGATAACATGAACCATGCCTTCGGTCTGCATCTGACGCTCAACCGCGTCGCGCTCCCGCTGGGCCTCTCGTTCTTCACCTTTCAGCAGCTTTCCTACGTCATCGACAGCTATCGGCGCACCGTGCCGCGCTATAACATTCTGGATTACTCGCTGTTTGTCACGTTCTTTCCCCAGCTCATCGCCGGCCCGATCGTGCTGCACAGCGAAATCGTCCCCCAGTTTGCCGACCCGAAAAACCGCAGCTTCAACTTCGATAACTTCGCGCCGGGGCTTTACGCCTTCGCCCGCGGCTTGGTGAAAAAGGTCATCATCGCCGATACCTTTGCCGCCGCGGTGGATGCGGGCTTCGCTTCCGCGCTGACGCTCAACACGGCGGAAGCGTGGTTCGTCGCCATCGGCTATACCCTCCAGCTGTATTTCGACTTCTCCGGCTATTGCGACATGGCGACGGGCGTTGCGCTTATGTTCAACATCCAGCTGCCTATCAACTTCAATTCGCCTTATAAGAGCCTGAACATCCGCGAGTTCTGGCAGAGATGGCATATCACGCTCTCCCGTTTCCTGACGACCTACATCTACTTCCCGCTCGGCGGCAGCCGCAAGGGCATGGCGCGCACCTGCATCAACCTGATGCTCGTCTTTCTGGTCAGCGGTCTTTGGCATGGCGCGGGCTGGCTGTTCCTGCTCTGGGGCTTGATGCACGGCGCGGCAAGCGTGTTTTACCGCCTGTTCCGCAAGCAGTATGACGCCCTGCACCCTGCGCTGCAATGGCTCATCAACTTCGGCTTTATCGTCGTCGCGTGGGTGTTCTTCCGCGCAGCAAGCCTGACGGACGCGCTCGCCATCGTCAAGTCGATGTTCATGATGGATTTCGCTCCCATCAGCTCGTCGATTACCTCAGCGTTCGCCCTGCCGGGCGGCTTCCACCCGGGCTACAACGCCGTATACATGATGGTTTGGTATCTGGCGTCGCTGTTCGCGTGCCTGGGCATGCGCAACACCTACGAAAAGACGATGGCATTCCGTCCGACGGTCGCGAACTCGCTTTCGACCGTTCTGATGATTCTCTACTGCACGCTGTCCCTGTCGAGCGTCAGCGTATTCCTGTATTTCAACTTCTAAGCGCACGGTATTCATGATGAAAAGAAAAACTTGGGCACTCCTGAGCTGCGCGATGCTGATTCTCGCCATCGCCGGCGCAAGCCTGCTGGTCATCTTCGTAGACCCGTTTCAGGTCTATCGGCTCGCCACGCTCTATATGCCCCCGATTGACAATACGACGCAGGTATACGCCAACGCGGGCATTGCCCGAAATTACGACTATGACAGTGCCATCGTCGGCACATCCGTGACGGAGAACTTTCGCCCGTCGCAGATGGACGAGCTGCTTGGCGGACGCTTCATCAAGCTCTGCACCCAGTCGGGAACAGCGTATAACCACGCGCTGCTGATGGATTTAGCATTCCGCACGCACGATATCCGCCGCATCGTTTACGGGCTGGACGTCTACTCCTTTATCGGCGCAACGGATAAGACCGGAAGCACCGTACCGTTTTATCTCTACGACGACAATCCGTTCAACGACGTTTCCTATTGGCTCAACCGCAGTGTGCTGGCTTCCTTCCTGCCTCGATGCCTGAAGGCATGGGGACAGCATCAGGATGATTCCATCCGCGACAGCATGTATTGCTGGGCAGGGCGGGATGAGTACGGCGAAGCCGCGCTGTACAACGCCAGCTTCACCGCCCCGCAGAGCGAACAGCCCGATGACCGATATGTTTCCGCGGCGCAGGCAAACCTGACCCTGCACCTGATCCCCTACATCGAGGCGCATCCGGACACGCAGTTTGATATCTTCTTTCCTCCCTACTCCGCCGCGGAGTGGGCAACCATGAAGAGCAAAGGCTCGCTCGAAGCCGTTCTGACCGTGCGCGGGCTTTGCTATGATGCGCTCAGTGCCTATTCCAACGTCACCCTCTACGACTTTGCGGCGCGTGAAGATTGGGTGCTGCATCTGGAAAATTACAAAGATACGCTGCATTACGGACAGTGGATCAACGACGCCATCACCGCCTGCATCGCAGACGGCGAATCGGTCGTTTCTTCCCGCGAAATGCTCGACGAGGCAACCGCACAGCTCCGCAGCTGGGCGAATATGCAGATTGATGCGGGCTGCTGGATTTTCTGAACCCGCTCTGAAAGGAGGATACACACCATGCGCTCCTCACCCGCAAAAAAAGCGAAAAAAAAGAACGTGCAGTCGGGTGCGTTTATGCGTGTTCTGTTCGCCGCGCTTGCGCTCTGTGCCATCGTGGCGTTCAGCGCGGGCATGACGACCCTTTTGCAGCCGCCGAATCTCGACGTGCTTGCCGAGCCGACGGACAGTCCGCCGACTGCTGACCCGACGCCCTCTCCTGAGCCGACTGACACC
>ENA-UOIY01003053-UOIY01003053.1-human-gut-metagenome-genome-assembly--contig:-P114-NODE-3053-length-11233-cov-4.430846_pt1 | contig 11233 bp, 3 predicted proteins | sample MGYA00242335_ERZ723882 | MGnify/ENA metagenome assembly ERZ723882
TCCCCACTGAAAAGCATCTGTACCAATAGAACGACAAGCATAAGAGTTACCTACACTATAATCACTATAATTATATTCTTTAGCATAAATGATTTCAGCAGATTCTTTCGTTGTCTTAATCACATTATACGCAGAGTTCAAATCATCAGTCGTTCCATTCGGATGAATAAGTTCGTGAGGACTATCATTGATCACTTTCAATGCCATCTGTGCAGCTTTTCAATAATAGTCTGCCCCCCCGTTTAACGGTGCACCAGCCCATTGTAGATAAACTTGTGCCAGCAAAGTCTGCGCCATTGCTCTGGTAACATAACAGCCATTTTCATAGAACGTTTTATTCGGTAATGCATCCCCGTTGACAATATCCAGCAAGTCGGCTTCAATTTTCTTATAAACCTCTTCAGCAGAAAGACGTTCTTTGTACATACCTTCTGTAGATGTGTAAGGTTCTGAAATATAAGGAACACCACCAAATTCTTTGACCAGCCAGAAATATCCGTATGCACGGAAGAATTTACCTTGAGCCACATAATTATTAATAGTAGCTTCATCCAGCACACCGGTCATTGTCGGAATATTGGCAATAACAAAGTTGGCACGTGAAATACCTTTATAAAACTCATGCCAGTATTTCATTGCAATATCATCAAAAGATTCAATATTGAAGTTACACCCTTCGGATGCCGTAGTAAATGTTCTGTCTTTACGCTTATCAACGTACAATCCGGACACAATACCACCCCACATCGTCGCTTTAGGAGTCCAGCCACCGCCTACGTCAGTGTTATGTAAATAAGGTACACCACCAAAATACAATGCATTCACACCCGACTCCGCATCAGCTTTCGTCTTCCAGAATTGGTCAGATGACTTCATATCCAATGGTTCTTCTTTCAGGAAATCGTCGCATGAATTCAGCAACACAGAAAGTGAACACATACAAAATGCAGATATATATACTTTTAATAGTTTCATAATTCTTATAGTTTTTATAACGGTGAATTAAAATGCTACATTAAGACCGAACGTAAACGTTCTCGGACGCGGATAGGTGAAGAATTGGCGGTTAGCCCCCCATTTGTTGTCACCTAAACGAGATGAGTTATCCGGATCGTATCCGTTATAGTCCTTAGAAGTAATCAGGAATGCGTTATTCACATTCGCATACAAGCGCAATGAAGACAGACCGATCTTCTTAATCAGTGTCGGATTGAAGGTATACCCGAGCTGAATCATGTTACAACGCAAATAAGAACCATTGCAAACCCAGTCATCATCTGCCTGGTTATTAGCTCCCTGACCAAAGTTATTCAGACGAATTGCCTGTTCTTTACCCGACGGATTGAGAGTTGGATGCCATGCTTCCTTATAAAGACGGTCTATACCGTTAGTCAGGAAACGGGCTACAGTAGAGTGATAATATTCTTGCATCACATCTACCCCCCATGTAAACTGGAAGTCTAAAGTCAAATCGAAACCTTTATAATTGAAGGTATTGATAAATGAGCCCATCCAGTCAGGTAATCCGTTACCGATAATTTCGCGTTTCTTATAAGTTACCTTTTCACCGATAGTGGAAGGTATGTTCATTGTCTCCGGATCCCAGTTAGACGGAATACCATCGTAAATACCGGCACGCTTATAACCATAGAAAGAAGAAAGCTCTTCACCTTCACGGATCAACATATCGTAACCCACAAAACCATCGATTGTAATCTGCCGCTTACCGGTGACAGGAGCAACAGATGCACTTTCATCCAGTTTCTCTACACGGTTTTTGTTGAAACCTAAATTAAGAGTGGAAGTCCACTGGAAATCATGTGTCTGAATAGGATATGCTGTAACTAGAATATCTACACCACGATTGGAAACGGCTCCAATATTATCCATAATGGAAGAGTAGCCTGTTGATTCAGGAACCGGACGGTCGAGCAACAAATCTGAAGTATATTTATAATAATAGGAAATATCGAAATTCAGTCTGTTATTGAATAAACCCAACTCGAATCCTAAGTCCCACTGTCCAGTCTTTTCCCATTTCAAGTCAGGATTAGGCATATTATCCAGATAAGACACAACGTGCAAAGCATCACCAATAATCGTATTTGACTGGCTTACCGTGGCCAATGACTTATAAGTACCGATTTCCGAGTTACCTGTCACACCGTAAGAAGTATGCAATTTTAGCTTGCTAATCAATGAGTTGTCTTTCAAGAAGTCTTCATTAGAAATCATCCAGCCCAAACCTACTGACGGAAAAAATGCATATTTATTGTTCTGTCCGAATTTGGAAGAGCCATCATAACGACCGGTTACGGTAGCCATATACTTGTTGTCATAAGAATACGCCAGACGCAAGAAATAAGAGTTCATTGCCCACTTGTCGTAATCACTGCCAACAGAAGGACGATTCGTTCCGGAACCTAAATTATAATATCCGTAGAAGTCATCAATATACTTACTGTCGGAAGCTTCGAATTTGGTATAATTATACTCTTGCCAAGACATACCCGCCATTGCATTAATGTGATGTTTGTTTATATCTTTCACATAAGTCAAATAGGTTTCTTCCTGCCAATACAAAGAGTTGGAGTTATTTGCAGAAGCTGCTCCCTCGGAACTTTGATTAATCATCGGACGCGGAGTGAACGGCGTATAGTTAGCATCACGATTATTGTGGTAGTCGATACCGAACTGGGTCTTCAAATCCAATCCTTTCATGAGATGGAAAGTCAAAGCAGCATTACCAAAAATCTGCGTACGATATTGCATAGCCTGCATCCGTTCGAGCAACTCAACGGGATTACCTACACCTTCCGGGCTAAATCCTTGTTTTCCGCTATTAGGATCAGTCTGATTATTGAGAATAGAGCTCGTATTAATAATGTTCGTCTGCGTATATTCACCATCCAGCTTAACCGGTAAGAAAGGCAACTGTTCGATCATTGTACGCAATGCGCCTTGTCCGTAAGGGTTATCAGAAGTTCTATTACCCCAAGTATGATTTACTAATAAATTAACGGAAGTAGACAGCCAATCAGTCGGTTTGTCATCATACGCCAATTTTGCATTGATACGTTTGAAGTAAGAATTCAACAAAATACCCTGTTGATCGGTATAATTGATGAATGCTCCGATAGAAGATCCTTCTCCTGTACGTTGGATACTGATCTGATGGTTATGAGAGATGGCAGTGCGGGATGCTTCATCCTGCCAGTTGGTATTATATTTCGGAGAACCGTCTGCATTGAACAAACGTTCGTCTGTGAATATCTGTGACAGATCAGTTGTGAAGTTCTTGCCTTGAAATTCGTTGGCATTTTCCAATCCCTGCTTGAAGGTAGACATCCATTCGTTAGCATCCATTACATCTATTTTTCTAGCCATCTTACCGATAGACAATGAACCATCATAGGAAACATGGACTCCTTTTCCTGCATTACCGCGCTTGGTAGTCACCATGATAACACCATTCGCACCACGGGCACCATAAATGGCAGCAGAGGAAGCATCTTTCAATACTTCGATAGATTCGATATCATTCGGATTAAGCAATTCGAAGTTTGACATCACCACTCCATCGACTACGTACAGCGGTGATGCCGATGCGTTGATAGTAGAAATACCACGAATGATGACACGTGATTCTCCACCCGGCTGACCGGTATTAGAGAAGATATTCACACCGGCCACTTTACCCTTCAATCCGTCAAGCGCATTGAATGATTGTGCTTTCAGCATGTCTTTACCTTTGGCTGTGGAAATGGAACCCGTCAAGTCTGATTTGCGCATGGTACCATAACCTACAACGACTACTTCGTCCAGTGCTTTCGTATCCGATTGCAGAACTACGTTCAGAACATTACTCTTTAATTCCGAGACTTTAAATTCTTGTGTGATATAACCAATATACGAAAACACCAAGGTGGCATTGGAAGGAACAGAGAGAGTGTATTTACCGTTAATGTCAGTGATTGTTCCTGTACTACCGTTTTTAACTTTCACCGTACCACTGATAACCGCCTCTCCCTGATCATCGGTTACCGTACCGGAGATTGATTTTACAGATTGAGCATTCATGCCCAAACTCAACATCATACCTATTACAAATAAGGTAAGATACTTTAGTTTTTCATTCATAATTCCTTTAAATTTGATTAGTAATAAGGTTAATTCCCTTTAAAAAGATTGTTGCAAATAAAGGCTATTCGAATAAAAGTCCAATGCTCTACCTTGCCAAAAAAACGGCAAAATAAAGACACATATTTAAAGCACAGAATGGTAAATTAGAGCACAGATTAACACACTAATAATCAATACAATAAAATCAACAAAAGGGATTTAGAGCACAAGGTTGTGACAAACAAATAAATAATAATGTTTCCCAACTAATCACCTATACGAAAGAATTTAACCTGACAATCAGCATACCTTTCGCTGTTCCCGATAATCTTTCGGTGTCATCCCGAACCGACGGGTAAACTCTTTATAAAAATAAGACCGGCTGGAAATACCGACCTCCATAATAACATCTTGAATAGAAAGTTCTTCATCAAGTAACAGGCGGGCTGCCTTTTCCATACGGTAACTCTTTATTAAATCACCGGGAGCAGTATTGGAGATTTCCTTGAATTTACGATAGAACTGACGGGAACTCATTGCCATACGATCAGCGATCAACGTTGAGCCCAGTTCTTCCTTGTCCAGGTTTTCTTCAATCACCTTTAACAATTTGCGAATAAAATCAGCTTGTTCGGTAGTTGTACAGATAATCTGTCCCGCCAAATCTCCCAGTTCCTCCATATATATCTGCTTCGCTTCCCGCTTTCCATAAATAGCATTATGGACAACTTCCCGCAAGAATAATATATCATAAGGAAGTACAATATAAGAATCAGACCACAAGATCAGTTCCCGCTGAATGGCCGAACCAACTTTCCAGGTTAACAATGGAATAAAAGCTGTCTTTGAAAGCAGAGTACGATTTCGGCTAACATACTCCATAAAAGTACTTTCAGCATTGGCATACATTGTCATATCCACTAATAATAGAGCCGGAGCCGACCGACGAATTTCGTCAAAAGCAAGCTGCACACTCTTTACTTGATGAACCACGTATTCATCAGCCAGGAAATTACTAATCAACCAAGTCATTTCATCTCTGTCTTCCAACAAAAGCACAGTTTTTTTCCCTTGTTCACCTGCCACTGTCAAGACCGCCGGTTCAAAGATAATCGTCAACCGACTACCACTCTCATCATCATCATAACGAAGAACGGCATGAATACGTTCCAAAGCCGACCGTACAAAACCTAAAAGTAAATGCACAGCAAACACATGATCGGAATCTTTCTCCGTCACTGAAGAAGCTTTATCTGAAAGATATTCATACAACGCTTTCGCAGTAGCATCTTTAGAAGAAAAATGTAGCTGCATCTTACCATACTGTTCTGACATTTCTACTATTACGCCATGAGTACCTTTCATTTCAGTAATCCTGAGATAACAGCAATAAAGAATACTGTATAATGCATTCTTGTAAACTGGAAATGTTAAGTGTTCCGGAATCATTGACGATATAGAAGAATGATCAATCCCTTGTTCTTCCAACGTACGCAACACCTCTTGAGAAACTCCCTGTATACTCATACGTGCAGAAACAATAAACCGATCTGGAAAGAATTGTTTAAGTTCTTCCAAAAACAGAGCGTCAGGATTAAGAAGTGCGTTCATCACAGTTTCGCGTATCAGTGACACTTTCTCAAGACATTGCTCATAAGAAAGATTCTCTGCACGCAATTGGTCACAATAATTATAAATAAGAGTAAAATCTTCAAGCATCCTACGGTTTGTATATACAGTCTCGGATTTCCGGCAACTTTCTGTCCCCATCAGTGTTTTCATCATCCGTTCCTGAAGGTAGTTTTTACGTAGTAAATATATCACGTACCCTAACAGCAACAAGAAAATGACCAAATAAACCAAATAAGCCGCCACCGATCGATACCAGGGAGAAAGGATATATACCGGAATAGAAAAATGCCGATATTCCGTATCAAATACATCCCTCTTATAGCGTACCTTAAAGATATAATCACCTGCCGGCACTCCTGTATATGAGGCTTCATTAATACTACTAAAAGAGGTCCAATCCTTATCATATCCTTCCAACTGGTAAGAATATTCTATATCTTCTCCTGATAAAAAATCCGGAACAACAAAAGAAAGTGCAAATGAAACCTCCGTCCCCTTCAACTGTAATGCCTTACCATCGTCTGTATAGTAATCTCCATCCCCCTGAACCACTTGCGTATGTCCAACAGTCAACTTACGTAACAAAATATCCGGATAAAATTCCGGAGCAGCCTGCACCTCTTTATCCAAATAAAGCACCCCGTCAATCCCACCGAAAAAAAGCTCCTGTGTATATGGACACATGTAATAAGCATCATCACTAAACTCACCGATTTGAACACCTGCACTGTAAAAGTAGGCATGTGATGAGCCATTTATCGGATTATATTTAATCAGCCCCCGATTCGTACCAAGCCATAAGAGTCCATTCTCATCTTCAAGTACACCATGAATCATATCATTGAGCAAACCTTGCTCCCGTCCGATATAGGTAGCTTTCATCTGTTTTCCATTAGAATTCAGACATACCAACCCTGATGTTGTCCCTACATATAACAGCCCTTCTTTGGTCCGATACAGGCTGAGCACATCGTCTACCGACTTATGAAGCATTTCTTTCAAAGAAATCACTTTATATTCTTCAGTCCGCTTATCGAACCGTACGAGTCCTTTCTCCCGACTGCCAAGCCACAAAATAGAATCCCCTTCGGGCAACATTGGATAGAACATCGTAATTTCTCGCTGACCGTGAAAAAAATGATAACTTTTCTGCGACTTGAAACGAATGGTACCCGCCTGCTTCTCAAGTATTAATTTATGAAAACCGGAACCGGCTGTCACCACATAAAGTACACTATCATTTTCCTCATAAATGCCATGTATCTCGGTGGGTTGTGCCGGCAGGTTCTCCACAGAATGCAAAGCTTTGTCTTCAAAAGAGTAGTAAAATAGTCCTGGATCTCCAGATCCTATCCAAAAGCCATCCATATAACGGCTTTGAACCAATTTATAAACAGGAAATTCTTTATTCCATCGTATATAAGACACAACATTTTGCTTACCTTCAGGAGAGTAAACTGTAACGGCAGAAGCCTCCTCATTCTCACGATAATCCGGTATATGCAACAGTCCATCACCTTTCGTCCCGAACCATAGCCCACCACTATTGTCTGTCATAACAGAACGTACCTGCCTGCTTAAGTTAGATGACAGTTGATTGAGCATCAAATTGGTGGCAATAGAATATTTCTTAGCATACATAATCGTTCCTTGTCCGTCCGAAGCAACCCATAAGACATTCTGATGAGGATCTCGATAAATACTATATATACGTACATTCCGGTCGACCACTTCTTCTTTATATTTTTGTGAAGTACGGAGACGGACTAACCCATTCGTTCGAAAACCAATAATAATATCTTCATAGAAAAGGGCTATTCCTGCAATAGTTCCATTCTTCTGCACTAATGAAGAAAGGTTACGAATATAAATTTTAGATTGTCGGGAAATATCATAAACATAAAGATCATGCTCACTATCGATAAAACAAAGAACGCCATTCTGATAAAAGACATCTTCAATAGGTTTCGCATGAAAATTAGTAGATAAAACAGTTGAATGAATTGATAATGTGTCACAATCAAAAGCATCCTGCGAAACCTGTAACAGCTCCCCTGTTTGTTGAGTGAAAATCCACAAAACACCATCATCCGTGACGAACGCCCGTTTATCCATATCTTCTACGGGTACTTTCAGATTCTTAATCTGTACAAATCGTTTATAAGATGTATTATAGTAGAAAATTCCACCATGACTCACCACCCATGTGTTTCCTTTAGAATTGGAATGTAGATAATAATCATCTGTAAAGTCATAATATCCGACAACTTGCCGTGAATCCTGTGAAAGACGATTGATCCCCAAATGAGTAGAAATCCACAAACAATCATTATCCGCCTGCTGAATAGAATGGATTATATTGTTACTCAAAGCCTTGGGAGCTGAAAAATCGGAACGGAAAACTTCCATGCTTCTGCCGTCATAACAATTGACACCATCGTAAGTACCGAACCACATCAACCCTGTATTGTCTTGAAAAAGACAAAGCACAGCGCTATTAGATAATCCTTGCTGATAATCTACTTTCCGGAAGATATATGAATCTTTACCGCCATCTGCCTGACAGACCAATGAATAAATCAATAGAACAAAAGGAAAAATCAAGCGCATTTTCATTGTGTTAATCATTAATATCATCTATTAAATATCAGGCAATCGCTTATATGTTTTGTTTCGCTGTGCGAAAAAAAATTGCCACTAATAATCGATGTCTTTAATTCACATCACACAAAGATACGTTTTTATACGGAAAATGCAATCTATTTTATCAAATAGACGCATTTCCATACATACTAATACACCCAATTAAACAAATTCCATTAATATTTCACTACAATACTCCCCATTGTATATTGGGTGTGTCCCCCAGCCACAATTCAAGTATCCCCCCTTGTGCCAATACTATATGAGGAAGTTGATAAGAATTATACTCTTTACCATTCAACCGGGCACGCTGTATATAACAATTCGTTGAAGAATTATTGTATGTCTTGATTTTGAAAGTTCTCCCCTTGTAATATGCAGTATCCAGTTGTATTGTCACTTCGTCAAAAATAGGACTAGTGATATCATACACAGGATTTTGCCGAGAACCTCCGTCAAGACTGAATAATCCCACTGCCATCAAAACTCCTATGCCTCCCATCTGTCCCTGATCTTCATCGTGACCGCCATAACCTTTATCCGGAGTAACAGCTCCGTAAGCTTGTTCCTTCACCCTACGCACCCAATATTGCGTCATCCACGGCTTTCCGACATGAGAAAAGACATGAGCATTAGAACATCCCGGCTGATTGGCATAACTAACGGTTCCACTTCCATAACCATATACAAAATCCATGGAAGAAGCCTGTTCAAAAGCATAATTCAGCATAGAACACAAGCTATCATTTCCTCCCATAAGTTCCGCCAAACGAGGTATATCATGTGAAATACCGAATGTAGCTTGCCATGCATTAGCTTCTATATACCCGCTGCCACTTGTCAAATCAGTATGTAACCAAGTGCCGTCTTTACGTCGCGGCAGAATCAACTTCTTTTCGTTATTAAAAGAAGTCCACCAGCCCGATGAACGCTTACGATAATAAGCATAATCTTTCTTCATTCCCATACGATCAGCCATTTCACTCAAAGCCCAATCTTCAAATGCCCATTGTATAGTCAATCCCGCATTATCCGGACAATAGCCATACTGCACATAAAAGTCTAATTCATTATCCATATCCAACGCTAACATACCACCTTTAGCATGATTTTTTTTCATCGCTTTATAACCGACTTTAGGTGACCATTTATGGGTAATATTTCTCTGATATGCACTTGTAATAAGCGATGTAGCAGGACAGCCGCTCATAATGTAAGAATATCCACCAGCACAAGGTCCACGTGGTAATAAATCACCATTCAGATCATATTCGATAAGAGAAGCTGCAAAATCATCCAAAACAGACGGATAAGCTATTCCCCAAAGTGTATTAAGATTCCATTGAGTTAACCAAAATGCATCAGAATTATACATATGATGTATCGATTGTCCGTTCTTATCTTTCCTAAGCTGCTTCACAGTCATTTGAGCCTGTAAAGTATGTGTTCCTTGGCGCACACCCTGTGTATAATCCGGATACTCTCCATTAAAATCGTCTATTTTATGGCGTCCCAAAAGTGTATGCCACAAATCTGTATAAAATTTCTTTTTCTGTACATCAGTACCTCCTTTTACATCTATCTTACCTAACCACTCATTCCATTCTAACTGCGATTCCCGACGAATACGATCAAAATCCCAATGATCACAACCCTGTTCTAGATTCTCTTTCGCATTATCTACACTGACATAAGAGATAGCCATCTTAACTTGCAACCTATCCCCCGCTTCCATTTTATATTTAGCAGAAACACCAGATGTAGACGCGTCATAATAAGACCATCCTGCAACCTGCGGTTTGCTATCCATAGTACCTTGTATTTCATTAATATCATGTTTGTAATCAGTGCCTGCCCATCCGTCTAATTCATTGAAAGGACGATCGAATTGAGCAACAAAGAATATTTTGACCACATCAGGACCTCCCCACAAACGTCCCATAGTATCAAAAGATCCACTAATTTCATTTGGTCCACTACGTTTTACCTGAGCGTTAACCATCGTAGATGTCCCTACATACCCACCCAAGTTAAGTAGAATATCCGCTTCGCAATCTTTGGTATATGTCAATCTATAAAAGCTGGCACGATCTGTCGCCGTTTGTTCTACCCATGTATCATATTTTTCTAAATAAAGACGATGGTATCCCGGCTGCACCACCTCTCCGTCATGACTAAACGGTGATTTCCAATGCTGCTCTCCTAATGTTGGATCAATTCGCCCGGTGGTTGGCATGAGAGTCAGTCCAGATAACATCCAACAATGTACTTGCGGAAACCCCAGTACTTCCGTAGAATTATAATTATATCCTCCTCCATATTGATTTTTATTGCGGGTTAAAGGTGCAGCTCCAATCATACCAAAGGGCTGGTTACCTGTGATAAAAAAGAAATATCGTCCGCGAGCTGATTCGATGTAAGGATCTACCCAGGAAACATAATCTTCATAATTTTCCGGAGCCGGATAAACTTCTATCTCCGACAAACCAAGATGTTCTCCATCTCCATCGGTTACCTCAAAACGAAGCCACCGAGTTTTTCTCGCTGGAAATGTGACAACTTTTGGTCTACCGTCATTAGCGATTTCCCAAACGTTGATACGACTACCATCACTAAAATGAAGAATACCGCTTGCTGTATGTGTTTTCTCTTCCGGGCGATCGTATAATACCACCTTATCAATATACACTTCTTGGTCCCAATCCAATTGGATCCAAGGATAATCTATTGCTCCCCAGAAAGTCTCTACACTTTTAGAAGCCCATTCTCCCTTTCCTATAACGCGAATCTGTTGATCAGTCACATTTTCCCCGTTGTGAAATTCATCAAGTACGGA
>ENA-UOIY01003055-UOIY01003055.1-human-gut-metagenome-genome-assembly--contig:-P114-NODE-3055-length-11226-cov-6.973413_pt1 | contig 11226 bp, 13 predicted proteins | sample MGYA00242335_ERZ723882 | MGnify/ENA metagenome assembly ERZ723882
CAAACGAAAAATGGTCTTCAGCGACCTATGCTTCAACTAAATTGCGGAAGAACCACTTTACTTAACAATGAGTAGTAATAGGGTAATACTGAAAAATACACTTTTCTTATACATTCGTTCTATATTGATACTATTTATCAATCTTTACTCTTCTCGTGTTCTTCTTAAAACACTTGGGATAGAAGACTATGGATTATATAATGTTGTGGCGGGTTTTGTCTCAATGTTCGGCTTCTTAAATACCGCAATGGTAAATGGTATACAGCGTTTTATGAATTCCGCATTAGGGAAAGGAGACAAGTTATATTTTAAAAAAATATATAGGACTTCATTATTGCTTCAGATTATTATTTCTGTATTCGTTCTATTATTAGTCGAAACTATAGGGGTGTGGTTCGTAAATAATAAAATGAACATTCCCGGAGGGAGGTATGTCGCAGCAAATGTCATTCTTCAATTTTCTACAATATCTTTTGTAGTAAAAATTTGTCAAGCACCATATACATCTGTTATTATCTCAAATGAGAAAATGAATTTTTTTGCTTCTCAGGGAATCGTTGAGGCTATACTGTTGCTGCTTATCATCTTTGTCATAAGAATTGTACCTGGAGATAGACTGATTGTCTACTCAGTTCTTCTATTTTCAGTTTCTATTATAATCTTCGCAATTAATTATGTCTATTCAAGGCATATTTACAAATTAGATAAATCATATTCTGTATCAATTGACAAATCTACACTGTGGGAAATGGCTTCATTTTCAGGCTGGAATCTGTTCGGTGCACTATCTGGAATATTAAAAAGCCAAGGAATAAACGTATTACTTAATATGTTCTTTACTGTTTCTGTTAATGCTGCAAGGGGAATTGCATATCAAGTTCTGGGGGGAGTAAATTCTATGATAGGTAATTTCCAGACTGCAATCAAGCCTCAGTTGATACAATCTTATGCCGAAGGAAACACTGAAAGATATTTCTCCTTAGTCAATAGAGGAACTAAAATTTCATTTTATCTGATGTGGATGCTGGTTTTGCCACTCATAATAGCAATTAATCCAATATTATGTGTTTGGCTAGGTTCAGATTCTGTTCCTCCGTATACATCTATTTTTACAATCCTAGCTTTGCTAACCGGTTTGGTAGACTCATATGCTTCAACTATATCTTTGGCAATATATGCGATCGGTGATATTAAGTATTATCAAATCATTGTGAGTTCAGCAATCATATCAATAATTCCTATTTCTTATGTGTGCTTGAAATGTGGAGCACTACCGGAAATTACAATGATTGTGAGTTTGATAATTAGCATATTTGCTCAAATCATTAGAGTGGTGATTTGGAGGAGGAAGATCTATTTTTCCCTAAAGACGTATCTTTTATCTGTCATCATTCCAACAGTATGTGTAGCCTTGTTCTCTTTTATTGCATGTAGGTATTTGATGTCGTTTTTTTGTTTTATTGGCAGTAATCTGCTTTATATCATGATAGCTATTGTATTATCAGTGTTGATTAATTCATTGTTTATTTATTCTTTCGGTATAACAAAAATAGAACGTCAGATAATAAATAATAAAGTATTGTCTTTCAAACAAAATTTTTTAGGCAAATGAATAAAAAATACAATATCGGTTATACTACAGGAGTCTTCGATATGTTTCATATTGGACACCTAAATATTTTGCGTCGGGCAAAAGAACAATGTGAATATTTGATTGTCGGTGTCAGTACTGATGAATGTGTGGCGTCATACAAGCACCATTTACCGATTATTCCTTATGAACAAAGAGCAGCGATAGTCGCAGCAATTAGATATGTAGATGAAGTTGTTCCTCAGACGACGATGGACAAAACAGCTTTCCTCAAGCATCGACACTTTGACGTTATGTTTCATGGTGATGAATGGAAAGGGACAGATTTATATACTAAATATGAAGAAGAATTTGCAAAATATGAGGCAAAAATAGAGTACTTATCTCATACTGAAGGCATTAGCTCAACAATGTTAAGAAATAAGATTAAAGATAAGAAATGAACGAGTTATCATTACGCGAAGTTCAGTTGATGCAATTGGACTTGATGAAATTAGTGGATAAGTTCTGTTTAGAACATGATATTCAGTATTATTTGATAGCTGGATCATGCTTGGGAGCCGTTAGGCATGGGGGATTTATTCCATGGGATGATGATATTGATATAGCTATGATGAGGGGGGATTATGAAAGATTTATTGAATTATTCAATACAAAGTTCCCCTCAAAGAAATATTTCTTACAAAATGCGCAGACAGATCCGTATTTCTCCCTTTCTCTCTCAAGAATCTGTATAAAGGGAACATTTGTTCAAATAGATAGTGAGAAGCATTTTAAAGTAAGTAAGAATACTTATATTGATGTGTTTCCTTTAGACAATGTACCAGATGAAGAGTCTCTTCGTGCAAAGCAGATGGCAAAGTTGAAGAGAATTGATCGCTTAATTTCTCTAAAAGAATATCACTTGTATAGGAATAAGGTATTTGAAAAAATTACGAAGCAATTTGTATCATTGTGTCTTTCGTTTATTCCAATATCATTTTTGAAAAAGAGACGTCATCTTGTAATGACCGCATATGATTGTGTTAATACACAATGTGTTTGCAGTACTACAAGCAAGTATGGCTATTATAAACAGATTATGGATAGAACAATTTATGGAAGACCGGTTAGAATTTGCTTTGAAAATATCGAGTTTAATGCTCCTGAGAAAACGAATGATTATCTGAACCATTTGTATGGTTCTAACTTTATGCAGATACCTCCAGAGGATAAAAGAGTTAAGCCTCATAAAGTATTCAAAATATAACTTTATATGATTAACCTATTTGACAATAAAGAAGATTGCTGTGGATGCTCTTCGTGTGAACAAATCTGTCCCACAAGGGCGATAACAATTCAAAATGATATATATGGTTTTAGTTATCCAAAGATAAACGATTCCTTATGTGTTGAGTGTCATCAATGTGAAACTGTATGCCCTATACGGAATCCGATAAATATTAGAAATGAGCCAAAGTTGTATAGAGCATTTGCAAAATCAGAGAAGAAACGAGATAGGGGGTCTTCGGGAGGTGTCTTTGGTTTAATCGCAGAAAAAGTACTTTCGGAAGGTGGTGTCGTATATGGTGCAGCCTTTGATGATACTCTTAAACTTAAACATGTTGAAATTCAAACAATTGACGAATTGCTCCCTATTCTTAAATCAAAATATTTACAATCTGACTTAACAAACACTTTTAGGAAAATAAAAAAATACATAAAAGACGGAAGGAAGGTTCTTTTTTGTGGCACACCTTGTCAATGTAACGCCTTACATAATTATATGGGGAAGAAGGAGAACAATAATCTTATTATGATAGACTTTATTTGTCACGGAGTTTCTTCACAGAAAATATTTGATGCTTCTCTTTCGTCCTGGGAGAACAAGAATAATAAGCGAATAAAGAACTTTCAGTTTCGTCATAAGTCTTCTAAAGATACAACTGAAGCTGGATTACGCCATTGGAGATTGGAAACTATTGATAATGAGATATGTAGTGGTCGTCCATTGAAGTTTCCATATTATTGTGGTTATCTGCAATATCTCTTTTTTCGCCCATCTTGCTATACCTGCAAGTTCGCAAACACGAATAGGGTGACTTGTCTGACATTGGGCGATTTTTGGGGGTTAAGAAACGTTGAGAATATCTCGATAATGGAATTCAATAAGGGCTATTCGATGCTTATAGTAAACTCCAGACAAGGTATGAAATTATTGAATTCCATAAATATAGAAAAAAAAGAATATTCTCTGCAAATAGCAATTGACAACAACTATGCTTATGTTCATCCAGCAATACAAACTGAAAAGTCAATGCAATTTTTCCGGGATTATCTAATTATGCCTTGGGATAGATTAGAAAAAAAATATTTGATAGTTAAAACAGATATCTTTCACCGTAGTATAAGATTTATTAAAAGGCACTTTTGTAATTCTAAGTTATGCCGACATTACAGACTCCATTCTTAGTGCTTATAAGTATTTTAATAGTTATACTTATATATATTGTATTAAGGCCTGTCAAGAGATATCCGTTAGGAAATTGTAATGGTAGGTATGTAAGTGCGTCGCTCTTGTGCATAGCATTTTGCGTTTTCTCATTCTGGGATACTGACTGGTTTCATTATCTTAATGCTTTTGATGATTTGAAAGCAGGTTATTCTGGTCATATGGAAGAAGTTTATGTCTGGATAGCTCAAAACCTGTCACCTAATTATTATTCTTTCAGATTAGTTGTTTGGGGCATCGCATTTCTATTGTTCTTAAGAACAATTCAACTTCTTTCTGTTTCAAAACCATTGACTTTATTTTTCTTTGGTACAATATATATAGTATGGTTTTCTTATGCTCGTGTATCATTGTCGATGGCGCTAGTCTTGTATGGAACAGCAATATTGTATGGTAATAAAAAAAAGAGTGTAGGAAGATGTGTCCTGGCAGTAGCGCTGATAATAATCTCTTTTTTCTTCCACAAAACAGCATTGTTTGCGATTCTAGTTTTTGTCATTGCTGCCGTTTCTGAAAAATATCCCAAGGTGTTCGTTTGGTTGATGCTATTGGCTTTTCCATTGGCTTTGGTTCTTGTAAAAACACAATTATCAAGTTTTATCTCAATGGATTTTGATGGAATTGACAGCGATATGTCAGAATATATGTCTGCTGGCCAGGGATATATGGAGAAAGATTTGATAAAGAGGGGTTTAGGTGCTTTTTTGCAGAGAACTCTTGAAATTGTGCCTTATTACGGGATAACATTTGTTTGTATTAAAGAATTGAAGGGAAATCGGCTGGTACCCCAAAATATTCAAGTATTTATGTTGATTCAAATAATTACAGTTTTGATATCATCTATATTTGCTTTTGACCTAGGAATAAATACAACTACAATTTACATTAGATTTATGCGATTTGCAGCCATTCCGACTTCTATTGTTATGGCGTATTGTTATGAACACAGATTGTCTTATAGACTTACAAAAATTTTTATAATGTTGGCGTCGTTAGGAACGTCATACACAATGCTATATTCTTTATATAATTCCTTAGTTTAAGATTCATTATGGTTGCTTTTTTTAATAAAATACGGAAAAGATTATTTGAGGAAAAATATGCTATTGGTTTTATTACTAAAGACCAAGTTAGCAATATTAATTTTTTTAATAATATTAGTTGGGTAGAATTAGGTGATTATAAAGAAGGCTGGTTTGCTGATCCATTCATTTTGTCAGTATCAGATAAGTATATAGAAGTTTTAGCTGAGGAATATCTATATAAGACACAACTAGGAAGGATTTCTCTTTTAACTGTTGACAGGTGGAATTATAAGCTAATTTCAGTTGATGTTTTATTGGAATTGCCGACTCATTTGTCTTTTCCTAATTATTTTATTGAAAACGATATTTTATATGTATACCCGGAAAATTACCAATCTGGCGGAGTCATAATATATGAGTTCGTTCCTGAGAAAAAGCGTCTTGTGAATGGTAAAAAAATTATAGATTGCCCATTAGTTGATACTCAGATTGTAAAAGTAAACAATGCATATTATGCGTTTGGCGTGGAGAATAATACTGGTACCTTAGAGGATTGTAGAGTCCTTAAAATATTTAAATCAGACTCATTATGTGGATCATATCAATTGTATGGGAAAATCAAGGACAATTTATGCAATGAACGAGGGGCTGGAATGATTTTTAAAGATGGGCCGAACTTAATTCGACCGGCACAATGTTGTGATGGTGATTATGGAAAATATGTCATCTTCTATAAAATGATGTTAAAAGAAGATATGTTTGATGAACAAAATGTTTTTGAGCTAAAACCAATAAGAAACATGTATATGGGGCGAGGTCTTCATACCTTCAATCAAATGAATAATTTAATTGTTATAGATGGACGAGATTGTCGTTATAAAATTGCTAGCTATCTGAAAAGACTTTTAAAGAAATAGTTGTACTCGATATGAAGATTCTTCATTTCCATACTTCTCTTACTAGTGGTGGTATAGAGGCCATGATTACAGGCCTTGCGAATGAAATGGTAAAGACAGAAGATGTCAGCGTTGGTCTTATATTTAAGCCTAGAGATTCTGATATTTTTTTGACTCAATTGGATAAAAATGTACATGTGTTTTCGTTAGGAAAGGCAAATCCTGGTGTTTCATTGCCAATGGTCTGGAAAATTTACAAAACGATTAAAAATGGGAAATACGATGTCGTAAATATTCATGGCCTCTTCTATTATTATGTTTTGGCGGTGCTATTCTGTCATAGAACTACAAAATTTTTCTATACAGTTCATAGTGACGCAAAGATGGAGAATACTAAATGGGATAGCAAGTTATTTTCATTAAAGAAATTTTGCTTCAAACACAAATGGATGAATGCAATCACTATTTCTCCATCTTCAGAGGATTCATTCGAGAAATTATACGGATGTAAGGGATCATTAATTTTGAATGGAGTAAAGAGAAAGCAAATCAGCAAGACGGATGTCCTTGCCGATTATCGTTTTACACCAAGTACTAGGATATTTATACATGCAGGAAGAATCTCTTATGTCAAGAATCAAGAGATGCTTTGCCGTATTTTCGATAGGTTGATAAAGGATGGAGAAGATATTGTCCTTCTCATTACAGGAGGTATTCAAGATGAAGCGATCTTTTCAAGATTACTAAAGTATTTTACTGAACGCATCGTGTATCTTGGTGAGTGTAAAGATGTGATTTCATTAATGGCATATAGTGATTCGATGTGCCTTCCATCTATTTGGGAGGGGCTTCCTATTGTTTTATTAGAGGCATTGTCAGTCGGTTGCATACCAATATGTTCTGGAGTAGGTGGAATAGTTGATGTTATAAAAGATGGTTTTAATGGTTTTTTATCACAAACATCTGATGAGAAAGATTACTATTCTACTCTAATGAGGTTTATGGAATTACCGGTTTCTGACTTGGATGCAATCAGGCAGCAGTGTAAGTCGTCTTTTGCGCCATATGATATTACGGAGACTGCACGTAACTATTTGTGCCTCTATAAATCCTAATGAGGAATTCATTGTATGAAAATTTCCGTTATAGTTCCAACATACAAACCTCAAGCATATCTGTGGGAGTGCTTGGATTCCATTGCTGCGCAGACTTTTCCAAAAGAAGACTTTGAGGTTTTGCTCGTTTTAAATGGATGCTGTGAGCCATATAATAGTCAAATTAAAGATTGGCTGTCAAATCATGATGAGTTACAGGTGCGATATATTCAGACAGATGTGCCCGGGGTTTCTAATGCAAGAAACATCGCACTTGACAGAGCCACTGGAGAGTACGTGACGTTTATAGATGATGACGATTATGTTTCGCCAGACTATTTATCTGGATTGTATGCTGTTACTTCGGGAGATACAATGGGGTTGTGTTACCCTTATGCGTTTCGAGACGGAAATTTGGCACACCAATTACCATATGCTCTTACGAAGCAGTATGAACAACTTGCTGGCAAAGTCACAATGACTTATACAAGGGCCAGAAAATATTTTTCTGGCCCTTGTATGAAACTCATGCCGATGAGTTTCATACAAGGTCGCAGGTTTGATGTGCGTTTCAAAAATGGGGAAGACAGCTTATTTATGTTTTTGATATCGGACAGATTTTCGAAGGTCTCATTTGCGTCGAGGGATGTTGTTTATTATCGGCGGGTAAGGGAGTCGTCAGCGACAACAAAGCATAGGGATTTATGTCAAAGGATTAACAATCAATTAGAAATGATACGCGAATATAATCATATATATTATAAGAAGGCGAAATCGTATAAAGTGTCATTTTATTTCACAAGGATTGTTGGCGCAATTAAATCAATATTCGTATGAATCAGCGTAAATCAGGCAGGGGGGGGCATATTAACAGCCTTTTATCGTAAGAAACATCCGGGTGTGCCGGACGACAAGATTCCGTACTATTATAGACGCTCTATTACCGGAGAAATATGGCATCTTATTCGGAAATCAATATGTCAGAACATTGCACCGAATTGTGTCTTGAATCCAGTACGGTTATGGCTGTACAGGCTTTGCGGCTTCAAGATAGGGAAGAACTGCTTCATAGGGATGAAATGCTACTTTGATGATTTGTGCGTGGATAAGATTGTCATTGGTGATAATGTGACAATCAGTTACGGGGTTTATTTTGCTTGTCACGGACGAAAACAAGACCATAATTATATTGAAATAAAAAATGGCGCATATATAGGAATGTGTACAAGTGTTACTGCACGGCATGATATAGTAATCGGAGAAAATAGCATTGTCGGAGCGAAGGCTCTTGTCAATAAATCGGTTGAAGATGGGATGACAGTCGTCGGCGTGCCGGCTCGTCCTCTAAAAGAAAGATGATGATGGAATTCTATGAATATTTTAAGCATTAATTTGATAGTTAAGTAATAACGGCGTAAATATTATTAAATTTTAATCTATATAAAAATGATAAAAGTTGGAATTATTGGATGTGGCTTCGTTGGCGGAGCTCTGAAGGATTGGTTGGAGAACAACAATCCTGATTGTAAGTTATTCATTAGCGATCCGGCTAAAGGATATTTTGATGACCTCAGTAAAATAGACATCGCATTCCTGCAGATTCACGTGCCGACGGAAGATGACGGTACGCAAGATTTGACTCTGATGAAAGATCTTATCTCAAATTTGCCGAATGTACCTGTTTTTGTCAGGACAACAATTCTTCCAGGGACGAGTGAAAGACTGTCTAAAGAAACTGGTCATCAGGTATGCTATATGCCGGAGTTTCTCACAGAGCGGACATTCCTTGAGGACTTTAGGAGACAAACAATGGTGTTCACTGGAGCCCAAGAGTTGCTTACTAAAATTTTTGTAGGTAAGAAATTCACTGTTATGTCACCATTGGAGGCAGAACTCACCAAATATATGCACAATGTATTCGGCGCATATAAAGTTACTTATTTCAACGCATGCCGTGAATATTGCGAACAGATGGGAGCTGACTGGCGAAAAGTTCATACAGGAATTCTCCTTTCAGGTTATATCAACGATACCCATACGTATGTACCTGGGCCAGATGGCAAGTTCGGCTACGGAGGCAAGTGCTTTCCTAAGGATGTGAATGCTTTTGCGAAGATGACTCAGGGTACACCTCTTGGCACTCTGCTAGAGCATCTCCACGAGCTGAATGTCCATTTCCGAGGAGTGGAAGAACATATCTAAGTCGTCCTTTTTAGACTCTCTGATATGTTATCAGTAATCTGCCCTATATACAACGAGGAGAAGTATATAGCAGGGTGTATCGACTCCATTCTTGATCAGGATTATCCGAAGAATGATTTGGAGATACTGTTCGTAGATGGGATGAGCACAGACCGGACACGGGAAATAGTCGGTGAATATATTGCCAAGTACCCTTATATTCGCTTGCTTGACAATCCGGAGCGCATAGTGCCGTATGCGATGAATTACGGAATCAAGGCTTGCCGAGGTGATGTTGTGATTCGTTTGGATGCCCACGCCACATACGCTTCCAATTATTTTTCAGAACTTGTCAGTTCTCTTGCGCGGCTTGGAGCAGATAATGTGGGCTGCGTCTGTAAGACAGATGTCTTGAACAAAACACCAAAGACACTTGCTATCCGTGAAGTATTGAGCAACAAATTCGGCGTTGGCAATTCCACATTCAGAACAGGGATAGACAAGGAACAGGAAGTAGACACCGTGCCATTCGGATGTTGGAGAAGGGATGTGTTCGACAAATATGGCCTGTATGATGTTCGACTCGTCCGTAATCAAGATATAGAACTAAACAAACGAATCATTCGCGGAGGTGGAAAGGTGTACATAGTTCCGGGAACATATTGCACTTATCTTGCGAGAGAGACTTATGGCAAATTGGCGAAAAACAATTATGAGAACGGCAAGTGGAACATACTTACTGTTTACTATACCAAGCAACTGAAATCCCTATCATTGAGGCATTTCATACCGCTGTTATTTGTACTTTCTCTGATTGTTCCAAGTATGTTAGCATTTGTCTGCTGGCAGATGATATTCATAAGTCTGTTGTCATTGATCGCCTATGTCGCACTTATTGGGTGTGTAAGCCTTAAACTTGCAATGAGCAAACACCTTTCATTCGGATACTTGTTTCTGACATTCGTTGTCCTACACTTATCTTACGGCTGTGGCTCGCTTATCGGAATCCTCAAACTTCCGTTTCTTAAGAAATGAATATGCTAGAAACCCTTAAACTATTAATCAAAATCGGTCTAGGTACAGAACAGCCTTGCACCCTGCCATCTGAACTTGATTTGAAAGAATTACGCAGTCTTGCCGAAAGGCAGGGCGTGTCCGCCATCTGTTTTGACGGATTGCAGCGGCTGATGGATGAGCATATCATCGACTCTGAATCATTGGACAAGAGTCAACTGCTTCAATGGATTGGAAGTGTGATGCATCAGGAGAAGGTGTTCAATTGTCAGTTGGAACTGGCGAAAGGTTTGGCTGATTTGTGGGCGCAGAATGGGCTGGACACACTCGTGATGAAAGGGTTCTCACTCGGTCGCCTTTATCCTCGTCCGGCGCATCGTCCTTGTTCGGATATGGACTGCTTTCTCCAATGGACTGGGCAGACGGTGAACAGTCACGAGGCAAGTGAAAAGGGGAATGTACTGGCAGAAGAGAATGGATTAAAGGTTGATAGAAGTTATTACAAAAACTCGAAGATTCTTCTGAAGGGGCTCACGGTTGAGAATCATCAGTATCTGTTGCCAATCAAGGGAAATCGAAAGGCGAAAAAGTTTGAGAGGCAGTTGCGCTCATGGATTTATGATGGCAGCAACGACTACATAGCTGATGCCAAACTTATGGCAACCGCACCTTTCTTTGACGCAATTTATGTTTTGGCTCACGCACAGGAGCATTTCTTGAACGAGGGTATCGTGCTTAGGCACGTTTGTGATTGGGCTATGGTGCTGAAGGCATATTCCACTGCGGTAAATTGGGACGCGTGGAAGATAACTTGTCAGAAACACGGACTACTTTCTTTTGGTTATGCAATGAGCCGATTGGCAAAGGATATTTGTGGCGTGAAGTTACGAAAAGAGTGTAATTTATTGGAAATGAGCGTAGGTTAGATGCTCAT
>ENA-UOIY01003057-UOIY01003057.1-human-gut-metagenome-genome-assembly--contig:-P114-NODE-3057-length-11220-cov-11.987819_pt1 | contig 11220 bp, 10 predicted proteins | sample MGYA00242335_ERZ723882 | MGnify/ENA metagenome assembly ERZ723882
AACTCTATCAAATATTTTTAACTATTTTCGGATTTTAAAGTGTCAAACTACCGGAAGCATGATAAAAAAACGAGAAAATTTATTGTCGGTCAGAAAAATGTACATAAATTTGCGGCTTGGATTTGTACATAAATAACTATTAAAAGATGAAGAAATCTTACATTTCTCCGCTTGTCTCAGAGATTGAGATGAGCGTTGAGCTGGGCTTCTGCCAGTCACCGGCAGGAGCGAACTTCGCTTTGGGGGACAGGTTCTATGACAATGTAGTCTCTGAAGAAGATTAAGTGGGTAGTGTTGTTAATCAGATTAAACTTAAGAAAGTATGAAAAAGCAATTTATTGCAGCGTTTGCCTGCATTCTTGCAGCAGCGTGCAGCAAAGCTGAACTGAATGAAGTAGAACCGGGACCTTCCGGCGAGAGCATGACACTCACTCTTCCACAAACCAAAGTCGCTATTTCAGGAAATTCCTATCAATTTGAATTGGACGATGAAATCACAGCCATTGCATCGAACGGCAGCCGGGCTACTCTGAAGCCGAATGCAGCCTCCAGTGGCACTCACACGGCAACAAATTATTTCACAGGAACTTTCGACAAGCCTGTTGCTGACGGAAGCACTATCAGTTTCTATTACAATGCAAAGTCAATTGCCGACAATGGTACAGCAACGTTTGAGCAGAACGGTGACCCTTGGCTCGTTTCTACAGGCAACAACTTCACAAGGATCGAAGACAGGCAGATTTCCGTGACTGCAACATTGGCTGCACCTGAGAATGTCCGTGCCATTGCAGTGATTTTTACTGACAATGAAGGTATTGAAAGCTTCGAATTCCATGCAAAAGACCAGAGCATTGAACTTGGGACATTCGACGGGACTTCTTTTTCCGGAAATTCAACTGTCTCGCAGAATGTGCTCAGTCATCAGTCCGAAGGCATTGAATTAATGCGTTCCAACATCGTCTATGTCCCGAAAGATATGGAAGGCGGCTTCTGGATAAAGGCCGTTAAGGGGCAACAGGCTATGTACAAGAGCTACGCGACGAAAAATCCTATCGAGAACACAACGGTTGCAATCAGCAGTTTCGTTCCTGCGAAGGTTGACATTGATGTGAAGATTTCGGGATTCGCGACGTCTTATAGCTACGCAAAGGGTATCGACGGGGTCGCACAGAGCATAGCCACCGCCAATAGCAAGTCAAATGACTGGATGGACGAGGGCAAGGCCGTCTGCACAATCACGAAGAGCGGCATCCCGTCAACTCTCTTGAGCGTAAAGTCTGTCTCGATGCTTGTGAATGGTGAGGAATTTTCAAAAGATTACACGGACGACGGGAACAACACCTTCACACTCCATAAAACCGCACACACAAAATGGGAGCAAAAGAACGTTTCTGTGAAAGTTGTCTATTCAACTCCAGACGGCCTTGAGTTCGAAGGTACATCCAACACGCTCACACGGCATATTACCGGGTTGCCGTATAATGTTAGCTTTAATAAAAATACAAAAGGTTGGGATTTGACAAAAGCATCATTAAGTAACGAATATTTGGTGCTTGGAAATTCAACGGGAAAGAACTCAGCAAAATGTAAATTTTATACCTCAAACGATACAAAGATCTCGTTAACTATAAGCAAAGCAGACTTACATAGTACTTCTAGCTTCACAGTACCTAGTTTAAAATTGTTTCTGGGAGGGATAGAGAATGCGAAAGCACTTGCCGGACACTATAAGGGTAATGTTCTTGTTTGGAAAATTGAATATGATATAACTTACACTAATGAAAGATTTGTTGGAAATATCAATGATAAAAACCCGTCAATAGAGATGACTTCAGGAACGACTGTTGCTGGTCCATATATACACATAAATGAACTATCGGTACAATACGAATAGAGTACAAGCATTACTATGCGCAGCGACGGCCAAACACCGTCGCTTTTTATATCCCTCTCATCAAGACAGATAAAAAAAAATTCCTAATCTTTTGGTATTAAAAATAATTCCTTACCTTTGCGGCATAAAACATAATGATTATGCCAGAGGTATTCAGATTTTTCGGATATTCATTTTTCTTCTATAGCCGTGAGCATGAGCCAATTAATATCCATATCGAAGGCAATGATGGCTACGCTATTTACGATTTAGAAGAGGATTCGTTTATCGAACGTGAACAGTATAGAATAAAAAAGAACGACCTGAAAAAGATTGAAAGAATCATCTTTGAGAACAAGGAGCTAATTATAAAAAAGTGGAAGGAGCACTTTGAAAAGTGATGGAAAAACTGCAGAACATATCATTTGATTCAAAATTCATTTATGCCGAAGATGAGAAGGGGCGCAAATTGAAGCAGTCGCTTTTGTGGTATCCTGCTTTAGCAAAAGCCAGCAACGAGCAGCGCAGCAACTATACCATCGGCTTCACCGGGTTTCATTGGCGTGACCTTGACGAAGACATATCCTTTGAGAGCTTCGAGTACGAAGACGCAGTCCCGTCAAGGCTTCAGGAGTTCTTTCTGATTCACAAGGAAATCAATGTGGCTGAGTTTGCCAAGCGTATTGGAATCAACGCCACACTGCTGCGAAACTACATCAATGGCTTCAAGAAGCCCTCAGCAGCCCGTGAGAAGGAAATAATCGAAGCAATACACAAACTGGGGCTGGAGTACTGTCTCTTCGCCACCGTTGATGGCTATGACGGTTCAGGGCAACACCCGATGAAACAATATCTCTCGGAACCGGAATCACCTAAATATGGCAATCAGCAATAGCAGGGAACCTCTGATAACACCAACAATGTAAAGATTTGGTTCACAGCCGCAGTACAGAATCGCAGTAGTCGATGACGCGGCCGCGGTGGGTGATGAAAATCATCGTGCGGGTGTTCAGTTTTGCCGTGAGGCGCTGAAGAAGAAGGTCTTCGGTGGCGTTGTCGAGGGCGGAACTGAACTCATCAAGGAGGAGGATGCTGCCGGGACGCAGGAGGGCGCGTGCTATGGCGATACGTTGGGCCTGTCCCTCGGAAAGCCCGCCACCGGCTTCAAAGCATTGGGTGTCAAGACCAGACGGAAGCTCCATAACAAAATCTGCAGCAGCCGTGTAGAGGGCTTCTTTCATCTGGCTGTCCGTGGCGTGCGGGTCGCCCATTTGAAGATTTTCGCGAATTGTCCCGCTGAAAAGAGTGTTGCCCTGAGGGACATAGACAAGATTGCAGCGGGTGGATTCCGATGCACGGACCTTTTCGTCAGCGGAATAGATGCTGACTGAACCCTTTGTCGGTGAGAGGAGCGAGAGCATCAGCTTTATCAATGTGCTCTTACCTCTTCCGGTCGGTCCGACGATGGATGTCTTCGAGCCGGGGACAAAGTCAAAGGAGAAATTGGTGAATATGTCATCTACACCGTCAGAATAGCGGAAAGAAAGATTCTCTACACTCACTCCGGCAGTGCCGCGGAGGAAGTGCTGCTCATCCGAACTCTCCAGCGGGAGCTTCTCTATTTCCTCAATGCGGTCGATAGAGGCAGTGCAGTGCATCAAGGTAGGCAGTTGCTCGCTCACCTGAACAAGCGGCCGCTGCACCTGTCCGACGAGTTGGAGAATTGCTGTGAGAGCACCATAAGTCACCACTCCCCCGGCGATGCCGTAAATTCCCCAAAGGAACGCAACAGCGTAGCCAATGGTGAAGGAGAACGCTATCAGAGTGCGCGCAAATACACTAAACTTGGCCCTACGCATATTTTTCTCATAATTGTCCATCTGCAGTTCCTCCAGGTCCTCGCTGCTCGCCTCCGTGTATTCAAGTATCTGAAGCAGCATGATGTGTTGGACAGATTCCTGAATGTGTGCCTCGACTTCGGAGTCGCTCTTGCGGATGTCGAGCGTCAGGTTACGGACACGGTACATAACATAGCGCCCACCGAAGATTGCAATCGGAATTATAAGTACAAGAATCCACGCGAGCCTCGCATCAATTTGGAGGAGATAGACAAACGCGGCAAGGAACTGCAGCCCTGCCCAGAAAAGATTAGGAACAACGCAGCAGAACGTATTGGAGACCGTCGAGACGTCCACCTGCAGACGATTCAGCATGTCACCGGTGTGGTATTTCCTCGAATATTCGTTCTTCAGATGAAGCAGGTCATCAAAAAGCCTAAGCCTTATCCGGTTGGCCATGCTCACGGAAATCTTGGACTGGTAATATGACTTGACGGCCACAATCCCGGGACGAATCATAGACAAAGCGAGAAAAGCCGCAGCATAGACAGCAAGACCATATTTCTCGTCCGGAACGCCCTTGAAATGAAGTATCGCTACATCCACAAGCCTCTTGCTGAGCCACACATAACCGAGTGCAAAGGCAACCATGAGAATCTGACACAGAAGAACAAGGGCATACGACCACCTGCACTGCCTCACCTCATTGAAAAACCAGCGGATGTAGTTCATTATACGCGGGGATTATTGAGAAAACGACTATTCCCGACGCCCGGGGTAAACTTTCAGAGCCTCGGCAAGCACCTTGAGCGCCATCTTGAGCTCGGACTTGCAGATGGTGTAGGAGATGCGGACTTCGTCGCGTCCACGTCCCTCGTCGGTGTAGAAACCCGATGCCGGCGCAAGCATAACTGTCTGTCCCTCATAACTGAAATCGCTCAGAAGCCATGCGCAGAACCTGTCGCTGTCGTCAATCGGAAGCCGGGCCACCGTGTAGAACGCCCCCATAGGAATCGGGGAATAAACTCCAGGAATACTGTTCAGCCCGTCAATCAGGCAGTTGCGTCGTTCGATGAATTCCTCGTAAGTGTGGATGGCATAGTCGCGCGGTGCATCAAGCGAAGCCTCGGCGACAATCTGTCCGAGAAGAGGCGGCGAAAGACGTGCCTGGCAGAACTTCATCACGGCCTCGTGAACCTTGCGGTTTTTGGTGATGAGGGCACCGATGCGTATTCCGCATTCGCTGTATCTTTTTGATACAGAATCGATAAGCACAACATTATCTTCAATCCCTTCAAGATGGAAAGCAGAGATGTACGGCGAACCGGTGTAGATGAACTCCCTGTAAACCTCGTCAGAGAAGAGGAAAAGGTTGTGTTTCTTCACAAGGTCGCGAATCTGATTCATCTCGCTGCGGGTGTAGAGGTAGCCGCTCGGATTGTTCGGGTTGCAGATGAGTATACCTTTGGTGCGTTGGGTGACAAGTTTCTCGATTTCATCGATATGTGGCAGCGCGAATCCCTCCTCTATCGTGGAAACAACAGGACGGATGACGGCTCCGGCGGAAACGGCGAACGCCATGTAGTTAGCGTATGCCGGTTCCGGAACAATAATCTCATCTCCAGGATTGAGACAGGCGAGAAAGGCAAAGAGAACAGCTTCACTGCCTCCTGTCGTGATGATTATGTCATCTGCTGAGACCTTTATCTGATACTGGTCATAGTAGCCGACAAGCTTTTCACGAAAAGAACGGAAACCATCGCTCGGGCTATACTCCAGAACCTTTCTGTCTATGTGTTTGAGTGCATCGAGACCGACTGCCGGCGTCTCAATGTCCGGCTGCCCGATGTTCAGTTTGTAAATATGTACCCCCCTATTCATTGCGGCTTCCGCAAGCGGGAAGAGTTTTCTGATCGGTGACGACGGCATAAGTTCCGCCCTTTCTGAGATAGCTGGCATAACAATAAAGTTTTACTGATTAAACTTCCGGCTACTTTCCGCGAGTGCAGTAAGTTTCTTGAGCGTCTTTGACGTAAGGACTTTACGGGTGTCCTGGTCAATTATTGCTTTTACTCTATGGCAATCAGATCCGAACATCGCATACATGCCGTTTTCCAACAACCATTCAGACTTACCCTTCGCAGTCTTTCCATAATAGCCTGTCAGCGAGGCAAGGTTCATCTGCAGCAGGACGCCCCGAGAAACGATGGATTTGTAGTCGTCCTTCCCTAAGTAGCGGTAGCGCTCCGGATGCGCGAGTATCGGTGTCAGGCCGGCCATCTGTATGAGTGAGATGGTCGCGTCCAGATTGTATGGAGGATTGTTCAGAGACGTCTCCACAAGGACACGGTCAGCTCCGTGCAGAAGTAAATCCCTGGCCCGTAGCCTTTCCATGAATAAGTTGTCTATCATGTATTCAGCGGCAAGGTGCAGCCTTATGCTCCCTTGATAGAGTTCCTGAAGCTGAGAGAAACGCTCCTTGAGCTTTTCCGTCGTGTTCGGAACATCTTCCATCACGTGCGGTGTGCACCAGACATCAGTGACACCGAGAGACTCCTCGTATGCGAGCATCTCAAGCGAATCGGTGCGGTGCTTGGAACCGTCGTCCACGCCAAACAGTATGTGCGAATGCGCATCGACGGAGCCTGAAAGTACTCCAGACTCCGCCAATGTGAATTTAGTTCTCAAAAAGTCAAACATGGCTACCCATTATTCGATTTCCTCCGACTCGTCGGAATCATTTCCATAACCATATCCGTAGCCATAACCATAGCCATATCCGTAGCAGTTTCCTGACTTTGCGTATGGCTTGTATTCCATCTGCACTCCATTAAGAACGATGCACATGTGTTTGTACTTGTTCTGTTCATAGAGCTCATTAATCTTCGGCATCAGACGCTTGTCGAACAAACCGGCCCTTGCAACGAAGAGCGTCATGTCAACATACTGTGTCACGATTGCGGAATCGGCAACAATTTCGATAGGAGGACAGTCGATGAAAACATAGTCATATTTTTCCTTCAGTTCGTCCACCATCTTCGGGAACACATCGGAAAGCAGAAGTTCCGTAGGGTTAGGAGGAAGGACGCCGACAGGAAGACAATCGAGGTTCTTCGCAACGTTCACTGTGACTGAAGAAAGGTCGTGGATGTCTCCGTTAAGGTAGGAAGAAACTCCCTGCACAGCATTGATATTCAGAGCCTTGCTCAAGGTAGCCTTGCGGAGGTCGAGATCAACGAGCACGACCCGTGCCGGCTTGATTGACATTGCGGCCGCGATGTTCATTATGTTGTAGGTCTTTCCTGCATTGGGGTTGAACGATGTGAGCATAATCACGTGCGAACCTTTCTTTCCGAGCATTAGATCGAGATTCGTGCGAAGCACGCGGTAGGCCTCGTTCATCATGTTTCTCTTGCCGGCCTTAACCACAATCCTGCATCCGTCTTCATCGGCCGCCTTTTTCTTTCCGAACCGGCGGATAAAGTTGAACTTGCCTCTCTTGAGGACAGCGTTAGGAATCTCAGCAAGGAACGGAACCTTGAGCGAAGTAAGATCCTGACGTGTTTTGACGGTAGTGTCGAGTACTATCCTAAGGAAGAACCAGGCGAAAGGAATCGCGCAACCCATAATCAGTGCAAGAAGTAGAATCATTGCCTTTCTCGGAGCGACAGGTTTCGGGGAGCCGTTAGGGCGCATAATCACCCGGGTGTTTCCGACATTGACAAGAGCCGTAATCTCGTTCTCCTCCCTTTTCTGGAGAAGGAAGATGTAGAGAGATTCCTTTACCTTCTGCTGGCGGGTCATTGAAAGTAGTTCATATTCCTGCCCGGAGCTTGAAGATATGCGTTTGAGAACCTGATCCTCCTGCTGCTTGAGACCGTCAGCCTGGAGGTTGAGCGTTGCCACGAGGTTATCGATGGAACGGAGAATTGCGCTACGCATCGAAGCGATGGAAACGTTAAGGTCGGCTACCATCGGGTTTTCGCTTCCGGCAGATTTGTAGCGGTCGCGCTGAAGAATGAGTTTGTTGTACTCTCCTATCTGCGACTCTACGCTCGTGCTTGCAATTCCGGAATTTGACGGAATTAGGTCTGTGGCGTGTGCAGGGTCATTGAGATAGTCCTTGATGAATGTCGCTATCGAAAGCTGGTTGTTAACCTCAAACAGCTTTTCTGCATATGTCGAAGATTCCTCGAGATACTGCTGGGCAACTGCCTTGAGATCAGTGAGATTGTTGCTTGCCTTGTACGCCTTGAGATCGCCTTCAATGCCGCCGAGCTCATTCTCGATGATTCCGAGACGTTCCGTTATGAAAGTGCTGGTGTTTCTCGCAGCGCGATTCTTGTCGTAAAGCCAGACCTCATTGTAAACGTCTATCAGGCTATTGAGAATATTCTCTGCTCTTGATGGGAACTTGTCTTTGTAGTTGAGCACGAGAACCGTGGATTCCTTGCTTGAAATGTTGGCGGAAAGGTTGGCGCAATATGCTTTTGCACGCGCCATCGGATTTGCCCATGATATGCGGATGTCGTTCTTCCACTTGTCGAAACTGAGTGTCGGATGAAGGGAGATTGTTCCGACAGGGGTTGAGAGCGTGTCCCCGACATTTCCCTGCACCTTTTCCTTGATTTTGTCCCGCCCGATGCGGAAATCGCTCAGAACGAATGTGCTGTCCCCATCCTTTCTCACATTGAACGAAAAGCCTTTGGTCGGGTTATTCCCTCCGAGTTTCAGCTCAAGCGGAGTGTTTCGGTAGAGTTCAATGTCACGTACGAACTGCTTCTCCACATACACTGTCTGGAGGGCGTTTCTTTCGACTACAATCTCCATGAGGTCAGGAGATGTGAATGCCTCCATCTCGTTTTCTACAGCCACGGTGTTGCGAAGACGCATTCCACCGCCTGTGAATGACGAAAGGTTACGTACCGCCGCATCCTGCGCACTCTCGTCGACGATGAGCTTGGCACTGCGGCTGAATGTCGAAGGCGTTCTATAGAGATATATTCCCGCGCAGAACACGCAAACTATGATTCCTGCCACGAACCACCACTTGTTGCCCCAGATGATGTTCCAGATGTCAACCAAAGAAAGCGCGTTCTGGGTTGAGTCTACTCCGTTCTGCTGCTGATTGTTAAGTTCTTCCATACATTACTGATGTTTTGCCGGTTTATTTAGAACCAATGTCGTCACGAGAGTGGCGAGGGACACGAGAAGTGAGCCTGAAGATATGGCTATACTTGTGATTCTCAATCCCTTGTCGTCCATTGTAGACTGACGCTGCTTGATCTTGGACGGCTCCACGTAGACGATGTCGTTCTGCTGAAGATAATATGCGGGACTGTTGAACAGGTCAGTGCTCGTGAGGTCAACTTCATAGATGACCCGCTTGCCGTTCTGTTCGCGGATGACGGACACGTTCTCACGCTTTCCGAAAATGGTCAAATCACGAGCGAGACTCAAGGCCTGAAGAATGGTGACCTTATCGCCCTCAATGGTGTAGGTGCCCGGGGAAGAGACCTCGCCAAGCACGGAAACCTTGAAGTTCGTGAACTCGACAGTCACCACGGCGTCGTCAAGATATTTTCTGTCAAGCAGTTCCTTCTTTATCGTGTCGGCACATTCCCACCTCGTCTTGCCGGCAACCTTAATCTTGCCGAGCACAGGGAAGTCGATGAAGCCGTCATTGTCGACGGAATAGCACATGATCCGCTGTGAACTTCCGCTGGAGACCATCTCTGACCCCGCGTTGTAGGAGACAATCGGGAGGTTGAACATAGGTGTAAGTTCCGGTGTCCGCGAACTGACCACAATGGAAAGCATGTCCTTCGGCTGAATCACAATGCCCGCATGCCTGTCTATGGCCTCCGGATTGTTTATCACCTTGTCCTGAAAATATGGTATGTTCTTATAAGAGCCGCATGAAACGGCAATAAACGAAAGCCCCAAAAGAAGCGTCAGCGAGGCTGCCCTGAATGAAAAGTTCTTCAGATTCATTAACTCGGTTATTCTAAATACTACTGTTTAAACAAAAACTCCGCGTTCGCATCCTTCTGCGCAAGTGCACAACCTCAAATCGCGAACAACGTGCAAAGTTAGTGATTAAAAACATACAATGCAATCATTTGCCGTCCTTTAAAGGTTCAATTTTCAATCCTTTTTCCTTTCCTCTTGCCTTTCTATAAATCTTGTAGCCTGTTGCTGCCACGAGAATGGACATCAGCGGGGAGAGGAGGTTGAAAAAACAGTAGGGCAGGTAATCGAGCGTCGCGACCTTCAGCACCGTAGCCTGGGTCATTCCGCAGGAGTTCCATGGAATGAGGACGGAGCAGACGGTGGCGGAGTCTTCAACCGAACGGCTGAGCAGACGCGGTTCCAGCCCTTTCTCCCTGTAGAGGTCCTTGTAGAGGCTGCCGGTAAGGATTATCGAGAGGTACTGGTCTCCTGTTATCATGTTGGCGAAGATTCCTGTTCCTATAGTGGACGCGACAATGCTGAGCGTGCGGTTTATGCCTTTCTGAAGCGCATTGGTGAGACTCTGAAGCATTCCGCTGCCAACGAGGACACCGCCGAAGGCCGATGCCGAGATGACGAGAAACACTGTCGGAAGCATTCCCGTGATGCCGTTTGTGGCGATGAGCCTGTCAAGTGCAGGGTTGCCGACGGATATTCCGGTAGAGCCGTATGTCGTGAGCATCAGTCCCTTGAATCCGTCCATAAAAGAGAGGTGGCGGTAGGCACTCAGAGGCTCTCCCGAGGCGATGTGCCAGACAATGTGCGGCTGGAATATCAGTGCCGCTGCTGCAGCGAGGAGAATGGCGACGAACAGCGTCAGAATGGCCGGCATCTTCCTGACTATCAGCACTCCGGTGATTACCGGGACAAGGAAAAGCCAGAGGTTTATGTTGAAACAAGAGGCAAGGTCACCGGCAAACTCGGCAATTGTGCTCTGCGAGGACGTTTCGTGCGTGAGACTGACGGCAAGAAATATTATGAGGGCGATGACGAATGAGGGAATCGTTGTCAGGAGCATGTAGCGAATGTGGGTGAACAACGGGGTTCCGGCAGCCGAGGACGCGAGAGTGGTGGTGTCGGAAAGCGGGGAAATCTTGTCTCCGAAATATGCGCCGGAAATGATTGCACCGGCTGTCCAGCCCGCGGAGTAGCCATGCGCGGTGCCGATTCCGATGAGGGCGACACCGACCGTGGCTATTGTTGTCCAGGAACTTCCGGTCATGACGGATATGAGGGCACAGATGGCGCAGGTGGCGAAGAGGAATATCTTCGGGGTGATGATTTTCATTCCGTAGTATATCATCATCGGGACGATTCCGCTGGCCATCCATGTCCCTGCTACGGCTCCAATGAGGAAGAGGATGAGTATGGCTGAGCTGACAGAGCGGATGTTGTCCATGATTCCGTTCTCGAAGTCCTCCCACTTGACCTTGTAAAATATCATCCTGTCTTTGACACTTTGATTTTAAGATATAAAGGCCCCAGAGCGCTGTAATG
>ENA-UOIY01003060-UOIY01003060.1-human-gut-metagenome-genome-assembly--contig:-P114-NODE-3060-length-11200-cov-11.594347_pt1 | contig 11200 bp, 12 predicted proteins | sample MGYA00242335_ERZ723882 | MGnify/ENA metagenome assembly ERZ723882
CACCGTTTCTTTGGGCAAGCACCAAAGAAATGGGGTCGAACGGCAGGACAGGCCAACGCCCACCTCCCAACGTAACGGCGCACACGTACAAGCGCAAATAAAAGGGGGAACCCCCGGCGAGGGTTCCCCCTTAGACCCCCTCCTGCGCTTAATAGAGCACAAGAGAGTTCCGCGCTCTGCGGAGCGCGGCCAGGGACGCCGTCCCTGGACCCTGCCACCTTTGAAAAGGTGGACGAAACTTTTATTCGCGCTGCGCGCAGCGCATCACTCGGCGCTCTTCCAGGGGAAGTCCTGCCACTGGCCGCCGCTGAGGCGGTGCAGCTCCTCCGTGGCGAGCATCCAGAGCTCGGCGGACTCGCGCTCCGGGTAGAACTCGCAGAACTCGCCGTCCACAAAGGTGTAAAACCGCGAGACGTCCGTGCACATGCCGTAGGTCGGCAGCTGACGGCTCGGTATCGTGAAAGCGAAGGGCGCGCCGTCCTTCGTGCCCTCGTAGTGCAGGCCCTCGCGGTCGAGCCTCAGCTCGCCCTCGCCGGTTATCACCGAGGTGGCCTGATCCTTGAGATAGCCGTCCGCGGGCAGGGTGCCGAGCTTGACGTGCTCGTGCAGCTCAAAGCTCTCCTCCGCCACGCGCTTTTTGATGTGCTCGCGCTGCATGTCGAACCACACGCGCGGTGTCTCCGGGATGACGCTGCCCTCCTCGGGCAGGAGGTCGTAGTATTCGTTCAGGCTCGCGCCGTTGCCGCAGTGCCGGCAGTAGATGCGGTCGCCCTCGCTCGCCATGCAGAGCTCGCCGCCGCACTTGGGGCACCAGAACAGCAGCTGGTGCATGTTCCTCGCCATGCGGCCCTTGCCGGCGAACTTCACGCGGGCGGTCTTGTTCCACTCGTAGTCGTCGTGGTAGAGCCGCTCGTCCAGGGCCTTTTGTATCTCGTCCGCCGTCATCTCCGCGAGCTGCTCCGGCGTGAAGAGAACGCCCACCTGCACGTCCACGCGGCCGGGGCGGTCCTCCAGGTCGAACTTCGGCGCCGTGAGATAGCCGCCCGCTATCTTGGTGTACAGCACCGGCACCTTCAGGCTCTTGAGCAGGTGGCCGCTGCCGATGGCGCAGGGCTGGTTCGCGCCCGAGATGGAGCTCATGCCCTCGGGCAGGATGATGACGCGCCCGCCGCCGCGGATTATGCGTATCATCTGGCGTATCGCATACGGCTGCTGGACGAAGTTCTTCTTCGGCACCGTCTGCATCGCGCGCAGCACCCCCGCGAGGTGGCCGCGGAAAAATTCGTTGTAGCCCACGACGAAGTTGAAGGTGTCCGGCCAGAAGCCGGGCGCCGTGAACACATAGTCCATGCGGGAGGCGTGGTTCGAGACGACTATGTAGGGCTTGCCGTGGTAGGGCGTGATGTCGTCCACGCAGGTGAAGTGTACGTTGTATTTCTTTTTGAACAGCACCGTGGCCAGGCCCACCATAAAGCGGAAGGCCGCCGGGTTCACCGGCTTGAGCTTTCGCTGCTCCAGCTTCTGCTGCACTGTCGGCTTATCCATGCCGCGCTCATCCTTTCAAGGCGCAAAAATCGGGGAGCGGCGCTCCCCGCTTCCCCGATTATAGCTGTTTTTCCAAAAAAGTTCAAGCGCTATCGGCTCTGCTGCCCTTTTCGCGCGCTTTCGAGCACCGTGAGGCGCACCTCGTGGCGGCCCACCGTGTCCTCCAGCTCGTCGATGCGGCCGTGGAGCCGGGCGTGGCTGCGGGTGTTCTCGCTGGTGAGGGTCTCGAGGTTTTTCGCGAGGCTGTCCACCGTCGCGCTGAGCTTGGTGATGACGGTGTTGAGCCTGAGTATCGGCGTCACGATGCTTATCGCCGCGCCCACCAGCGCCGCTATTACGCTCAGCGCCGCCCAGTCGGTCACGGTATCACCACCTCGCGAACCGGCCCTCGCCCACGCCGCCGTAGAGCATGTCTATGTCCTCCACGCTCGCCTTCAGCCGCGAGACGAAGAGGGCGCGCAGCTCCTCGTAGCGCTGCTGGTAAAAGCTCGCCGCCGTGGGGTTCTCGTCCACCAGCAGGTTCGCCGCGAGGCCGTATGGCATGGCGCCCAGGGCGTAGTTCGTCTCCACCGGCACGGGCTCGTCCATGCCCTCCAGGGGCAGCCAGTCCGCGTCGTCCCCGCGCAGGACCTTCAGCTCCGTCAGCAGGACGTTGAGTATAGCCGGGGTGCGCTGCTCATACTCGCGGGTGTCGCTGTTCGCCGCCTCGCCCGAGGCGGAGAGCTCGTCCATGATGCTCATCGCCGCGGAGAAGATGTCTCTTGCCGTTAACAAGGTATTCCCTCCCTTTCGCGCCGCCCTCCCGCTGGGAGAGGGCGGCTTTTTTCGTCAGTTGGTCTTTTTCGGCTCGTCGTAGGTCAGCGCGAGGGCGCTGTCGCCCACCCCCGAGGTGGTCGGGTCGGTCACCACGCCGAGCGTCGCCAGCACGGCGAAGAGCGCGTTCACAACCATGAGCAGCCTGTCGCCCACCTCCGAGAGGTCCAGCGTGAGGCCGAACACCGCCGCCACCGCCTGCGCAAGCAGGAGCAGCGCGGGTATCAGCGCCAGCCAGAAGGTCTTGTTCTTCACTCGCACTTTCCAGTTTATCATTCGTTATTTTCCTCCATTCATTCTGTAAAGCATGGTCCAGATCTGCTGCCTTGTCGCCGTGGCGTCCGGGTTCTCGCCGTCGGAGATGCCCTTGGCGATGACCCACTTGCGGGCCAGCTCGGCCTCGCTCACGGGCGTGGGCGTCGGCGCCGGCGCCGGGGTTTTGCTCAGGTTGTTGAGGCCCTTGGAGCGCAGCACGACGGGGTAGTCGATATAGGCGGCGTTCCTGTCCACGCGCCCGGCGATGCCGTTCACGGTGCCGGAGCTGGTGAACTGCCAGATGCCGCCCGCCAGCGCGGGCTTTGCGGCCAGGTCGGGCTTCGCCGGCCACTGGGCCAGCCAGATGTCGTAGTCCGCCGGGATGGCGGCGTCGTAATAGCTGCTGAGGTAAGAGGGGTTGGTGTAGACCATGGGGCTGTACTTCGCCGCCGAGACCCGGCCGCAGAAGGCGCGGGCCAGGGCGCTGACCAGCGGCTTGGTCACGACCACGCCGTTTTTCGCCGCGTAGTCGGCGCTGTCGCCCTCGAAGTCGAAGGCCACGGGGTACTCCAGCGTGTGCTTCGCCACCGCGGCGAGGGCGTATTCCGCCTCCTTTGCGGCCATGTCCTCGGTGTAGGCGTAGGAGAACCAGTAGATGCCGCAGGGTATGCCGAGGCGGTTGCACTCGGTGATGTTCCGCTCGAACTGGGGGTCAGGGTTGTTCCGGCCGAAACCGGCGCGGAGCATGGCAAACTGCACGCCCGCGGCCTTGGCCACTTCCCAGTCGATGGTCCCCTGCCATTGGGAGACGTCCACTCCGGTCTTGTATCCGCTCAAATTATTCCTCCTAACTGTGCGGGCCGGGAGCGGCCCGCGGTCAATACTGCAATTGCCAGCCCTTGGCGTTCATCGCCTGTTTCTCGGCCTCGGTTATCTCCGCGCTGCCGGGGTTGCCGGTGAGCATCACCCTCATCGTGCCGCTTACGGCCGGCAGGCTGTCGAAGAGCTCCACGATGGCGGCGTGGCTGAGGCTGGCGTTGATCAGGTTGATATAGCCTCCCGACCAGCCGGAGCCCGTATCCGTGAAGCAGAGCCTCTCGAGCGAGATGCAGTCGTTGAAGGCGGAGGAGAACGCGGACTCACCGGGCGACCCGGCCACGCTCAGCGGAGGCAGCATCCTCAGCGCGCCGCAGTATTTGAAGGCACTTTCGAACTGAGTGCAGCTGGTCGTGGTCAGCCAGGGCAGGCTGCGCAGAGAAAAACAGTTTTCAAAGGCCGCGGTCATGTTCTCCACCTGGCTGAAATCCATCGCCGGCAGGGCCGTCACGGCGCTGCAGCCTGAAAAGGCGTCGCGCAGGCTGGTGACATTGCTGGTGTCCATGGCCGGTATGGCCCTCAGCGTGCTGCAGTTGTAGAACGTGCCGGTCATGTCCGTGACCGACGTGGTGTCCAGCGCCCGCACGGACAGCAGGCTGGTGCAGTAGGAGAACATGTCGGTCATGTCCTGCAGCGAGTTGGTCCCGAACCACGCGAAGTAGCGAAGAGAGCTCAGCGCCAGGATGGAGTCGTAGTTGCCCATCTGCACCTTCGTCCCGGCGGGCATGCGGCAGACGAAGTCCACGATGTCCCAGTTGCTGTGCTCCTCGGCCAGGCTGTGGGGCGCGGTGGACCAGGAGGTCAGGCTCTGGCCGCTGACGCGGAACACCAGCTGGACCATGCCGTCCTGCGTGGGGCTGTGGCCCGCCGTCCCGGCGAATCTGCCCTCGTAGGCGGTGCCGGAGGCCACTGTCACGGCCCCGTCCGGCACAAAGGCGCCGCTCTCGGTGGTGCCGTACTCCACGGTGTAGCTGCCCGTGCACTCCGCGGTGAAGGCCAGCAGGCCCTCGAAGGCCGCGGGCACGTGGAACAGGAAGTAGATCTCGTTGTCCTCCGGCTCCGGCAGAGGCAGCCAGTCCGTGGGGCGGCTGCTCCGGTAGAGGGCCTCGGGGTCTATCGGCTCGCCGCCTCCCCCGCCGCCGCCGCTTATCTCGCCGATCTTCCCGGCGTAGGCGCGGAACGCCGTGCCCTCAGGTACGTCCACGCCCCTGGCGGCGATGGCCTCGCGTATCGCGGCCTTCGTACCCTCAAGATATGCCAATTTGTCCGCGGTGGTTCCCATCAGACCACCTCCCCGTTGATGGCGTCGAGCACGCCGTTGATGTCGCCGAGGCCCGCGAGGGCGGCGGAAAGCTCGGCCTCGGTGCCGGTGTACCCGGCCTCCAGCGCGTACTGATACGCGCTCTTGCCGGCCGCGCCCGCGGGGCCCTGGGCCCCGTCCGCCCCGTCGGCTCCGGCGGGGCCCTGTGCGCCCGTCTCGCCCTTGTCGCCGCGCGGGATGACGAAGTTGAGCACGGCGGCGGAGGCGGTGCCCGCGTTCACAACGCTGGCCGTGCTCCCGGCCGCGCCGGTGGTGACCGTGCCGACCGCCACCGTGGCCGCCGCGCCGGGCGCGCCGTCCGCGCCCGCCGGGCCCTGGGCTCCGGTCTCGCCCTTCTCGCCCCGGGGGCCTATGACGCTCGCGGCGGAGACCGCGGGCATGCCGCCCCGGCTGGGCGTCCAGGTGAGCAGGCCCTCGGCGCTGATGCGCGGCGGGGAGGAGCCGCCGGGGGGCCCTGGGGACCCGCGTCGCCGGTGTCGCCCTTTTCGCCCTGGGGGCCCTCGGGGCCGGTCTCGCCCTGGGCTCCGGTCTCGCCCCGCGCGCCCTGGGGGCCGCGGATGTTCACCGCCGCGGGGTTTTCAAGGCCGCCGTCGTTCGTCCAGGTCAGGTTGCCGGAGGTATCCACACTGGGCGTGAAGGTCGCGCCGCTGCTGCCCGCCGCTCCGGCGGGGCCGGTGTCGCCCTTTTCTCCCTTCTCGCCCGGCTCGCCCTGGGGGCCCGCCGGGCCCTGTATGGGGCCGTTGTCCACCCAGGAGGCGCCGCCCCATATGTAGATGTCGTAGGGCTCGGACGCGCCCACGCCGTAGGCGTCGCCCACCGCCGGGGAGGGCACGGCGCTCTGCAGCTCGGAGACCGAGGCGTAGTAGCCCATGATCTTGAAGCCGTTGCCCGTCTCGCCCTTCGGACCCTGGGGTCCGGTGTCGCCGGTGTCGCCCTTTTCGCCCTGCGGGCCCTGGGGCCCGGTGTCGCCCTTGACGCCCTGCGGCCCCTGGGGCCCCTGCGGGCCCATGAGGTTCACGGTGCCGGGGTTCGCGAGGGCGCCGTCGTTGGTCCAGGAGAGGTTGCCCGCGGCGTCCACACTGGGCGTGAAGGTATAGCCCTGCGCCCCGCGCTCGCCGGTGTCGCCCTTTGGGCCCTGGGGACCGGTTTCGCCGGTCTCGCCCTGCGGGCCCTGAGGGCCCGTCTCGCCCTGGGGCCCGGCGGGGCCGGTGCCGCCCGTGTCGCCCTTCTCGCCCTTTTCGCCCTGGGGACCGGTCTCGCCCTGCGGGCCGGTAGCGCCCTGGGGGCCCTGGGGGCCAGCCTCGCCCGTGTCGCCCTTTTCGCCCTGCGGGCCCCGGGGGCCGCGGACGCTGACGGGCGCGGGGTTTGCAAAGCCGCCGTCGTTGGTCCAGGAGAGCACGCCCTCCGCGTCCAGCGCGGGGGTGAAGGTCGCGCCGCGCGGGCCGGTCTCGCCCGTCTCGCCCCGGGGGCCCTGCTCGCCCGTGTCGCCCTTGGGCAGGACGAAGTCGAGCACCGCGTGGGTGGCCGAGCCGATGTTCGTCACCGAGGCCGCGTCCCCCTTCGTGACCGCGCCTATCTCCACCGTCGCCGCCTCGCCGGGAGGGCCCTGCACGAGCCTGGCCCCGCCCGCGTCCAGCGCGAGCTCGCCCGGCGAGAGGATGTCTACCGTCACGCTCACAGTACCACCTCCGATGCCGCGTCGTACACGGCGAAGGCGTCCGGGCGCAGCACGCCGATGACGTCGCCGCCCGTGAACTTGACGCGCACGTCCAGCGCAACGGAGCCGTTTGCCGGGAAGGCGAAGGTCTCCTGCTGCGTCAGCGGCAGATAAAAGGTGTTGTTCCCGGGCTCATAGGACACGTCCTCAGGATAGAGCTTACGCAGCGCGTCGCCGACGCAGAACTCCACGGCCTCCACGTCGTCGGCGTTTATGAGCTCGCCGTTGAGCCGCACCTGGATGGGCACGGCATAGGCGTCGCCCTGTTTGATCTTGATCGCCATGTGTCACCTCACATATCCCGTGCCGCGCACGCGGATGTCCACGGAGACCACCGTGGCCGTCGTGTCGGCGCTGTTGTTGGAGAGTTTGAGCTTGTAATAGGTGAATTTCTTCGCCTTGAGCCTGATGCGGTTCATCTCGGGCACGCCGGCGGCGTCGCCGGTGGTGAAGCTGTACTCGGCAAAGTCGCTCTTGCGGTCGGTCTCGGCGGTGACGGCGAGATAGCCGTTGTCCTCGGGCTTGATGCCGACCCAGAGCATGGCGGAGTATTTGCGCTTGAAGTCCCGGTCGAAGGCCATGGAGCCGCTCTCCCAGAAGGCGTCTATGGGCTCGCCCTCGTCGGAGAAGTAGTCGTCCGAGAAGTGGCGCAGCTGGCCGTCGGCGGTGCCGAAATAGAGCTCGTCCTTGTAGTTTATAAGGCAGGTCGCGGCGAAGTTGGTGTAGACATACCAGGCGTCGGCCTCGATGCCGTGGACCAGCGCCGTGCCGTCCGCGCCGATGACGTAGTACTCGTGCGCGTACTTGTCGTAGAAGGTCTTGGCGGTGGAGAGGTCGAAGCTGCGTATGGTCTCGTCCACGCGCTGGGAGATGCGCTCGGCGTTGCGCTCGTCGCCGGTGATGTTGCCGGAGGAGCTGTTGGAGCGCCACTCCACCACGCTGCGCCCGTCGAGCGTGCGCGGGCGGTTTTCCACGAGCACGGCCTGGCCGGGGGCGCAGTTGCCTATGCTGCGGTTGACCGGCGTGACGCAGAAGCCCGCCGTCACGGAGCCGTCCGTGAGCGTTATGGCGCTGTAGCTGATGCTCCAGGCGCTGTCGAGCTTGAAGGCCAGCAGGCGGTTGTAGTGGCGTATCATCGCGGTCAGCGGCGTGTTGGAGTCGCCGACGTGGGCGACGTTGAGGTCGGGGAAATAGTCCGCGCGGGGCAGCCCGTCAAAGTCTATACCGGTGTAGAAGCAGCGGTTGGTGCCGTCGCCGTAGACGAAGATGCGCGAGTCCTGCGCGCCGTTGAAGAGCTCGGCGTAGCGCATGGCGCGTATCTCGTCCGCCGTGTCGCCGGAGACGGTCCAGCCTATCTCGAGGCTGTTCGTGCCCTCGGCGGGGGCGGTGGTGAAGGTCACGCGGCCGTTGGCCGTGTCGGCGGACCAGCCCGTGACGTCGGAGCCGTCGGCGGCGGAGCGCACATAGTCCACGGAGGCGAGGCCCTTTTCCGGGAGCGTGAAGGTCTTTGCCGTCCCGTCCGGTGAGAACCGGGCGCGCCTCTGGCCGCAGAGCTTGTTGACCTGCTCTAGCGCCGTGCCCCCGCCCGCGGGCGGGACCGAGACGGCCACCATGGGCCGGTAGCCCGCCACGTCCGAGAGCGCGGTGCCGTCCCAGACCTTGTACTCTTTGCCGTTGAGCAGGTACATGTTCCCGCCGAAGCCGAACATGTGCACGTCGGAGCTGGTGTCGATGGCGCCGCAGGCGGTCTTGCCCCACTGGCCGTTTTCCTGCCGCTCCAGCTCCCAGAGATAGCCGTTGCAGGCGGCGCAGAGCACCTCGCGCCCGTCCACGAAGCCGGACCAGAGCCCGCGCACCACGCTGTCGGCGCTGTTGCCCTTTGCCGTGACGGGGTTGAAGTTCCAGGAGAAGGTCAGCTCCTTCCAGCGGGCGTAGAGGTTGAGGCTCTCCGTGGCCGTGAGGTCGTATTCCGCCCCGGCCATGCCCGCGAGCTCGCCGCCCTCCGACGCCGTGTACCAGCCCGCAAAGCTGTAACCCTCGCGGGTGACGGCGGGCAGGTTTATCACCGGGGTGCCCCAGCTGGAGCTGAGGCCGCGGTCGATGGCGTAGGGCAGATTCAGCAGGCCCTTGCCGTTTTCGTCGTAATACTGCACTTCGCCCTGGGACGGGTCCTTGTAGTAATAGCCGAGAAAGGTCTTCTGGTAGACCTGCGTGTCCGGCGTGTTCGCGCCGTAGCCGGGGTAGAAGTTCACCGTCGTGGGCCAGTGCGGGACGGGCACGTCGGGCAGCGGCTCGCCCATGTAGGCGTAGATGCGCGTGTCCGGGTCGCCGCCGTTGGCGAGATAGAGCATGACGGAGTTTGTATACTCGCCCTCGAGCTTGCCTCTGTCTATGGCCGTCATGTTGTCGCGGCCGTCGGAGCCGCCGTTCCAGATGAAGCAGAAGATGTCCTTCTCGCCGTCGGCGATCTCGGCCGTGCGCGTGAGCACCACGGGCCCGCCGGTGTAGTCGAAGCTGAAGGTGCCGTCGCGCGGCGTGGAGGCCGAGGCGTTGATATACATGTCGCGCACGTCCTGGGTGACCTCGCTGCCGCCGAAGATCTTGTAGGCCAGCGGATACTGCGCGTCGCTGTTGACAAAGCCGCGCGGCCCGACCTCCAGGGTGAGCTTTATGTCCTTGCCCGGGCGGGTGGACTTTTCGCAGCGCAGCTCCAGCACGTATCTGCCGTTGGGCAGGCCGTCGGTGCCGGTCTGGTTGAGCCCGGCCCAGCCGGTGCGGGTGTCCGCGTCCGAAGCATAGGCGGCGCTCTCGGTGAGCGGGGTCTGATACAGGTTGTTGCTGCACCAGGTCCGGGTCTGAAAGGCCTGAAGCAAAGTAGCCATGCTCCGCCCCCCTTACGCCGTGACGCCGGTGAATTTATACACCGCGCCGTCCCCGGCCCTGTAATACCAGCCGAGGTGTTCGGCCTGGTTCCCGTTCGTCACCCCGGCGCTCTCGCCCGTGAGCGTGATTCCGCCGACGCTGTCGACCTCGATGCCGGGATACATGGTCAGCGCCGCGGTGCTCTGGCCGGTCTCGGTGAGCAGCACGCTGGTGGTGCCGGTGTCGACCTCGGCGGTGTAGCCGCTCATGAGCCCGGCGATGTTCCGGCTCCCGGCGCGTTTCTTGAGCGCGCCGCCCGCCGTGACCTTGAAGTTGCGCATGAGCGCGGCCTCGCCCATCTTGAGGCTGGCCTCGCCCTCGAGCGCCTCGTTGACGCCGAGCCACTTTTTTATCTGATATACCGCCTCGCTGACGGAGGTTATGATCTGTGCCATGTTTTCCTCCTTTACTTAAAGGTAAAAGGCGAGCCGGACCGCGGGTCTGCGGCCCGGCTCAGGGTGCTTATCAGGCGGAGTAGGCCTTCTCCACGACGGGCGAGGGGTACTTCGCGTCGGTGAAGGCGTAGGCGCGGAGGGTCTGGCCCTCCTCGAGGGTGACGGAGGCGCCGGAGCTCACGAGGGAGCGGGTGCTGCTGTACCTCGGGTCGGTGCCGTCCGTGGTGGCGTAGATGGTCGCGCCGGCGGCGGTTACGGAGACGGAGGCGCCGGAGCCGCCGAGCGCGGGGGCCGCCTGCACGCTGTCGGAGGCGGCGTAGACGTAGACGCCGTCGCACTTCTCGGCGAGGACTCCGGCCCAGTAGCGGACGCGGCCCTCGATGACGTTGCCGTCGATGCCCATGGGGTCCTTCTGGATCTTGTACTTGGTGAGCTTCTGGGCAAAGGGGCAGGCGTCCTTGTGCTGGAGGATGAAATAGACGCCCGCGGGCATGTCGGCGTCGGGCACGACGTGGACGTCGAAACCGGCGACGCGGGGCAGGGTGTTCTCGGTCAGGGCCTGGGAGCCGAGGCGCTCGAGGTAGGTGAGGTTGGCGAGGTTGGGCAGCATGGCGGCGTAGGTCTCGGCGATGAACATGCCGCGGCCCGCGCGGGGGACGTGGCAGTTGTTCATGTGGGAGGCGCCTGCCTGGATGAGCCCGAGCAGGGTCTCGGCCGTGGGGGCCGCGCCGCCGACGACCTTGCCCGCGCCGTAGGCCCACTTCATCATGACGTAGGCCTCGGTCTCGGGGATGACGACGTCGCGTATCTGCACATGCAGGCGGGCGGAGGCGTCCTTGACGTTGTACTGGTCCTGGGCGTTGCCCTCGTCGATGGAGCCGGTGAAGGAGCGGTCGCGCTCGATGCGGAAGGTCTGCACGCGGTCGCCGATCTCCTTGATGACGCCGTAGCGGGAGGTGCCGCTCTTGACGTAGTCGTTCATCTCCATCTTGTCGACGGAGTAGACGGAGACCTCGTTGACGCCGGTGAACTCCACCTTATCGCTGGTGGCGCCGCGCAGGAGGCTCTCCCGGGCGAAGGCGTCGTCGACGTACTTGCTGAATTTGCTGGCGAGATTGATTGCCAAAAGACATCATCCTTTCGATTTTTAATAAAGCGGCGTTCCCGGCTGGTCTGCCCCCGCCGCAAAACGGGCGCTGGTCTCCCGCCCGAATTTATCTGAGTAAGTTTTGTCCACCTTTTTTATTTTTTTCGCTTTGTGCGTGTGCGCCGTTTTATTGGGAGGTGGTCGTTGCCCCCTGCTGCCATTCGACCCCATTTCTTTGGTGCTTGCCCAAAGAAACGGTGTCGAGCCGC